>ERZ773146.147-NODE-147-length-45712-cov-12.078783_pt1 | contig 45712 bp, 38 predicted proteins | sample MGYA00580847_ERZ773146 | MGnify/ENA primary metagenome ERZ773146 (study PRJEB29015, sample SAMEA2737830) | human gut metagenome | biome: human gut; feature: human-associated habitat; material: faeces | place: China | collected 2012 ...
GAAAATGTTAGATGAGCCGGAGTGCATAGAAGATCGATGGCTTGATGACGAAGCAGTTGAAAAGTTTCGTTCACTTATGGAATCTCAACTTGCAAGAGCAAAAAAAATCAAAGAGGATAAAGATTTTACCGACTATGATGCACTTGATACAATCGTAATCGGTATTTGCGGCGGTGACGGTATCGGCCCTATCATCACAAAAGAAAGCGAGAGAGTTCTTGCATTTCTTCTTAAAGATGAGGTCGCAAGCGGCAAGGTTCAATTTAAGGAAATTGACGGTTTAACTATTGAAAACCGTGCGGCATGCAACAAAGCTATTCCTGATGATGTGCTTGCCGAGCTTAAAAAGTGCCACGTTATTCTTAAAGGCCCAACAACTACTCCGAGAGCCGGTGATCCATGGCCAAACGTTGAATCGGCTAACGTTGCTATGAGAAAAGAGCTTGACCTTTTTGCAAATATGCGCCCTGTTAAAGTTCCTGAACAAGGCATTGACTGGACTTTCTTCAGAGAAAATACCGAGGGCGGCTATGCAATCGGCTCTTATGGCTTGAATATTACTGACGACCTTGCAGTTGACTTTACAGTTGCAACGCAAGAGGGATGCGAAAGAATCGCTCGCCTTGCTTATGAATATGCAAAGAAGAATAACAAGGGCAAGGTTTCTATCATTACAAAGGCTAACATTATTAAAACAACGGACGGCAAGTTCCTCAAAACTGCCCAAAAAATCGGTGAAGAATATCCTGACATTGTAACTGATGACTGGTATATTGATATTACTACCGCAAAACTAATTGACCCTGCAAGAAGAAAGGATTTCAAGGTATTCGTTCTTCCTAACCTTTACGGCGATATCATCACAGATGAGGCTGCTGAATTTCAGGGCGGCGTAGGTACTGCAGGTTCCGCCAACATCGGTAAAAAATATGCAATGTTTGAAGCTGTTCACGGCTCAGCACCACGTATGATTAAGGAAGGCAGAGGTCAATATGCTGACCCATGTTCAATGCTCAGAGCATCTGTAATGTTGCTTTCTCACATCGGTTTCCAAAAGCAGGCAAATGCTCTTGAAGCTGCACTTGACAAATGTATGCTTGAAGAGAAAAAGCTTGTAATTACCGGCAGAGCTGACGGTTGCACTTGCAGTGAATTCGGCGACTATGTAATGGAAACAATAACTCAAATGACTAAATAATAATCTTTATTACAGAAATTCAGGAGAGGAATATTATGCAAAATAAAGATGATATATCTATATCCGTTATTAAGAGATTGCCGAGATATTACAGATTTTTGCAATCTCTCAAGGACAACGGAATAGTGCGCATCAGTTCAAAAGAACTTGCAGCAAGAATGGGGCTTACCGCTTCGCAAATAAGACATGATTTTAACTGCTTTGGTGGCTTCGGTCAACAGGGATACGGTTATAATGTGCCTGAACTTCACGCTAAAATCGGCGAAATACTTTGCGTTGATAAGGAAATCAAAACAATACTTATCGGTGCAGGTAATTTGGGTAAGGCTATTACAAACAAAATGTTTTTATTATGAACAGATTTCTATTGAAAAGTTTGGCCTCTGTATGTGCATTGGCCGTTATGTTTGGAACTGTATCTTGTAGTGAAGATGACAAGCCCGATGGTTCTATAGCAGTGTCGGCTGTTGCCGTAAGCCCTACGACTGCAACTGTCAAGGTGGGTGAGTCTGTGATATTGTCCGCCACGATTACTCCGGACGATGCAACGGATAAAACGATAACATGGAGTTCCTCCGATGAAAAGGTGGCAACAGTAGATGCCGGTAAGGTGACAGGGGTTACCGAGGGTACTGCTACGATCACCGCTACGACAAAAGATGGCAATAAGACGGCAACTTGTGCTGTGACTGTTTCTAATGAGGCTCCGTCTTCCAAAGAAGTGATCTTGGAGGGAGAGATAACTTCCGATCTTACGCTGAATGCTGCTGATAAGAACTATATGAAAGGCTTTGTCTATGTAAAACCGGGTGTTACGTTGACAATTGAAGCTGGAACGGTCATCAAGGGTATATCTGTTTCTTCCGGTGAAAAGGCTGCCTCTTTGATTATCGAACCGGGTGCGTGCAAGGGCTTTTATTACGAAAGCAAGCTGAAATTTGACAGGCTTAATATAAAAGTTCTGCCTCCTGCATCACCGATTGCAATGTACATCAAGCTGTGGCTTTTGCCGAAAAGTGAATTTGACAAGGCTTTTTTGCCCTGTGCAGAAGATTTTTACGATAACGATTGACAATTTACAGATATAAAAATAAGGACAAATGACTTGATGACTGTCATTTGTCCTTTTAGGTTATTGTATTAAATTATTCGTCTTTGCTTTTATCTTTGAAATTATCTTCTGTGATGTTGTAGGTTGCACCGACAACTTCCTGAGTAAGATACTTTTCGTTTTCGGCAAGCTTTTCAGAACGGTTGTCTGCCTCCTCATTTTCTTTACCCGGCCATTTCTTGTAAACCACCTTGAGAAGAATAGGTGTTGCAAGCGATGAAACGATGATGAGAATAATAATAGGAGCAAAAAACTGCGGTGCCATAAGACCTGTGTCAAGTCCCTTCTTGGCAACGATAAGACCAACCTCACCACGGTTCATCATACCTACGCCGATTTTGAGCGAGTCGGGCATATTGAATTTGCAAAGCTTTGCCGTACCGCCGCAGCCGATAACCTTTGTCAAAAGTGCAACTGCAACGAGTGCAATTGAGAACCAGAGCATTGAAAGGTTGAAATCGTTAAAGCTTGTCTGAAGTCCGATACTTGCAAAGAATACAGGTCCGAAAATCATGTACGAGCTGACATCCATCTTTCTTTCGATGTACTGTGAATCCTTGATGTTACAGAGGATAATACCTGCAACATATGCGCCTGTGATGTCTGCAATTCCGAAAAATTCTTCCGCACAATATGCACACGCAAAGCAGAGAACAAGGCCGAAAATCGGAATTCTTCTTGAGTGCGGCCAGAGTTTGTCGAGCCACTTGAAGAGAAAATAAAGTGCAAAGCCAAGTACAAATGCAAGAACAAAGAAAAGTACAATGTTGATGCAAACGGACGCAGGCTGAACATCGGGGCTTTTGAAACCGATTACAACGGTGAGAAGTACGATGCCGATAACATCGTCTATAATTGCGGCTGAAAGAATTGTTGTTGCAACCCTTCCTTTCAGGTGTCCCATTTCTTTAAGAGCCTGAACAGTAATACTAACCGAGGTTGCCGCAAGGATTGTTCCCATAAATACAGCCTCAAGCATCGCAAGGTCACCGTCACCAAAGCCGAATACAAGGTAAACAGCCGCACCGCCTGCAACCGAAACGATTACACCGGCAAACGCAACAAGCAAGGCAACAGGTCCTGTTTTGATAAGCTCTTTAAGATCCGTTCCCAGACCTGCCGAGAACATCAGCAAAATAACGCCGATTTCAGCCATACCTGAGATGAACCCGTCATACGAAACAAAATTAAGCATACAAGGTCCTACGATAAGACCTGCAATAATCTCACCCACAACCTGCGGTGCGCCGAGCTTTCTGGCAACAATACCGAGAAGCTTTGCCGCAACAAGGATTATGGCAAGATTCTTCAGAATATCAAGTGTGTTAATTTCCATAACTTCTTTTTCGGACAGACTTCAAACGCCTCCTAAACGGCAGTCTGACCGACTCTCCTTTCTCTCTTATAAAACCGAATATATTCTATCACAATCGACAGCGATTTTAAATAAATATTTTGAAGTTCGACAAAAATCGCACTTTGCACAAATTAATGAATAATACAGCTTGAAAAATATGCAAAAAGTCTTTTTATGTATTATTGCTCTTAAGGGTTGGAATGCTTGCTTTTATGAGTTTTGTCATATGCTCGGAAATCACTGAAACCGATTCAATAAGTTCATCAGAATAATCGTTTGTGTTCTCCTGATTTTCAACAAAGGCATAGTATCCGCCGTAGATTGCGTAGTCAAGAAGTGTGCAGAATTTCTTATCGTTTATATATTTCGGATGGTTCTCGAAAATCATATTTTTCAATGATTTTGAAAGCTTTACTATAAGATTGGGATGTTGTGAACCGGAAAAAACCGTGTTTGTCAGTGCCTTGTTTTCGGTCATTGCACCCAGAAGATTGCGATAAAATTTTACGGGCTCGTCAATCATCATCTGCGGATTGCTTATGGTACTTACAATGCCGTCAACTACCTCGCTTTCAATTTTATCCGAAAGGTCGAACATATCTTCATAATATGTGTAGAAGGTCGATTTATTGATGAGTGCTTTTTCACAAAGCTCCTTAACGGTAATTTTGCGCAGTTCTTTTTTTGAACGCAGATTTACAAATGCGTCAAAAATACTTTTCTTGCTTTTCATAACTCTTATGTCCAAAGATAATCACCTGATTTTAAAATTAGTCGGTTTTCCAACGAAAGTAGCGTAATTGTCGCTTGTTTATGCTTTCGTTATTGTATATTATAACAGTATGGGATAAGTGTGTCAAAAATAAAAATTACGGATGAAACACGCATTCCATGACTATTTTTTGGAACGATTTTCACAGCAACTGACAATATTTCAGGCGAATCGACAAAATTATTTACATAAAAATCGTTTTTACCACTTGTATATTTGGTGAAAATATATTATACTATACTTGTATTATTGAAGAACTGCCTACAATCGCAGAAAAGAGGGTTACTATGGCTTTTAAAATCAATGACGAAAGAGCGCCGCTTGATCAGTTTTTACAAGGCGAATCTGTTCGTGCTTATGAATTTTTAGGCTCACACTTTGTGAACTGGGACGGCCGTCAGGGCGTTGTTTTCAGAGTATGGGCACCGAACGCATTGTCCGTTTCGGTGGTCGGTGATTTTAACGACTGGAACAATGACGCAAACTTTATGTACAAAATCTCGGACGGCGGCGTCTGGGAGTTGTTTATTGAGGAAATTCCCGAGTTTGCCTGCTATAAATATTGTGTCGAAACCCCGTGGCATGAGAGAAGGCTCAAAACCGATCCTTATGCTTTTCATTGCCAGACTCGTCCTGACAACGCATCCCGTGTTTACGAAATTGACGGCTACGAGTGGCATGATGAAAAGTGGTATGATTACAAAAAAGAGCATCCGCACAAGAGTATGCCTGTCAATGTTTACGAGGTAAACGCAGGTTCTTGGCGTAAGTATGAGGACGGCAATGTTTTCAGCTATCGCAAGCTTGCTGATGAGCTTATTCCTTATGTTAAGAATATGGGCTACACTCACATTGAGTTTATGCCTCTTACAGAATATCCGTTTGACGGCAGCTGGGGATATCAGGTTACAGGCTACTTTGCCGCAACATCCCGTTACGGTGAGCCGAAAGACCTTATGTATTTTGTGGACAGATGTCATGAAGAGGGCATCGGCGTTATCCTTGACTGGGTTCCTGCCCATTTCCCGAAGGACGCACACGGTCTTGGCAGATTTGACGGTACAGGCTGTTATGAATATGAAGATCCCCGTATCGGTGAACACAAGGAATGGGGTACATATATCTTCAATTACGGCAGATATGAGGTAACAAGCTTCCTCCTTTCATCTGCAATGTTCTGGCTTGACAAGTATCATGTTGACGGTATTCGTGTTGATGCCGTTGCATCAATGCTTTATCTTGACTACAACAGAAAAGACGGCGAGTGGATTGCAAACGCATACGGCGGAAGAGAAAACCTTGTTGCCGTTGATTTCCTGCAGAAGCTCAACACGGTTGTACATATGTTCCACCCCGAGGCTATGATGATTGCCGAAGAAAGTACGGCATGGCCGAATGTTACACGCTATCCGATTAAGGATATGGGACTCGGCTTTGACTACAAGTGGAATATGGGTTGGATGAACGATATGCTTTCGTACATCTCACTTGATCCGTTGTGGAGAAATTATCACCACGACACACTTACATTCAGCATGGTTTATGCTTTTTCCGAGAACTTTATGCTCCCGATTTCTCATGATGAAGTTGTTTACGGCAAGGGTTCTCTCATCAATAAAATGCCCGGCGACTATGACATGAAGTTCAGCGGTGTGAGAGGTTTCATAGCGTATATGATGGCTCACCCGGGTAAGAAGCTTATGTTCATGGGCAGTGAAATCGGTCAGTTTGACGAGTGGAATGCGAACGAGGAGCTTGAATGGAACCTTCTTTCATTTGAAAAGCACCGTCAGCTTAACCTTTTCTTTGCTGAGGTAAACAAGTTCTATCGTGATGTTCCTGCCATGCATGAGAACGACTATGATTGGGACGGTTTCCAGTGGATTGCACTTGATGACTACAAGAACAGCATCATTTCGTTCCGCAGAATTGCTTATGACGGCAGTGAAATCATCTGCGTGTGTAACTTCCAGCCTGTTCAGCACGATAACTATGTTGTTGGTGTGCCCGAATATGGTATTTACGAAGAAGTGTTCAACTCCGAGGCTGAAGAATTCGGCGGTTGCGGAATCAGAAACGAGGGCGAGCTCAAGGCTAAAAAGAAGAAAGACCACGAGCTCAACTATTCAATGGAAATCACAGTTCCGCCGCTTGCTGTTATGTATTTCAAGCTTAAAAAGAAGCTGGCTCTTCCCGTAAAGAAAAAGACTACGGCAAAGAAGGACGCCGCTCTTGCAAAGCTTAAAGCCGAAAAGGCAAAGAAATCGGCAAAGGCTGCTCCGAAAAAGGAAGATAAGGCAGAGAAAGTAAAGGTTGAAGCAAAGTCTGCAAAGGCAGAAGCAACCGCTGAAAAGGTTGAAAAGAAAGCCGAACCCGCTCCCGAAAAGCCCGTTAAAAAGGCAGTAAAAGCAGTTAAGGAGAAAACTCCTGCTCCTGCTGAGGTTGAGAAAAAAGCTGAAAAAACAGAAAAAGCAGTTAAGGCTGAAAAAGTCGAGAAAACCGAAACTGCCGTAAAGGCTGAAAGCAAAACCGTAAAAGCGGAAAAGCCTGCCGAAAAGAAAACAACAGCTAAAAAATAATCAAAATATTACGAATCATTTGTGCCGACGGATTTTTCTGTCGGCATTTTTGTTTGCCCGAAAACGCATTACATACAAAATTTTTGTAAAGTCTATTGTTATTGTGACCGTATTTGTGGTATAATCATTTAAATGCGGAATGCCGAAAATTGCCGTTTGAACGGAACAAAATTGTCGGCTGATTTTAATTTTGATTATTACGGAGAATTTTATATGAAAATCGACAACAAAAAGGCAAGAATAATTCTTGCGGTTATTATTGCGGTGAGCCTTGTCATAAGCACGGTTTATATGTTTGCAAAACAGGGCTTTCACGAGGATGAGCTTCTGACCTATAACCTTGCAAATTCCTCAAAACAGCTTAATGTTGACGGCGGTTGGAACAGTCCCGAGGATTTCAACGAGTATCTTGCCGTGTCGCCCGATGACAGATTCGACTATGCTCAGGTATATGAAAATCAGATTATAGATGCGTCGCATCCGCCTCTCTATTACGCACTTGTTCACACGGTCTGTTCGTTCTTTCCGGGCGTGTTCTCAAAATGGCTTGCCTATTCAATAAATGTGCTTGCCATGGCAGGCATTTTGATTATGCTTTATAAAATCGGACGGAAAATCACGGGCAACAATCTTTACGCCTTGATCGGTGTGGGGGCATATGCTCTGAGTATTGCGTGTATTACCACGACAATTTATCTCAGAATGTACGCAACGCTTACCTTCTGGGTGCTTGCGTTCGTTTATATGAGCATAAAGCTCTATGAAAAAAAGAACACCGTCGGCATAAAGGACTGCATTCTGCTTGCAGTTACAGTGCTTTGCGGTGTGCTTACCCAGTATTATTTCATCCTCTTTGCAGGACTTACGGGACTTGTTTTCCTTGTGTTCAAAATCAGGGAAAAGTGCGGTAAAGACCTTATTAAGTACATTATTGCGGCTGTTGTTGGTACAGGACTTGCACTCTGCATTTATCCGTACATAATCTCGAATGTACTCGGCGGCAACCGTGGACTCAGTTCGCTTGATATGTCGGCGCTTGATATGATTACGGTTGTAACATATGTTTTCTACAAGCTTTGCACCTATGTTCAGATTCTTGCAAAGGATATGTTCATCAATCAGGTTTGGCTGCTCGGACTTTGTACAGCCGCAGTTATCGGATTCGGAATTTATTTCCGTTTTGTGAAAAAGGTAAAAATTCCTAAAAAGGCGATGTTTGCCGTAGTTCCGGCAGTTTGCTATTTCATCGGCATTTCACTTGTTTCACCGTTTAACAGCGACCGCTATGTTATGGCGTCACTTCCGCTGATTGCGATGCTTTTTGCATTCTCGTTCATCAGAATTTTCACACTTTTCAAAAATCAGAAGATACGACTTGCCGTGCCTGTATGCATTTTGCTTGCGTCAGTCACAGCGTTTGTTGCGGTTAAGCCCTATTACACATACGGCAAAACAAATCTCTATGAGCCAAAGACAGACAACTGCATTTTTATCGGAACTGCAATGCTTGAATGGAACAAGTGTATTGACAAGTTTATGAACTACGACAGCACAATGATTGTTCAGAGTTCAAAGTTCTCTCCTACTCTCGGCGATGAGCTTGAAGAATTTGCCGAAAAACGAGGAGTTATCACCAACGGAAAGGTTTCTTCGCTAGCCGAGGCATTTATGTTTAACGGCGACACAAATAAGCAGGAAACCGACAGCATGGAAAAACTCAAAACGGACAAAAAGCTTGCGTCACTTGACGAGGTAACGGTTTATGTTTCCCGCCTTGCAGACAAAGATGATGTGCTTAAATACATAACAGAAAACACAAAATTCAAGAATTATGAGCTTATTCAGGCTGATTACAGCTTTGAAGATTTCTACAACTGGTACGACTATTTTGTTGAAACCGAGTCGTATTGCAGCGTTTATCGTTTTTATTAACAGAGGTGTTTAAAATGAATTCGGATAAAATCGATCGCAAAAATTCTATCGGTGTAGCATTTTCGGGCGGCGGACTTCAAGGTATTGCTCACATCGGTGCTGTTCAGGCTCTTTATGAACTCGGAATCCATCCACAGTATGTTTCGGGTACAAGCTCGGGTGCGGCAATGGCGGCAATCGTTGCAATGGGCTGTGATTCCGATGAAATGAAAAGAGTTGCAAAAAAGCATTGGAAAACTCTTGCCGAAATCGACAACGGCCTTATTTTCAAATCTCTTGCACAGCTTATTCTAAATAAAAAGATTCAGAAAGACGGCATCAAGTCTGGTGAACTGATTGAAGATGTTATCCGTGACATTATGAATGAAAAAGGTATAACAGGCTTTGAAAATCTTCCGATTAACCTTTCAATCTGTACGGTTGACACGCTTACAACCGATGAGTGTATTTTTACAACCAAGGAAGAAAATCTTGAAAACGAGCATATTCACTACATAACGGGCGCTCCGCTTGAAACTGCTGTTCGTGCAAGTATGTCGTTCCCTGCAATTTACACAACCTGCCCTTATGATAAGTACAACTTTATTGACGGCGGTTCAAAGGACAATTTGCCCGTAAAAATTCTGCGTGATATGGGTGTCGGCAAGGTTCTTGCAATCGGCTTTGATATTATGACCTACAATCCCGACGCAGGCCTTGGCGGTCTTATTAAGGTTATTTGGCGTGCGCTTGATGTTTATTCAATTGACGGCACAAGAGAGTCAAAGAAAATGGCTGACCTTGCAATTGATATCAAGAACGAAAACACACAGCTTTTCTCAATGGACAGCGTTGACGAAACCATTCAGGAGGGCTACGATGCGATTATGGCTCACAAAGACGAAATTTTAAAGGTTTTCGGTGAGCAAAACAGTGCGGAATAATTAAGATTAAAGAGGACTTCTTTTTTGAGAAGTCCTTTTGATGTAGATGAAACGAGGATTTTATGTTAAAAATTTTGAATAAAACCCGAAAGGTATCGGGCAAAATGTCCGTGCCAAAACAAATTATGACAACATTCTTTGCTCTGCTTTTTGGCGGTGGCATGGGAATTGTCGCAAAGTTTCTTGACTTGAACAGACTGCCGAGCTTTCTCGATTGGCTTGATTTGTCAAACTTTTTGGGCAGAACAGCACCGTGGATTTTTATTGCCGTGTGCCTTGCCGTATTCAGCAAATCACCCTTAAAAGCAGGAATTAATGTTTTTGCGTTTTTTGTGGGAATGTTAATAGGGTACTATGTGTGGACAAGTGTTTTTGCAGGCTTTTATCCCGATATTCCGTACCTTATGAGATGGCTGATTCTTGCTGTTGTATCGCCGTTTTTGGCATTTCTGATTTGGTATGCAAGGGGACGGGGTGCGCTTGCAATCGGAATTTCTTCCGTACTCATAGCAATATTCTGTTGCTTTGCATTTAATCTCAACTTTGCCGATTTCAGAATTCTGTACTTCCCCGAATTTATACTTTGGCTTGCAAGCATCGGAATTTTGTTCAAGGATGTAAAACAGAGCGCATTTTCTCTGCTGATTTCAATTCCCGTTGCCCTTTCGCTTGAATACACGGGACTTCTCGGAATTATCGGCATTGGTTGATATTTTTAAATCTCTGTTGTATAATCTAAGTGCAGATTATTTGCATCTCTAAAGTGATGTAAATAATTATAGAAATTCAAAATGTGAAGAATGTAAAAAATTTGCAGGAGGGTGATTTTTTGTGGATATCAGCGTCGGCGACAGAGTTGAGATGAAAAAACAGCACCCATGCGGCTGCAAAACCTTTGAAATTCTGCGTGTGGGAATGGATTTTAAGATAAAATGCGAAAAATGCGGCAGAGAGGTTATGGCGCCCCGTGCAAAGATTGAAAAAAATATTAAAAAAATTTTGACGGAGTAAGATATATATGTTTGAAAAAATCGAAATATTTGACAAAAGGTACTCCGAGCTTTCCGAAAGGCTCTACCAGCCGTCAGTAGCGGGCAATCCCGAGGAATATCAGAAAATTATGAAGGAAATCAAGTCGATTGAGGAAATCGTTTTGACCTACCGTAAATACAAAGAGGCTGTTCAGACCGAAAAAGACAGCCTTGAAATTCTTGAGGAAACAAGCGACAAAGAGCTTAAAGAGCTTGCTCAGATTGAGCTTGACGAGGCTAAGGATAATATCAAAAATCTTGCGGAAGATTTGAAAATTCTGCTTTTGCCGAAGGATCCGAACGATGAACGGAATGTTATCGTTGAAATCCGTGGCGGTGCAGGCGGTGAGGAATCGGCTCTGTTCAGTGCGGTTCTGTTCAGAATGTACTCGATGTATGCCGAAAAAAAGGGCTTTAAAATCGAGATTATCAATGCCAATGAAACCGAAATCGGCGGTTACAAGGAAATTTCCTTTATGATTGAGGGCGAGGGTGCATACTCACGCTTTAAGTACGAAAGCGGTGTTCACCGTGTTCAGCGAGTACCCGAAACCGAAAGTCAGGGCAGAGTTCACACATCGACAACAACCGTTGCGGTTTTGCCGGAGGCAGAAGATGTTGAGCTTGAAATTGATCCGAATGACCTCAAAATTGACACCTTCCGTTCAAGCGGTGCAGGCGGTCAGCATATCAACAAAACAAGTTCCGCAATTAGAATCACTCACTTGCCCACAGGTATGGTAGTTGAGTGTCAGGATGAGAGAAGTCAGTACAAGAACAAGGACAAGGCTCTTAAAGTTCTCAAAAGCCGGCTTCTCAAGGAAAAACAGGACAAACAGGCGAGTGAAATTGCCGAAAACAGAAAAATGCAGGTAGGTACGGGCGACCGCAGTGAGCGAATCCGCACATATAACTATCCGCAGGGCAGAGTAACCGACCACAGAATCGGTCTTACCCTTTACAAGCTTGAAGAAATTCTCAACGGCAACCTTGACGAAGTGATTGATGCACTTGTTGCCGCTGACAGAGCCGAAAAGCTCAAAGAAAGTATGGAAAAATAATCCGGTGATAATTGTGAAAACATTGTTGTTAAAAAATACAGAGGAAGATATAAAAACCGCCGCAGAGTTGCTTAAAAACGGCGGTGTTGTAGGAATCCCGACCGAAACAGTTTACGGACTTGCGGCTGACGCACTCAACCCCGAGGCCGTAAAGAAGATTTTTAAAGCAAAGGGCAGACCCGGGGATAATCCGCTGATTGTCCACATCTGCGATTTTTCCGATATTGAAAGACTTAACCTTGTGACGAAAATCCCCGACACGGCAAAAAAACTTGCCGATGCGTTCTGGCCGGGACCGCTCACAATGATTATGAAAAAGTCGGATGTTATTCCGAATGAAGTTTCGGCAGGACTTGACACGGTTGCAATCCGTTTTCCGAGCCACAAAACCGCACAGGCGATTATCCGTGAATCGGGTACGGTTCTTGCCGCACCTTCGGCAAATATTTCGGGCTCACCCAGTCCGACAACCGCACAGCATGTTATGAACGATATGGACGGCAAAATCGACGCTGTTCTTGACGGCGGTGCAAGTGAGGTAGGTCTTGAAAGCACGGTAATCACTCTTGCGGGAGATGTTCCGAGGGTGCTTCGTCCGGGCGGAATTACGGTTGAAATGCTCGAGAGTGTTCTCGGCAAGGTTGAAGTTGATGACGCAGTACTGCACAAACTTGCAGACAATGTTAAGGTTGCAAGCCCCGGTATGAAGTACAAGCACTATGCGCCAAGGGCGAGAGTAATACTTCTTAATTGCAACGATGAGCAATATATTGATTATGTAAACAAAAAGGCGGCTGAAGGAGTTGCGGCACTCTGTTGTGACGAGGATATTCCGCTTTTGAAAACTCCCGTTTTCTCTCTCGGAAAACGAAACGACTATACAAGACAGGCTCACACGCTTTTTGATGAGCTTCGCAGAATTGATGAGGACGACAGCGTTAAGGTTGTATATTCAAGACTGCCAAAAACGAACGGCGTCGGAATGGCTGTTTACAACCGACTTATAAGAGCGGCAGGCTTTGAGGTGATTGACCTTGAACAGAATTAAAATTGTCGGTCTTACGGGACAGAGCGGTGCGGGAAAAAGCACGGTTTCGGCATATTTTGCCAAAAACGGAATGTGCGTTATAAATGCTGACGAGATTGTAAAAAATCTTTACACTCCCGATTCCGTATGCTTAAAGGCTGTTTCGGGTGTTTTCGGTCAGGATATTATCCTTTCTGACGGCAACATTGACAGACCGTTGCTTGCCAAAAGGGCATTTTCAAGCAAAGAAAACACACATTTGCTCAATTCAATTGTTCATCCGTTTGTTACATATGAATTTATGCAGATGGCTAAACAGGCTCAGACAGACGGCAAAAGCGTTGTGATTTATGACGCTCCTCAGCTTTTTGAAAGCGGTGCCGATGTGTTTTGCAACCTTATTGTAAGCGTTACCGCAAAAAAGGAAATAAGGCTTGAGAGAATCTGCAAAAGGGATAACATTGACATTTCCCGTGCAGAGCTAAGAATGTCTGCACAGCTTGACGAGGGATTTTTCAGAAGTCACAGCGACATTGTTATTGAAAACAATTTTTCTATAGAGCAAGTCGAGCTTGCCGCACAAAAGGCGGCAGAGGCTATTAACAACCTGATGAGGTGATAGGATGCCCCAATCAAGGCGATATAAAAAGAAAAAAAGTGCAGGAAAGGCGATTTTGGCATGGATAATTGTGCTTGCAATTCTTGCGGCGGGAGTATTTGTGTTTGTTTCGGTCTTTTACGAGGACGCAAAGAAAAAGCTTGATGAGATGAATTATCCACGCACCTACAGCACATATGTTGAAAAAGCCGCCAAGGATTATGACCTTGATCCTGCGTTGATATATGCCGTAATCCACACGGAAAGCGGCTTTGATCCGAAAGCCGAATCGGGCGTCGGAGCAAAGGGTGTTATGCAGATGATGCCATCGTCCTTTGAGTGGCTGCAGGAGCAAAGAGGTTGTGCGGGACAGTACACCGAGGATGACCTGTTTGACCCCGAAATCTGTATTGATTACGGAAGTTATCTTTTAAAATATTTTTACGATTATTACGGCACGGAACGCTCGGCAATTGCCGCATATAATGCCGGCTTTGTTGTAAGCGACTGGCTTAACGACACCAATTACAGTTCGGACGGAAAAAATCTTGATTCCATTCCGTATCCCGAAACAAAGAATTATGTTGACAAGGTTGAAAGTGCCAAGGAAATGTATATAAAACTTTATTATTCACAATCTAATTAAGCGCAGAGATGTTCCGTTGCCTTTGGCGGCGGATTTCAAAATAAAATGGTTTTGCCGTGTTTTACGGCACAGAAAGGACGGTTATTATGGCTGAAGAAAAGTCAAAGACAACTTTATTAAAGGAAAAAATTATGATGACCGAACCGAAGGGCGTTAAGGCTCTTTCGGAGGAAGAAATTAAAAAGGCAGACAGCTTTTGCGATGGTTACAAAAAGTTTCTTGATAACTCACCTGTTGAGCGTGAGGCTGTTCGCTATACTGTTGAGCTTGCCAAAAAAGCAGGTTTTGCAGAGTATGAGCAGGACAAAGAATATAAGGCCGGCGACAGGCTTTATTATGTAAACCGTGACAAGGCTGTTGCTCTTGCCGTAATCGGTAAAAACGGTGTTAAGAACGGTGCAAGGCTTGCAATCGCTCATATTGATTCCCCGAGAGTTGACCTCAAACCGAATCCTCTTTTTGAGGCAAACAATCTTGCATTCTTTAAGACTCATTACTACGGCGGTCTTAAAAAATATCAGTGGACAACAATTCCGCTTTCACTTCACGGTTCGGTTGTAAAGCTTGACGGTACAAGAGTTGACATCTGCTGGGGCGATGATGAGAACGAAAGCTGTTTCTGCATTACAGACCTTCTTCCGCACCTTGCAAGGGAGCAGGCGTCAAAGCCAATGGCAAAGGCAATTGAGGGCGAAAACCTCAATGTTATCCTCGGCTCTCGTCCGTATGATGCAGACAGCGACGAAAAAGACCTTGTAAAGCTCAATGTAATGGCTGTACTCAATGAGAAGTACGGTATCTGTGAGGGCGATTTTCTTTCGGCTGAGCTCTGCCTTATCCCGTCTTTTAAGTCAAGAGATATCGGTTTTGACAGAAGCATGATCGGCGGTTACGGTCATGATGATAAGGTTTGTGCTTATCCGGCTGTTATGGCGGCTCTTGATGTTGAAATGCCCGAGCAGACTTGTATCACATATCTTACAGACAAAGAAGAAACAGGCAGTGACGGCAACACAGGTATGCAGAGCGACTTCCTCCGCTTCTTCATCTATGACCTTGCAAAGCAGGACGGTGTTGACGGCTACCGTGTTCTTTCAAAAAGCACCTGTCTTTCTGCCGATGTAAATGCCGCATTTGATCCGACTTATGCGTCTGCATATGAGGCTAACAACTGCTCATACATTAACAACGGTGTAATTATTTCAAAATACACAGGTCACGGCGGAAAGTATGACACATCAGATGCGTCTGCCGAATATATGGGAAAAATCAGAGCTATGCTTGAGAACAACGATATTCTCTGGCAGGTCGGTGAACTCGGCAAGGTTGACGGCGGCGGCGGCGGAACAATCGCAAAGTATGTTGCCAATATGAATGTCGATGTTGTTGATCTCGGTGTTCCCGTGCTCTCAATGCATGCTCCGTTTGAAATTGTTTCCAAGACAGATGTTTATATGGCATACAGAGCATTTTTCACTTTTTTTGATACAAAAGATTAATTTCGGAAAAAATACAAAAAACACTTGATTTTTGCACCGAGTTGTGATATCATACTACTTGCGGCTGATAAAAGGCCGCATATGCGCCGGTAGCTCAGCTGGATAGAGTGTCTGACTACGAATCAGAAGGTCGGGAGTTCGAGTCTCTTCCGGCGCGCCAAGAAAAACGCACTTGTGTAAACAAGTGCGTTTTTCAGTTATATTCGCCTGTCGACGAGTGATATTGCCGTGCAGTGATATTCGGTCATACCGAGTGATATTGCCTGCGGCAGTTTTAAAGCGAATATAATATCACCGAGAGCGAAAGCGAGCGATAACACATTTATATCACGCCGAGTTAAACGAGGCATATCACCGATAACTTTACAGACATTCGGCTTTGTGATATATTGTATTTTGGGTGATGATTGTGTCTGAAAGTATTTTACGGAATAAATCAAAAGAATTTGCAAAACAGATTGTATATATGTGTCGTGATATCAAAGCAAATGCAAGAGAATCGGTTTTAACTAATCAACTTTTGCGTTCGGGAACAAGTATAGGTGCAAATATTCACGAAGCACAATATGCGCAGGGTAAAAAGGATTTTATCTCCAAGTTGGAAATAGCACAAAAAGAGTGCTTTGAAACTGAATATTGGCTGGAACTTCTTTTTGAAACAGGATATATATCCGAAACCGTATATAAGCCATTGCAAAATCAGTGCGGCACAATCAGGAGAATGCTGATTTCATCGATCAATACAGTAAAGAAAAATGATAAATGAAACATATAAACATTCTAACGCCGTAAGCGTTTCTGATGATTAAGTTTATCTAATCCTTTACACCTTAAAACTCAGACCTCATCCTTGTACAATAAACACTATCTTTTAAAGAATGTAGATTAAATTTTGTGCAAAGTATGCATAAAATGAAAATTATTGTGTACAATGGCTTAAAAAAATAGATTATAAAGGCTATTTTCGGCATTTCTACTCTTTGAATTTGGAGCAATTTGTGATAGAATGTACATAAAGTGGTTACAAATAGGTAACAATCACTTTGAATTCAAAAAAAGGAGTGTTTCTTTGCGAAATGTTTTAAAAAGTGTTTTTAGCAAAAAGGTTTCTGCGGCAGTTCTTACGGCTGTAATGCTGTTTGTGTCGGTTTTCTCAATGTCGATGATTGCGAGTGCGGCATCGTTCTCACCGAGACTGTCTGCCCCGAGTTCAAGTAACAAATATTATTACAGTAATTTAAATGTTTTTTATAAGTATGGTTACGGCATGCCTAACTGTACAGCATATGCCTACGGCAGAGCTTATGAGATTCTCGGCTCTGAGCCAAAGCTTTCATGGAACAATGCCGAGCAGTGGTACGGCTACAACAAGGCTAACGGCTACTATAAGTACGGTCAGACTCCAAAGGTCGGCGCAATTGCCTGCTGGTCATATAACGGTGGCGGCGGTCATGTTGCTGTTGTAGAAAAGGTTGAAAACGGTCAGATTACATTTTCTAACTCTGCATGGAGCGGTCAGAACTTCTACCTTTCCTATGCAAGCACATCCGACAAGAATGCCGGCGGTAACAGCTGGTGGAATTTTCAGGGCTACATTTACCTTGGCGATTTCAGCGGCAGTACAAGCACTACTCAGGCTACAACCAAAAAGGTAACTTACACAACAGGTACATATAAAACAAATGTTGACGATTATCTCAAAATGAGAAGCGGTGCGGGTACAAGCTATTCATCTATAACATTTGTTCCGAACAATGTTACTCTTAATGTAACAAAGGTTTCAAAAGCCGACGGTTACACATGGGGTTACACCTCGTACAACGGCAAGACAGGTTGGGTTGCTCTTGAGTTCTGTACTTTTGTTTCTTCATCAACGGTACAGCCAACAACAGCAAAACCTACTGTACAGCCTACCACAGCTAAAGCCACGGTTCAGCCGACTACTGCAAAGGCAACTGTTCAGCCGACAACAGCCAAGGCTACACAGCCTGCAACAACTGTTCCTGCTACAACAGTACAGCCTACTACGGTACAGGCAACAACATCTCCTGCAACTACACAGCCGAGCAATGACAACAACAATGATACTCCGTATATGATCGGCGATGTAAACCTTGACGGTCATGTTGATGTTATTGACGCAACTGAAATCAGCAAGTACGTTGTTTCAATTTCAACACTTTCTGATGTTCAGAGAGAACTTGCGGATTACAATCATGACGGTGAAATCAGTGTCGTGGATGCCACAGAAATCCAGAAACTTGTTGTCGGTAACAACTGATAACAACAAAACAAAATCAAAACACGCTCTGCAAAACGCAGAGCGTGTTTTTTGTTTGGAACTTTTATAACAAAGAGGGGTATGCGAGGATGCATACCCTTTTTGAGTTTAATAAGTTTAATATTTAAGCATTATGTCAACGAAAAATTCACCGCTATTGTTGCCTGCATCAAAAATTCCGTCATAGACTTCGGTTATGCTCTTCATGGAGTGAAGTCCGATGCCCTTGCCCTGATGCTTTGTGGACGAATAAGTTTCGCCGTCCATTTCCAAAGGCTTGCCGTAGTTGTTTGTTGAAACAATGTACAAACATTCGCCTTTTATTTCGGAAGTTAGGTTAAAATATCTTTTGCCTTCTTCTACGGTACAGCAACCGTCAATTGCGTTTTCGAGTATGTTGCCGAAAATACTGCAGAGGTCAACATCAAGAATTCTCGATTTGTCGGGCAAATCAATCCGCCAGTTAATGTCAACATTGTTCTCAATCGCCTGCTGACGGTAGTGGTTGAACAAAGCATTGAGTGCGTCACTTTTGCAGATTCGCACAGGTGCTGTTACAGTCAGCGAATTTTCATACTGGGCAATGTAGTCTTTCAGCGCCGAAAGATTTCCTTCATCTGCAAGTCGGCTCATAACATGAACTGAATGTTTAAAATCATGCCTTGCTTTTGAGGTGTATTTTATGTACGACTGCAACGATTCTGTGTAACTTTTCTGAATTTCAAGAATGTTGTTTCGTTCTGTAAGCTTTGTTTTTTCAATAGTAGTTTTGCTGAAAATGTAGAATAATATGAAAATACTATAAGATACAATGCAAGCTCAAATATTGTAATGATGAATCCTTTTGCATAAACCTTTCCAACACGAATATTTGCGTAGGAAATCGGTATGATATAGATGTTTGACACCATAAGTGCAATGGGCAAAATTGAAAACAAATACCACACCTTGCCGATATTTATGTTGTCAATCATCCATGCGTAATATTTTGTGAGCGGAACAAGCGCTCCCATTGCCACAACCGAAAGCCCCATTTGAATCAGGCTATATGAGGTGTTAACTCCTCGTGAGATTTCTTCCTGAAAAAATGAGTTGATAAAATATGCATACAGCGAAAAGAATGAAATCAAACAGCACACACTTATAAAAACAAACAAACAGCGTGCTGTTCCGGCCTTTGTAACGCTTTTAATAAGGAAGAAAAATATCACAAGGTCGGGGAAGAGAACAAAGTTTAAATTCTGAATGTCAAAAGCCGTCATCACAATTGACGAGAGAGAACCGAGTATGATAAATGAACACAAAAAGAGCGTTACTATCTTTGAAATCGGGTATTTTAATTGATTTTTTAACGGTAAAAGGCAGAATAAACTTAACGGTATTATTATGACAAAGCTGAAAAATGCCTGAAGAAATTTTATGAATGCGTCCATGTTCACCTCCGCTGGTTTTCTCTGATTTTTTTGAACATATATTCACGGATACTCTGTTCAATCCGAGTTTTTTCACGAATTTTAATCGGGAATCTTTCACCGTTGCCTGTAACACATACAGAGTCTTCAATGTCCTTTATGTAATCGGCATTCAGCACGATTCCCCTGTTTACGGGTATGAAACGGGTGTCGTTGTCTGCAAGCTTGAGAAACTCTGTAATGGTCATTCGTGTGCGATATCTGAGTCCCGAAACAACACCTATGTTGATATAATGTGCATCGGATTCAACAGAAACAATTTCCTTAAGCGAAATCAGCGTGTTTCGGCGGTCACACATAACTTCAATGTATTTTGAATTATCCGATACATATGACGAGGCATCATCAAGTACCTTGTAAATCTGCTCAGCTTTGTAGGGTTTTGTTATGTAATGAAAAGCGTGAACGGAAAATGCCTGCATCATAAAATCGGGGCTTGTTGTGACAAATACAATAAGAATATCACGGTCTTTTTCACGAAGCTTTTCAGCCACGGCAATGCCGTTCATCTTCTCCATAAAAATATCTACAAAGGCTATTTTGTAGGTGTTTTCCTTGAATGAATTGAAAAAAGCTATTCCGTCAGGAAAACAATCAATCTGCACATTTTGCTTGTGTCCGCCAAAATATGCGTTGCAGATTGAGTAGAGAATGTCTGCCTGAGGCTTTTCGTCGTCAATAACTGCAATTTTCAAGATATCGCCTCCTTTGAAATAATTTAATTCGGAGCAATGATTAACTGCACTTAGATTATACCATAAATTTGAAAAATATTATATCCGATTGTCATATGTTTTTGCCAAAAGATTGATGTTTGTGCCAACTTGTTGAAATGTTGCATTAAATTGGCTATCATTGAGGTGATAAAAGCGAAACACGAAAATTGCGGTGTTTCCGTAAATCAAAATCGGAAAGTAAAAAATATCGGAAAGAGGTAATCAACTATGAAAAAAATCAAGAAGTTAGCTTTATTGCTTGCAATTTGTATGGTAGGTACAGTAGGTCTTGTAGGTTGCGGTAATGATGGTGACTCGTCAAGCAAAAACGAAAGTTCGGCAACACAGACTGCTGACGACAATGCAAACAGCGCAGATGACAGCGCCGCTGATTCAAAGGACGGCGATTCATCGGCAAGCGTTGTAGGTACTTGGACTGTAACAGCACTTGAAGGTACGGACGGTACAGCCGTTTCAATTGATGACTACGCAACAGCAAACGGTGTTGACCCCGAAACTTTGAAATGTACATACACATTTGCAGATGACGGTACATTCTCAGGCGAAATGAGCGGTGTTACTGTTTCGGGCAATTACACATTTGAGGGTACAGATCTCGTTATGACAGTAGGCGAACAGCAGTTTAACTACACATATGACGCTGACAATGATATGCTCAAATACACAGATCCTAACACAGGTCTTTCAAGTTATTGCGAAAGACAGCAGTAATTGTAATCTAATCCCAATTTCCTAATACTACACTACACAAAACAACCGCTCACCGAAAGGTGGGCGGTTGTTTCTGTTTGATGACATGATTGTTATTCTGTAGGAGCGGATATTATCCGCCCGCAAGTAATCATCGTAGAATGATATGGATAAATCCAATTATATAAATAGAATAGAATTACAGTAGGTCAATTACATTGTGACATTTATAAAATATATCTTAATATATAATTTGTGTCATTACTTACTCGCCGTTAATTTACTTTATTTGTCGGAGTTCCGTTCAGAAAATTTTTGATGTTGTCCGAAACTATGCCCATAAGGCGTTCTCTGGTTTCAACGGGCGCCCATGCGATGTGGGGGGTGATTATGCAATTTTTTGCACCCATAAGAATGCAGTCCTCAACCATAGGCTCAACCTTGAGGGTGTCGATTGCCGCACCGCCGAGGTGACCGCTTTCGAGTGCCTCAAGCAAATCTTCTTCAACCATAACACCGCCTCTTGCCGTGTTTACGAACAATGCACCCTGTTTCATTTTGGCAAAGGCATTTTTGTCAAACATATTTTCCGACTGTGGATTTAGCGGACAATGAACGCTTACAATGTCGCTTGTTTCAAGAAGTTCGTCAAATGAAACATCTTTGATTCCGTCAATATTTTTCGGAGTTCTGCTCGATGCGATTACATTCATATCAAAAGCGCTTGCAATTTTTGCAACAGCCTTTCCGATGTTTCCGAGTCCGACAATGCCGAGTGTTTTTCCTGCAAGTTCATTCAGCGGATATACAAACGGTGAAAAAGTTTTGCTTCTTTTCCACTTGCCGTCCTGAACAAACCGATTATATTCCGCAGTGTGATTGAAATATTCAAGAATGAGTGCAAATGTGTGCTGTGCAACCGCATTTGTTGAATATGAACCTGCGTTGCAGACGGTTATGCCGTTTTTGGTGCAGTAGTCAAGGTCAATGTTGTTGTAGCCTGTTGCAAAAAGTCCTATATATTTCAGGTTTTTCGCAAATCGCATTGTGTGCGAATCAAGCAGAGTTTTGTTGCACACAACGATATCTGCATCTGCAATTTTCTCCGCAACCTCTTCATATTTCAAAAGACCGAACGACTCAACCTCGCCGAACCGATTAAGTACATCGGCATTTACAATATCGTCAAGAACAGTCTGTGCGTCTGTTAAAACTATTTTCATCTTATCACCTCGTTTTTTACTGACTATAGTATATACCGAAAATTTTTTCCTTGCAATCCAAATCGAAATTTTGTATAATATTTGTGCATAAATTGAAAGGAACGGTATGTTAATGTATAAAAATTATCTTTTTGATTTGGACGGAACTTTGCTTCCCATGGATATGGAAAAATTCGTAAAGCTGTATTTTTCATCGCTCTGCAAGCGTTGCACTCCTGTTATAAAAATCGAACCCGACGCCCTTATAAAGGCGATGTGGGCAGGTACTGACGCTATGACAAAGAATGATAACAGCCGTACAAACCGTGAAGTTTTCTGGGAAACAGCGGGCAAAGTCAGCGGTGCCGACCTTGAAAAGTTTGATGACCTTTTTACCGATTATTACGAAAACGAGTTTATCGTTCCGAAAGATGCTACAAGCTTTACTCCTTATGCAAAGAAAAGCATTGATTTCATAAAGAAAAACGGCGGCAGACTTATTGCCGCAACAAATCCGATTTTTCCGTTTGTTGCAACAAAACGCAGACTTGAATGGGCAGGAGTTTCTCCCGACGATTTTGAACTTGTTACAACATACGAAAACTTTGGTTGCTGCAAGCCGAATCTGAAATATTTTGAAGAAATCTGCAAAAAGCAGGATATCAAGCCCGAAGACAGCATTATGATCGGCAACGATGTTGACGAGGATTTGTGCAGCGCAAAACTCGGCTTTGATACATACCTTATTACCGACACAATTGTGAACAGAGATAATAAGGATTATTCAGACTACAAAAACGGCAGTTTTGAGGAATTTTACAAAGATTTTCTCAAAGGCGATTAAATATGATTATATTGTGCGGTCAGACGGCATTTTGCTTTGTCTGACCGCTTTTTCTGTGTGCATTTAATTTTACTTTTACAGAATACCTTTTAATGCCTTAAATGAAATAAAAAAATAGTCGAATGTGGTATCATGTGATGTGATACAGGTTATCAGACGGGATTTATTTTGTTTTATATCTTAATTAAGCAGGTGAATGAATTATGTCAGAAGTAATCAGAATTTTTGTTGAAAAAAAGGATGGCTTCAATGTTCTTGCAAAGCAGACGCTTTGGGACATCCGCCACAACCTCGGTATGAAGTCTGTCGAAGATCTTCGTTACATTATGCGTTACGATCTTGAGGGACTTACTAAGGAAGAATATGACAAGGCGAAAACCATTGTTTTGTCAGAGCCTAACGCCGATGTAATCTATGAAGAAACTCTCCCCGTTGAGGACGGCTGGAAGGTATTCGCAATGGAGTATCTCCCCGGTCAGTACGATCAGCGCGGCGACTCTGCCGAGCAGTGCGTTCAGCTTCTTACTCAGGGTGAGCGTTGCAAGGTTCTTACAGCAAGAGTAATTGCTCTCAAGGGCAATATTACAGACGAAGAGCTTGTAAAGGTTGAGGAGTACCTTATCAACCCTGTTGAAAGCCGTCTTGCATCTCTTGAAAAGCCAAAGACTCTTGATATGGAAATTCCCGTTCCCGAAAATGTTAAGAGGGTAGAGGGCTTCAACGGCTGGAATGACGATGAGATGCAGAAGTATTACGATTCCATGGGCTTTGCAATGACACTTGCAGACCTCAAGTTCTGCCGTGATTACTTCAGAGATACAGAGCACCGTGATCCGTCGGTTACAGAACTTCGTGTAATTGACACATACTGGTCGGACCATTGCCGTCACACAACATTCCTTACAAGACTTGAAGAGATTGAGATTGAAAAGTCTGCTCTCGGCAAGGTTATCGAGGATGCACTCAGCGAGTATTATGCAACACGTGACGAGGTTTACGGCAAGGATACAAAGAGAATAGTTTCACTTATGGATATGGCTCTCATCGGTATGAAGTCACTCAAGAAAAAGGGACTCATTCCCGACCTTGACGAAAGTGAAGAAATCAATGCCTGCTCAATTCAGGTTCCCGTTACTATAGATGGAAAAACAGAACAGTGGCTCGTTCAGTTCAAGAACGAAACTCACAACCACCCGACAGAAATCGAGCCTTTCGGCGGTGCCGCAACCTGTCTTGGCGGTGCAATCCGTGATCCGCTTTCAGGACGTTCATATGTATATCAGGCTATGCGTGTTACAGGCTCGGGCGATCCGACAATTCCTTTCAAGGATACAATGCACGGCAAGCTCCCTTCACGCAAAATTACAACAGGTGCCGCTCAGGGCTACAGCTCATACGGTAACCAGATTGGTCTTGCAACAGGTCAGGTAACCGAGCTTTACGATCAGGGCTATGTTGCAAAGAGAATGGAAATCGGTGCTGTTATCGGCGCATCTCCAAAGGAAAATGTTATCCGTGAAACTCCTCTTCCCGATGATGTAATCGTACTTCTCGGCGGAAGAACAGGCCGTGACGGCTGCGGCGGTGCAACAGGTTCTTCAAAGGCTCACGATGAAAGCTCAATCGAAACCTGCGGTGCAGAGGTTCAGAAGGGTAATCCTCCGACAGAAAGAAAAATTCAGCGTTTGTTCCGCAACCCAGAAACTGCAAAGCTCATCAAGAGATGTAACGACTTCGGTGCAGGCGGTGTTTGCGTTGCTATCGGTGAACTTGCCGACGGTCTTACGGTTGACCTTGACAAGGTAACAAAGAAATATGACGGCCTTGACGGTACGGAGCTTGCTATATCCGAAAGTCAGGAAAGAATGGCTGTTGTTCTCGATAAAAAAGATGTTGACAAGTTTATTTCACTTGCATCAAAAGAAAACCTTGAGGCTACAGCCGTTGCGGTTGTAACCGAAAGTCCTCGTCTTACAATGAACTGGAGAGGCGACACAATCGTTGATCTCAGCCGTGAGTTCCTCAACACAAACGGTGTTACTCAGGTTGCCAAGGCTTATATCGAGGCTCCGAAGTGGGAAGGCTGCTACCGTAAGGTTGCTCCCGCAAAGCTTAAAGATATGCCTGCTGACGAGGCATTCCTTGAAAATATGTCAAGACTTGAAGTTTGCTCACAGATCGGTCTTGCAGAAAGATTTGACGCATCAATCGGTGCGGCTACGGTAATTATGCCGTTCGGCGGTAAGAATCAGCTCACTCCTCAGGAAGCTATGGCTGCAAAGATTCCGCTTGAGAAGGGCGAAACAGACGATGCAACAGCAATGAGTTACGGCTATATTCCCGGTGTTTCACGCTGGAGTCCGTTCCACGGCTCGGCTTATGCAGTTGTTGAGTCGCTTTCAAAGCTGCTTGCAATCGGCGCAAATCCGATGACAGCAAGACTTACATTCCAGGAATATTTTGAAAGACTTAAAGATGTTCCTTCCCGTTGGGGTAAACCTGCCGCAGCACTCCTCGGTGCTATGCAGGCTCAACTCAAGCTCGGACTTCCGTCAATCGGCGGTAAGGACAGTATGTCGGGTACATTTGAGGATATTGATGTTCCGCCTACACTCGTAAGTTTCGCCGTTGCAATGACAAAGGCCTCAAAGACAATTTCAACAGAATTCAAGAACGCAGGTTCAAAGGTTATCTTTGTTCCCGTTCCCGAAAATAAAGAAACACTTATGCCTGTATGGGATAAGCTTATCGAAATGTACAACGCTGTTTATGCTCTCTGCGAGGACGGCAAGGTGCTTTCTGCATCGGTTGTTAAAGAGGGCGGTACTGCCGCAAGCGTATGTAAGGCTTGCTTCGGTAACGGCTTTGGCTTTAAGTTTGCAAACGAACTCACAAATGACGAGCTTTTCGCTCCGCTTTCGGGTTCGCTTGTTATCGAACTTGCAGACGGTGCAGAGCTTTCAAACGATGTTCTTCACTATGATCTCGGTACTGTTACAAACGATGCAAAGATTACGGTAAACGGCAAGGAAATCGAACTTTCTGCACTCCTCGAAAAGTGGACTGCTCCGCTTGAAAAGGTATTCCCGACAAAGGCTGAAGTGCCTGAAATCGAAGTTGATGTTCCGCTTTACAGCGAGAGAAATACATCTTCACCCGCAATCAAGACTGCAAAGCCTACTGTATTTATCCCTGTATTCCCGGGTACAAACTGCGAGGTTGACACGGCAAGAGCATTTGAAAAAGCAGGTGCAAATGTTGAAATGCTCATCGTCAAGAACCTTTCTTCAAACGATATCGAAGAAACAATTGACGAAATGGAAAAGCTCATTGCAAAGTCACAGATGATTATGCTTCCGGGCGGTTTCTCAGGCGGTGACGAGCCTGACGGTTCAGGTAAGTTCATTGCAACAACATTCCGCAACCCGAGAATTGCAGAGCAGGTTAACAACCTTCTCAAGAATCGTGACGGTCTTATGCTCGGTATCTGTAACGGATTCCAGGCTCTTATCAAGCTCGGACTTGTTCCTTACGGCGAAATCAGAGAGCTTAAAGCAAATGATCCGACGCTCACATTCAACACAATCGGCAGACATATTTCACATATGGCTTATACAAGAGTTACTTCCGTTAAGTCACCGTGGTTTGCAAATGTCAACGCAGGCGATGTGTTTGCTATTCCCGTGTCACACGGTGAGGGCAGATTTATGGCTGATGTTGAAACTGTAAAAGAACTTGCCAAGAACGGTCAGATTGCAACACAGTATGTTGACCTTGCCGGCAACCCAAGTAGTGACATTGAGTTCAACCTCAACGGTTCTGTTTGTGCAATTGAGGGTATCACATCACCTGACGGCAGAGTCCTCGGTAAAATGGGACACAGCGAGAGAAAGGGCGAAAACCTTTATAAAAATGTTCCTTTTGCAAAAGACCAGCAGATTTTTGAAAGCGGCGTAAAATACTTCAAGTAATTTATAACCGAATATTTTATATAAAAACTAAGGACATCCGTTTTTCGGATGTCCTTGTTGTTTGTGCGGTGTAGTACGCAATAATATTGTATTGTTATTGTAGCGGCGACCACGGTTCGCCACTACTGTATGGCAGTAGCATTGTGACATTAAAATATAATCGGCAATGTTACGCTCGGGCATTATAGCTTTGTATTTGTAAAACTGTCTGCACGAACGGGGGACGGCGACACGCAGATAATAGATGACTTACCGTAATTGGCAATGTTACGCTCGGGCATTTATAGCTTTGCATTTGTAAAACTGTCTGCACGAACGGGGAACGGCGACACGCCGTTAATAAATGCCTTGTACGGTGACTTCGCCTGAATTGATAAGTTTGGTGGTTTTGTCGGGAAGCTCTGCAATAAGCTCGCCGTCAGGGTTTACTCCCACAGCTTTTGCGGTGACGGACTTTCCGTCTTTGGTGAATGTTATATCTCTGCCGACTGTTGCGCAAAGGCTTGTGTATTCCTTTAATGCGACAGGGGAAAGCTTTAAATCGTTTTTGATGAATTCCTCTTCAATGTGGTTAAGCACACAGGCAAAGAATTTGTTCTTGTCAAAATGACCGCCTGTTGCAAGATAAATTGAAGTTGCCTTTTCCTTTATGTCATCGGGAAAATCCTGAGTGTCGGCATTGATTCCGATGCCTGTAATTACATACTCTACGGCGTCAAATTCGGCACTCATTTCGGTTAGAATACCGACAAGCTTTTTCTTGCCGATGATGATATCGTTCGGCCATTTTATACGGCAGTCAAGTCCCGTGAATTCTCTGATTGCCTTGCAGACCGCAAGACCTGCAAGAGGGGTGATTGACGATACCTCTGACGGGGCAATCTTTGGTCTTAACAAAAACGAAAAGGTGATGCTGTCATCCTTTTTTGCTTTCCAAACTCTGCCGAGTCTGCCCTTGCCCTGAGTTTGTTCTCTGGCAACGGCAACCGTGCCGTTTTCGCAACCGTCTGCACCCAGCTTTTTGAGGTAATCGTTTGTTGACCCAACCTCGTCAAGGATGATGAGGTTTTTGCCGATTACGGAGGTCTTTAGGTATTTTTCGATTGCAGGCTCGTTGAGGTGTGGCGGATAGGCAACAAGGCGGTATCCACGGTTTGTTACAGAGTCAATCTTGTAGCCCTGTTCCTTGAGACTGTTAATCGCTTTCCACACTGCCTGTCTTGACACACCAAGCTGTTCGGAAATTTCACTGCCTGAAACATAGCCGTCTGTTTTTGTTAAAAGTTCAATAATTTTCTTTTGCATAACATCACCGATTTTAAAATATAATGTAAAAAAATTACGGACGATTCTAAACAAAATCGCCCGTTTTTGAATGTTAATTATTTACTTTTGTTTGCCGCAACAATTTTCTTGACTGCAATGCTTACTGCCGAACCGACAACAAAGCAAGCAATGATTTCAAGAATGCAGTTGATTGAAAGAGCAGGGATAACCACGGCTGTGATTACATTAAGTCCCATAACTTCGATACTGCCGAAAAGGATTGCCATAAAGCCAAGGAAGAAGGCTGTGTTCATAACAGGGCAGAGTATAGTAGCAATAAGGTCGTTAAGATTGAACTTGCCTACAGTTTTACCTTCAAACACCTTGCCCAGACCTTTTGCGATAAGTCCTGTGAACCAACCCATAAGAGCTCGTGCAACAACACAAATTATAAAGGTGTAAAACCAGTTGATTGAAAGCATTGCCGTGCCGAATGCGTCCATACCAAAGCATTGTACAAAGCTTGTGATACCAAAGAGTGTGCCGAGAATCAATCCTGCTGTAGGACCGAGAACGGTTGCACCGATTGCAATCGGAATGCAAAGGAATGAAATGGAAAGCGCACCGATCTTCAGATATCCGAGCGGTGTGAGCGCCATTACAAGCGTCAATGCGATAAGCACTGCAAGAATAACCATTCTTTGCACCTTTGAAAAGTTTCCTGTCTTATTCATAAAAAATTCCTCCTGCTGTTTCCCTGCTCATTTTCCGCAGGTGAAACGCAAATAATATTTACAAGGGGAGAACCCCGTTGCATCAAATTAATAATTCAAAAACAAGTTGTATATTAAATTGTCTTTATTTTTTATTTCTCTCGTAAATAATTTTGAGTCCGTCAAGAATAATATTCTCATCAAAGATAATATCGTGACGGCAGTTTTTGATTGCAAGCGGAGCAAGACCGCCTGTTGCAATAACCTTGCATTCTGTCTTGCATTCCTCGGTAAACATATCAACCATTCCGTCAAGCATACAGGCTGTTCCGAACATAATTCCCGAACGAATGCAGTCGGATGTGTTTGATGAAATTACCTTCTTTGGAGCTTTCATATCAACCGATGAAAGCAATGCGCCGTGATTTGTGAGTGCGTCAAGCGAAATTCCCATACCGGGGGCGATTGCACCGCCGTGATACGCGTTGCTTGCGTCAACATAGACAATTGCGGTTGCAGTTCCCATAAAAATCATAATGAGAGGACCGCCGTATTTTTCACACGCTCCCACACAGCCGGCAACGATATCTGCACCCAAGGTTTCGGGATGTTCTATCTTGATGTCAAGACCTGTCTTGAGTCCCGGACCTATGAGCAGACTTTTTTTGCCTGTAACGGTCATAATTGCACTTCTGAGGTTATATGTAAATTTCGGAACAACAGAGCTTATAATAGCGCCGTCAATGCTTTTTGCGTCGATGTTGTAAATCTGCAAAAATGTGAAAAGTTCAACGGCAAGCTCGTCGCTTGTTTTGTTTTCATCGGTTGAAAAACGGAGTTTGAATTTTAAATTATCTCCGTCAAAAATGCCGAGCTTGACATTGGTGTTTCCGACATCGGCCGCAAGCAGCATTGCTGTTCCCTCCAAACGGTTTTTATAAATATGCTTTTACAAAAGTTTAGATTTAATCGTATTTTACTTTGCTTATTATATCATAAAAAATTATTTCTTCAAGGGCGAATTTAAGGAATTTATCCGATTTTTGGAAAATCCGAAAAAATTGTTGAAATTTGCGTTGGATTGTGTATAATTAAAATAGGTGTGTATAACACGGTCATGTATTACGCAAAATTCTGAAAGGAATGGTTTATTAAATGGACAGTTCAGAAATCAAGCAGCTCCGAATTCTTGCCGCAAAGTCAAGAATGGGCGCAATTCTCGGCACTTACCACGCCAAATCAGGTCATCCCGGCGGATCGCTTTCGGCAGCAGATATTTTCACATATCTCTACTTTAAGGAAATGAATGTTGATCCTAAAAATCCCGATATGCAGGACAGAGATCGTTTTGTTCTTTCAAAAGGTCACTGTTGTCCGGCTCTTTATGCAACACTTGCACTCAAGGGCTTTTTTGAATGGGACGAGCTTACAAAACTCCGTCATGTAGGCGCTATGCTTCAGGGACATCCCGATATGAAGGGTACTCCCGGTATTGATATGAGTACAGGCTCACTCGGTCAGGGTATTTCGGCTGCCTGCGGTATGGCACTTGCGGCTAAGCTTGATAACAAGAGCTATCGCACATATACAGTTCTCGGTGACGGTGAAGTTGAAGAAGGTCAGGTTTGGGAGGCTGCAATGTTTGCCGCTCACAACAAGCTTGACAATCTCGTTGTAATTGTTGACCAGAACGGACTTCAGATTGACGGTACTGTTGAAGAGGTTGCAGGCATTGAGCCTCTTGATAAAAAGTTTGAAAGCTTTGGCTTTGAAGTAATCAAAATTGACGGTCACGACTTCAATCAGATTGAATCGGCTCTCGAAAAGGCCAAGACAGTAAAGGGCAAGCCTACCGCAATTCTTGCCAAGACAATCAAGGGCAAGGGCGTTTCATTTATGGAAAATCAGGTTGGCTGGCACGGCACTGCTCCCAACAAGGAACAGTATGAACAGGCTACTGCCGAGCTTCAGGCTGAAATTGACAGATTGGAGGGCAACTGCTGATGGCACAGGTAATTAAAAAGGCTACAAGAGAAAGCTTTGGCATGGCTCTTTGTGAGCTTGCAAAGACAAATAAGGATATTATTGTTTTTGATGCAGACCTCGCAGCTGCTACAAAGACAGGAATTTTTAAAAAAGAGTTTCCCGAAAGATTTTTTGACTGCGGTATTGCCGAGGGCAATATGGTAGGCGTTGCGGCAGGTATGGCAGCGGCAGGCAAAATTCCGGTTGCCGCATCATTTGCAATGTTTGCAACAGGCAGAGCATTTGAGCAGATTCGCAACTCGGTTGCTTACCCTCATCTTAATGTTAAAATTGCCGGCAGTCACGCAGGTATTTCAACAGGTGAAGACGGTGCTACTCATCAGTGCCTTGAAGATATCGGTATTATGCGTACAATTCCGGGTATGGTTGTCCTTAACCCTGCCGATCACTACGAAATGATGGCCGCTACAAAGGCTGCAATTGAGTACAACGGTCCTGTTTATATCCGTCTCGGCAGACTTGCTGTTGACAGTTTTAATGATCCCGATACCTATACATTTGAGCTCGGCAAGGGTATTACTCTCCATGAGGGCAACGATGTGGCTGTTATTGCAACAGGACTTGTTGTAAACGAGGCTTTAAAGGCTGTTAAGGAACTTGAGGCTGAGGGCATCAACGCTCGTCTTATTAACATTCACACAATAAAGCCTATCGACAGAGATATCATCATTAAGGCTGCAAAGGAAACAGGCAGAATCATCACCGTTGAGGAACACAATGTTATCGGCGGTCTCGGTGACGCTGTTTGTGATGTTGTAAGTGCAGAGTGTCCTGTTAAGGTTACAAAGATCGGTGTGAACGATCGTTTCGGTTACAGCGGTCCGGCTCTTGAGCTTCTTGACAAGTTCGGTCTGACACAGCCTCACATTGCAAAGGTTATCAGAGATGTTGTTAAAGAGGATAAATAATTTCTGAATTAATTTAATAATTGCAAAATATTAACGGTCGGGTTGTTCAAACCGACCGTTTTTTGTATGTACCGTTCAATTGAATAAAAAGCAAAGGGCGGATATCGCAAAAAACGGCAGCCGCCCTTTTTATATTAAAACATCCTCAGCAATAAGCCGAATGGGGCTTTAGTCAGCGTGCTTTATCAGCAGCCGCAGCCACAGCTGTTGTTGTCACAACCACAGCCGCCGTTGTTTCCGCCGCAACAGCAGAGAACGATGATAAGAAGAATAATCCATGAGCAGCAACCGTTGCCGTTACCAAAGTTACACATACGCTTACCTCCTTTCGTTTACACTACATATTATTGCAAAAGGAGAAATGTGTGACATCAAAAAATGACGGCTGCGAAAATATTCGTAACCGTCATCAATTGTAATGATTTAATTAAACATTGAATCTGAAAAGAACGACATCGCCGTCTTTCATAACATAGTCCTTGCCTTCACTGCGGACAAGACCTTTTTCTTTTGCGGCTGTCATACTTCCGCAGGCGATAAGGTCGTCATATGCGATAACCTCGGCTCTGATAAATCCACGCTCAAAATCCGAGTGAATTTTGCCAGCTGCCTGAGGTGCTTTTGTTCCTTTTTTGATTGTCCATGCACGAACCTCCTGTTTGCCTGCTGTAAGGTAGGAGATAAGTCCGAGAAGTGCATAGCATTCCTTGATAAGTCTGTCAAGACCGCTTTCCTCAAGTCCCATATCGGCAAGGAACATTTCCTTTTCTTCCTTGTCCATTTCAACGATTTCTTCCTCAATCTGAGCACAGATCGGAAGAACGCCGGCGTGTTCCTCGGCGGCAATCTTCTGAACAGCCTTGTAGCCCTCGTTTGAGTCGATGCCGTTTGAGAAATCCTCGTCACTCATATTTGCGGCATAGATAACAGGCTTGTTTGTGAGAAGCGCAACCTCTGAAAGAATTGCCTTTTCGTCATCGTCACATTCAACACTTCTTGCAGGTTTGCCCTCGTTGAGTGCGGCAAGAACTCTTTCAAAAAGGTCGATGTCTTTCTGATACTTTTTATCGCCCTTGAGCATTTTCTTTGTCTTGTCAATTCTGCGTTCGAGCATTTCAACATCGGAGAGAATAAGCTCAAGATTAATTGTTTCAATGTCACGGGCAGGATTGATGTTGCCTTCAACATGGATAATGTCATCGTTTTCAAAGCAACGGACAACATGAACGATAGCGTCACATTCACGGATGTTTGAAAGGAACTTGTTGCCGAGTCCCTCGCCCTTTGACGCACCCTTTACAAGACCTGCAATATCTACAAATTCAATTGATGCAGGAGTATATTTGTCAGGATCATACATTTCCGCAAGTTTATCAAGTCTTTTGTCCGGAACTGCAACAACACCGATATTCGGTTCAATTGTGCAGAAAGGATAGTTTGCACTCTGAGCACCTGCATCTGTAATTGCGTTAAAAAGAGTACTTTTGCCGACATTTGGAAGTCCGACGATTCCGAGTTTCATTTATTTTCACCTCAAATAATATTCGGGCAATGCTTGCCTATTTTCACTGAATATTGTATTATTATATCGTATGGATACTTACTCTGTCAATTCACAGACGAGTAATGAACACTCTGTTAAGTATATCACATAAAATTGCTTTAAACAATAAGAAAGGAAATTTTTATGAGCGAAATAAATACATATTCTGTAACAATTAAGGTGGAAGAAGAAAATCTTGCCGTTTCAATGGGCAGCGGCAGTCTTTGTGTGCTTGCAACTCCGTGCGTTGTGGCTCTTATGGAAAATGCCGCCGCAGCTCTTGCAGACAAGGTTCTTGACAGCGATGAGCTTACAACTGTCGGCACGATGATTTCAATTGAGCACACAAGCCCTACTCCTCTCGGTGCTGAGGTTACGGCAACAGCCGTTCTCAAAAGCGTTGATGGCAGAATGTTTAATTTTGAAGTTTTTGCCGAAGATAAAAAGGGTGAGATTGCAAGAGGCACTCACACAAGAGTAAGCGTAAAATCAGAAAAATTTCAGATGAAGGCGGACAGCAAGTTTGATGAATAAGTACAAATATTATCTATTTGACCTTGACGGCACAATCAGCGAGAGCGCATTGGGCATAAGAGAGTCACTTGAAAACGCAATTAAAAGTATGGGCAAGCCGTTGCCGAATCTTGACGATTACACATTGTACATCGGACCGCCGTTGCTCGATACATTCCGCAATATCTGCCATTTCAATGAGGAAGAATCGGCAAGAGGCGTTGAGATTTATCGTGAATACTACAACACAAAAGGCAAGCTTGTGAACAAGCTTTATGACGGCATTGACAGGGTTCTTGCGGAGCTTAAAAACAGCGGTGCAAAGCTTGCCGTGTGTTCGTCAAAGTATGAAAAGTTCGCCGAAGAAATTACAGAACTTCTCGGTGTGCATGATATGTTTGACGCAATCTGCGGTTCAACACTTGACGGCAGTCGAAAAGATAAAAAAGACCTTATTCCGTATGCAGTTGAAAGACTTGGTGGCAGCCTTGAAAATGACAGAGAAAATATCGTCATGATAGGTGATACTTGGTTTGACACAAAGGGAGCAAGACTTTGCGGTGTTGATTTTGTCGGTGTTGAATACGGCTACGGCGACCTTGAAAGCATGAAAAAAGAGGGCGGCAGGGTGTTTGTGAAAACCACGGCTGAACTCTTGGATGTTCTTACAAAGTAAATAATTTGAAATCGGACAAACGGAATTATCCGAAGATTTTTCGCATACATTTTATCAGAGAATAAAATGTGCGGAGGATTTATAATGTTCGTTTTCAATTTAAAAATTAAGGCTAAAAAAACAGTAATTTTGGCGGCGGTGCTGTCCGTAACAGCGGCAATAATATGTACAGCCGTTACGGTTGCAATAAATTCACGGTTGCCCGATACAGCCGTAAGTGATAAAACAGGGGAGTATTCTCTTGTACTTAATGACGGTGAGGAGAAAAAATTCCTTGAACAGTTCGGAGTTGAAACCGCCGACGCAAAGCCTGAGAAAAGGTCGGTTGTAATTCCGTCGGATTTTAATAAATATTATGAGGAATACAACGAACTACAGAAGAAAATCGGACTCGACCTCGCAAAATTTAAAGGCAAAGAGGTTACGGAGATTACAGTTCCCCTGGAAAAGCCAAATGATAACAATGCCGTTTTGCTTGTTTACAAAAACAGGGTAATCGGCGGACACATTACAAACGGAGAATACGGCAGTAAAAATCTGCCGCTTGTTGATTAAGATGGAAAGACTTGATAAGCTTATTTCGTCACAAAGAGCCGACGGCAGAAAAGAGGTTCAAAAACTCATAAAAAGCGGTGCGGTTCTTGTGAACGGAAAAATCTGTAAAAAGCCTGATACTAAGGTTGACCCCGAAAAGGATGAAATTGTTGTGGACGGACAGGCTTTGAATTACAGCAAACACATATATATAATGATGAACAAGCCTGCGGGAGTTGTGTCGGCAACCGAGGACAGGCAGTTTAAGACTGTTATTGATATTATCCCCGAAGATATGAAACGAAAGGGACTTTTTCCCGTCGGCAGACTTGACCGTGATACGGAGGGACTTCTTCTTATTACAGATGACGGTGACTTTGCGCACAGCATAACCTCGCCTAAAAAGCATGTGGACAAGAAGTATGTTGCAAAGCTTGACGGAGAAATCACAGAAGATACCGTAAAGGCTTTTTCTGACGGAATTGAGTTCTCTGACGGTACGAAGTGTCGCAGTGCCGTGCTTGAATGTGACAAAAATGATAAAAAAACAGGAATTGTCACAATTTGTGAGGGTAAATATCATCAGGTTAAAAAAATGTTTTTGTGTTGTGGATTAAAAGTTGTGCATCTTCAACGAATTTCAATAGGCGGTTTGTATCTTGATAGCAATTTGCACATAGGCGAGTGCAAATTGTTAATGGATTTGGATAAAAAGTCGGTTTTTATCGGCAATATACACTAAAAAATGCATCTGAATTTTATCCTGTGTCGGTTTTAAATAAAATAATGCATATATCTTTGGTCAATTTCGGTATGGTCAAATTGTGCGAAAAGTGGTATATTATTGTATGTAATAAAGCTAAGGACTTTATCGTTATCGACTAATTGGAGGTTTATACACAATGGCAAATGTTTCATTAAGACATGTTTACAAGATTTATGACGGCGGTGTAACTGCTGTTACAGACTTCAATCTTGAAATTGCCGACAAAGAATTCATCATTCTCGTTGGCCCTTCAGGTTGCGGTAAATCAACAACCCTCAGAATGATTGCAGGTCTTGAGGATATTTCAAAGGGTGAGCTTTACATCGGCGATACACTCGCAAACGATGTTGCTCCTAAGGACAGAGATATCGCAATGGTATTCCAGAACTATGCTCTTTATCCTCATATGACTGTATATGATAATATGGCATTCGGTCTTAAACTCCGTAAGTTCTCTAAGGAAGAGATTAAGAGAAGAGTTGAAGAGGCTGCAAGAATCCTTGGTATCGAGCAGTACCTTGACAGAAAGCCAAAGGCTCTTTCAGGTGGTCAGAGACAGCGTGTTGCTCTCGGTCGTGCTATCGTTCGTAACCCGAAGGTATTCCTTCTTGACGAACCGCTTTCAAACCTTGATGCTAAGCTCCGTGCTCAGATGAGAACAGAGATTTCAAAAATTTATCAGCGTCTCGGCACAACATTTATCTATGTAACCCATGACCAGACAGAGGCTATGACAATGGGTACAAGAATTGTTGTTATGAAAGACGGTTTCATTCAGCAGGTTGATACTCCTCAGCATCTTTATGATATGCCTTGCAATATGTTTGTTGCCGGATTTATCGGTTCACCTCAGATGAACTTCATCAACGCTGTTCTCTCTAAGAACGGCGGCAAGTATACTCTTGATTTTGACAAGTATCACGTTCCTGTTCCGGAGTCAAAGGTCAATGCTGACCTCGACAACTATGTTGGCAAGGAAGTTGTTTTGGGCATCCGTCCTGAGCATGTTCACGATGAGCCTGAAGAAATTGCTAAGGCTGAGTGTCTTCTCAAAGCCAATGTTGATGTTACCGAGCTTATGGGCGCTGAAATTTATCTCTATGTAAATATCAACGGTACACCTATCACAGCTCGTGTTGAACCTGCTTCAACAGCTAAGCCGGGCGACGACATTGAGATTGCTTTCGACCTCAGCAAACTCCATATCTTTGATAAGGATACTGAGAAAACAATCACAAACTGATTATAATTTAATTTGTTTTTTACGGCGGAGCGTTATGCTCCGCCGTCTTTGCGTTTTGTGTAACAGTAGCGGCGGTCAGTGACCGCCAATCGAACCGATTTTCACAATCGGTTCGACATTACAAATGACCTGTTTAATTAACAATGATATAATAATGTATTTGCTGTGTGTCTGTATGTACTATCAATTGCAATGTTTCGCTCTGGCAAAATATGTTATGATTTTTTCAAACTGTCTGCACGAATAGGGAACGGCGGCTCACCGTGGTTGAATTTTAATGTATGAACATTTTTTCGTATTTTGTCACAAAATCAACACAATGTTGTGATATATTAAAAAGCAAATAAGATTTTGTAACAATTGTTTAATTTTGCTTTCAAAACTGTAACTTGTTGCTGATTATGCAAATTCTCTAAAAAAATTCAAGAAAAATTGTAAATAGAGGTTGATTTTTTTCTCGTTTTTGTGTAATATGTATATGAGACAGATTGTATTTTATTGAACTCTTTTACAATCACAATATATAACTGCGGAGAAAACGAGGTAAAAATTTATGTCAAACAGATTATTTCAAGGTATTGTACACCAGATGAAAGACGCAATCGACAGAACGATTGGCGTAATTGACGAGACTTCGGTTGTTATTGCCTGCTCCGAGCTTGGAAAAATCGGCGAGGTAAACGAGAGCGTTAATTCCGAAACACTCAGCTCGACAGCACCGTTTGTTGTGAACGGCTATACATACAGATCTTTCGGCAGCAATGCAAAGTATGATTATGCAGTATTTGTTCAGGGTACCGATGAGTATGCTCAGAAGTATGCTCAGCTTTTGTCGGTTTCTTTTGCAAGCATCAAGCAGTATTATGACGAAAAGTATGATCGTTCAAACTTTATTAAGAATGTTATTCTTGACAACATTCTTCCGGGTGACATTTACCTTAAAGCAAGAGAGCTTCACTTTAACAGCGAGGTTTCCCGTGTGTGTCTGCTTATTAAAATTGTTTCAAAAACAGATGTTTCCGCTTATGATATAGTTCAGAATCTTTTCCCGGACAAGTCAAAGGACTTTGTTATAAACATTAACGAGGTTGAAATTGCACTTGTTAAGGAAATTAAACCCGACACAGAGAGCCGTGATCTTGAAAAGCTTGCAAGCTCGATTTCAGACACACTTTCGAGCGAGTTCTACACACACTGTGTTGTCGGCATCGGTACAACGGTTACAGGCATCAAGGATCTTGCAAGAAGCTTTAAGGAGGCTCAGTCGGCTCTTGAGGTTGCAAAGGTATTTGACACAGACCGTACAATCGTAAGCTATGATAACCTCGGCATTGCCCGTCTTATCTATCAGCTTCCCACAACATTGTGTGAAATGTTCCTCAAAGAAGTTTTCAAGTGTGGTTCAATTGAGAGCCTTGATCAGGAAACTCTCTTTACAATCCAGCGTTTCTTTGAAAACAACCTCAATGTTTCCGAAACATCAAGAAAGCTCTTTGTACACAGAAACACTCTTGTGTACAGACTTGAAAAAATTAAAAAGCTCACAGGTCTTGACCTCCGTGAGTTTGAGGACGCAATCGTGTTCAAGGTTGCTCTTATGGTTAAGAAATACCTCAACGCAAGTCCTACAAAATACTGATTTGGTTAAAGTGTGCCCGAGCACAGTGTCTTGCTGTGCTTTGGGCGTTTTGACTTTTTTGTGAGTATTTGTACAATAACTACAAAACAAAGGTGACTTTATGATTGATTTTATAAATGTGTCTAAAACATACCCTAATGGCACTCATGCTCTCTACGGTATTACGCTGAGTATTGATAAGGGCGAGTTTGTATTTATTGTCGGTGCATCGGGCGCAGGCAAGAGTACATTTCTTAAACTCATTATGCATGAGGAGACTCCGACATCGGGCAAAATCGTTATCAACGACACTGATGTTACAAAGCTGAGAAGGAGCAAGGTTCCTTATATGCGCCGTCATATGGGCATTGTTTTTCAGGATTTCAGACTTATTGACAAGATGAATGTTTTCGACAATGTTGCGTTTGCAATGCGTGCTGTCGGAAAGCCTTCGGCAGTAATTAAAAAGCGTGTTCCGTATGTGCTTGAGCTTGTCGGTCTTAAAGATAAGATGAAAAACAGACCGAGTGAACTCTCGGGCGGTGAGCAACAGCGTGTAAGCCTTGCAAGAGCCCTTGTGAATAACCCCGAAATTATTATTGCCGATGAGCCGACAGGTAATGTTGACCCCGAGATGTCACACGAAATCATTGAGCTTCTCAATGAAATTAACGCAACAGGCACAACCGTTATTGTTGTAACGCATGAACATGACCTTGTTCGTGAGTTTGACAGACGAGTTGTTGTTCTTGACCACGGAAAAATTAAGAGCGACACCAAGGATTTGTTTGTTAAAGATGACTATGCTGACGATTACGGTGATGACAGCGGTGAAGAAAATACACCGGATTATCCCGATAATGCAGTGGTTGTTCCGGAATAATGCGTTTGCGCAAATAGGATTTTGAAAGGATTTTTGATATGACCGGATTTGGTTATTTGGCAAAAGAAGGTTTCAAAAATGTGTGGAACAACCGTATTATGAGTATCGCTTCCGTCTGCGTACTTATAAGCTGTCTTGTTCTCACAGGTGCGGCGGCACTTTTTTCATTGAATGTTGACAAGGTTGTTGAATCTGTCGGCAAGTCAAATGAAACCTCTGTATACATTAAAGACGGATATTCACAGCTTGAGGCTGTTTATGTAGGAAAAGAAATTGAAAAGCTTGACAATGTTGAGTCGGCAACCTTCCTTTCAAAGGAAGATGCGATAAAGCAGTATAAATCTACTCTCGGCGATGACCTCTTTGCAGAAATGCAGGGCAGAAACAAACTCCCTGATTCATTTATTGTTGTAATGAAGGATTTGTCAAAGTACGATGAAACTATTGCACAAATCACGAAAATTGACGGTGTTGAGAGTTTCAGCAGTCACCGTGAACTTGCCAAAAAGCTTACGGACATCAGCAGTCTTGTCAATATGATTTGTATTGCGGTTGTTTGTGCGCTGACAATCATTTCAATCTTCATCATTGCCAACACAATTCGTGCAACAATGTATTCACGAAGATTTGAAATCAGCATTATGAAATCGGTTGGTGCAACGAACTCGTTTGTACGATGGCCGTTTCTTATTGAAGGTATGATAATCGGACTTATTTCCGCAATTGTTTCAACAGGCGCAATTGCAATCCTCTATGAGACTGCACAGGCTCTTGTTTATCAGATTGTTCCGATTGATTTCATTCCGATTAACAATGTTATCTGGATTACAGGCGGCTTGTTTGCAATTGCAGGTATTGTTATCGGCTTCTTCGGCAGCTTTATTTCAATCAGAAAATACCTTAAAATGGAAGGTAACGAAATACTCGGTTGGTAATCCCGACAGAAATCTTAAAGGAGGAGATTACAATGAACAAATTAAAAAGAATTTTATGTGCAATGCTCTGCGTATGCATGATTTCAATTCCAATGGCAATACCGACTACTGTTTCTGCTGAGGACAGCATCTCAGACCTTGAACAACAGCTTCAGCAGCTTGAACAGGAAAATCAGAAGTATCAGAAGATTCTTGATGATACAAAGTCTGACATCGCAGAAAAGGAAGAATACAAGAGCGCCCTTGTAAGCAAGGTTCAGGTTCTTGATGAAAAAATTGCAGTAACCCGTGAGAAAATTTCAAGCCTTAACGATGATATTAAGGAAAAGCAGGACGCTTATGACAAGGGACTTTCGGAAGTTGAGGATCAGTTTGACGCACTTGCAAACAGACTCAGAATTCTCTATATGTCAGGCAATGCAACCGACCTTGAAATCATTTTCGGTGCAAAGGATTTTTCTGACCTTATTGATAAGATGGAGCTTGTAAAGAGCCTTGCAAACAGCGACAAGGAGCTTATCAGCGAAATCCAGACAAAGCTGGACGAGCTCAGCACCAAGAAGGAATCCCTTGAGGCCGACAAGAAAGACCTTGAAACTCAGCAGGCGTCATTGAAGTCGGATCAGGACGAGTTTAATAAACTCATTTCCGATAATGACGAGATTCTTAAAAATCTTTACGCATCAAATTCCGAGGCGCAGAATTCCTTGGAAAGTGCGGCTTTGCAGAGTGATGAGATTGAAGCTAAAATCAGCCAGTACTATGCCGCTCAAAAGGCTGCTGCGGAACACGCTGCTCAGGCTTCACAGAGCTCAAGCTCAAGCAGTTCATCAAGCAGCTCTTCAAGCAGTTCATCAAGCGGCTCAAGCAGTTCGGGTTCATCAAGCTCAGGTTCATCATCTGTAATTGTTCCGTCGGGTTCGGGCTTTGCATGGCCGACGCCGGGCTTTACATATCTTTCCTCGGAGTGGTATGAGGACAGAGAGGTTTATAACCACGGCGGAATTGATATTGCCGGCGCAGGCATTATGGGAACTCCCGTTGTTGCGGCTGCCGACGGTACTGTTATCGCAAGCAACAGCAGTTGTACACACAACTGGGGCAAGAGCTACAGCTGTGGCTGTGGCGGCGGTTACGGTAACTATGTAATGATCAGTCACGCGGGCGGTAAGATGACAGTTTACGGTCACCTTACAAGTCTTACAGTAAGTACAGGTCAGACCGTTTCAAGAGGACAGGTTATCGGCTATGTCGGTTCAACAGGTAACTCAACAGGACCTCACCTCCACTACGAATGCCGTCTTAACGGTGTAAGATACAACCCGATGTCAGAATATTAATCTGTACATACACAATTTGATAATTAATTTAAAAGCCTTCGCATATACTTAAATAAGTAAATATGCGGAGGTTTTTGTTTTGATTACTTCATTGAATGTTGTGTTTCCCGAAAAGTGCGGGAAAATAAGGGGATTTTTTAACAGGCTGAGAGGGGACAAGGTGTGCGTTGAAATCAAGAGGGCAAGGGGCGTAAGCGTAAAACAGCTTACATACATCTGTCGCAGACAAAAGGTCAATCTCAATAAAATTGACAGGGCAATCGGCAATCAGCGCACAAGACTTTTGTGTTGCGAAGAAATGACTTTTCCGAACGACAGCGGTTACAAGCGTTTTTACTCGCCGCTTTTTTCGGCAAGACTTTGTACAAATATGGCGCTTTATGCCCTCAGCAAATTTGACGTTCCCGAAAGGCTGACGGTCGGAATTTATGATCCCGATGCTCAATGCACCGATCTTGTTTCATTTGTGTTGAAATATACGGGCAATGCCTGTATTATCACAGACAACGAAGATGTGTTCTATGATGAGCTGAATACCATTGCCGAAGAAACAGGTGCGTGTGCCGTTGTTACTCACCACCGTGAACAGCTTTCAAATTGTGACCTTGTCATTGCACCGTTTGAAATTGAAGAAAATCTGCCTGTAAGAAATGATGCGGTTATCCTCACAAACGGCAGACCTAAGGAAAATATAAAGGGCTTTGTGTATTTTCGCTATTGCTTTAAAATGCCGAACGGATTCGCACTTTTGCGGCCTGAGGGATTGTCGGAGGAATACTTCTGCTCAGCACTCTACACACTCGGTTCACAGTACGAACTCGGTTCAATTGTTCCCGATTTGTGCCGTAATGATACAGAGGCGCAGACAGTGAAATCTCTTTGTAGTTATCTTGCCCGTTTTGCTTGACAATCGGTGTGAAAAAAATTATAATAAATCTATATGCAGTTTTTTGCTGATATGAAAGAATTTTATACCGTATGCACGCTTGTGCAGGTGCGGTATTAACTGAAAGGAACGATATAAAATGGCAGCTAAACCAACAATGCTTACTGCGGAAGGTCTTAAAAATCTTGAAGAGGAACTTGCAGAATTACAAAATGTCAAGCGTAAAGAAATTGCAGAGAAAATCAAGGTAGCCCGTTCCTACGGCGACTTGTCCGAGAACAGTGAATATGATGATGCAAAGAACGAGCAGGCTATTATGGAGGCAAGAATCGCTACTATCGAGTCTATCCTCAAAACTGCTCAGATTATTGATGAGTCCGAAACCTCTAACGATAAGGTACATCTCACTTCTGTTGTTACAATCGAAATGGTTGGCACAGACAGACAGATGACATACAAAATCGTTGGTTCGGGTTCTAACGAAACAAATCCCGCACAGGGCAAAATTTCTGACGAATCACCTGTGGGTAAGGCTCTCATGGACAGATGTGTCGGTGATGTTGTTGAGGTTGAAACTCCCGGCGGCGTAAAGGCATTTAAGATTCTTGAAATCTCAAAGTAATTTGTTTATCTATTGAATTTTTGCTGACGGATTCTGCTTTTGCAATCCGTCAGATTTATTGATGTTGAAAAGAGAGGAATGATTGGAAATGAGTCAGAAGCCACAGCAGACCGGCACAAGCGATGTTATCAAGGTCAGATACGAAAAGCTTGACGCCCTCAAAAAAGCAGGCAGAGATCCGTTTGTAATTACAACAAGTGCCCGTGATGTTCTCACGGAAACAATTAAAAACAATTTTGAAGAGTACGAAAACAAAGATGTATGCGTTGCAGGCCGTTTGCTTTCAAAAAGAGGCAAGGGCAAGGTTTCGTTTATGGACCTTTGGGATCGTTCAGGCAAAATCCAGATTTTTGCAAAATTTGACGATCTCGGTGAAGAAGAATACGGTTTCCTTAAAAAGTGGGATATCGGTGATATCGTTGAAGTAAAGGGCTTTGTTTTCAAAACGCAAATGGGCGAAATTTCTGTTCATGCAAAAGAGGTTAAGCTCCTTTCCAAATCACTCAAACCCCTCCCCGAAAAGTATCACGGTCTTACAAATACAGACCTTCGTTACCGTCAGCGTTATGTTGACCTTATTATGAATCCCGAGGTAAAGGATACCTTTGTAAAGCGTTCAAAAATTATCGGCAGTATCCGCCGTTACCTTGACAATCAAGGCTTTATGGAGGTTGAAACTCCTATGCTCGTTGCCAATGCCGGCGGTGCGTCGGCTCGTCCGTTCCTTACTCACTTCAACGCTCTTGACGAGGATTTAAAGCTCAGAATTTCTCTTGAACTTTACCTCAAAAGACTTATCGTAGGCGGACTTGAAAAGGTTTACGAAATCGGCAGAGTATTCCGTAACGAGGGTGTTGACACCCGTCATAACCCTGAGTTTACTCTTATGGAACTTTATCAGGCATATACCGACTACAACGGTATGATGGATCTTACCGAAAACCTCTATCGCCATGTTGCACAGGAGGTTCTCGGCACAACAACAATCACATACAACGGCATTGAAATGGATCTTGGCAAGCCGTTTGAGAGAATTACAATGCTTGACGCTGTTAAAAAGTATTCAGGCGTTGATTTCAACGAAATTCATTCTGATGAAGAGGCTAAGGCAATTGCTAAGGAAAAGGGTGTTGAGTTTGAAGAACGCCACAAGAAGGGCGACATCCTTAACCTTTTCTTTGAAGAATTTGCAGAAGAGCATATGATTCAGCCTACTTTCGTTATGGATCATCCGATTGAGATTTCTCCGCTTACAAAGAAGAAACCCGAAAATCCCGATTATGTTGAGAGATTTGAGTTCTTTATGAACGGCTGGGAAATGGCTAATGCATATTCAGAGCTTAACGATCCGATTGACCAGAGAGAGCGTTTTAAGGCTCAGGAGGCACTTCTCGCACAGGGCGATGATGAGGCTAACACAACCGATGAGGATTTCCTCAACGCACTTGAAATCGGTATGCCTCCGACAGGCGGTATCGGCTTTGGTATCGACAGAATGTGTATGCTCCTCACAGATTCAGCCGCAATCCGTGATGTTCTCCTCTTCCCGACAATGAAGAGTTTGGATTCCGACAAGAAGCCGTCGGGTATTCCGAAAACCAAGGACGCTGTTGTTGAAGAAAAGATTGACTTCTCAAAGGTAAAAGTTGAGCCTTTGTTTGAAGAATATGTTGATTTTGAAACATTTTCAAAGTCAGATTTCCGTGCAGTAAAGGTTAAGGCTTGCGAGGCTGTTAAGAAGTCGAAGAAGCTTTTACAGTTCACTCTTGATGACGGCACAGGCACAGACCGCACAATTTTAAGCGGTATCCACGCTTATTATGAGCCTGAAGAACTGGTTGGAAAGACTCTTATCGCTATCACAAATCTTCCGCCGAGAGCAATGATGGGTATTGACTCCTGCGGTATGCTCCTCAGCGCAGTTCACGAAGAAGAAGGCGAAGAAAAGCTTCACCTCCTCATGGTCGATAACCATATCCCCGCAGGTGCAAAGCTCTATTAAGAAGTACCGTTTTACCCTACAAAACGGGATGTACTTCATTTGTGAAAAAGCTCTGAAAATACACAAATACACCAAATTTACACCAAATGGTGCTTGAAACGGTGCAGAGCCTTAAAAATCGCATAATTTTCAAGATATATGGGCAGTTCCAATCGGGATTGCCCATTTTCAGAAAGAAAAAGACAAATCGGAATTTGAGAAGGTAAGTGAATGGGATACCATGGAGGAATATGATAATGTCGAAAGATGAGTATTTGATAACCGATACGCCCCTCAAAGCGTTGACG
>ERZ773146.159-NODE-159-length-44189-cov-34.954457_pt1 | contig 44189 bp, 65 predicted proteins | sample MGYA00580847_ERZ773146 | MGnify/ENA primary metagenome ERZ773146 (study PRJEB29015, sample SAMEA2737830) | human gut metagenome | biome: human gut; feature: human-associated habitat; material: faeces | place: China | collected 2012 ...
TGCAGAAAGCGTGGCAGAAACTCATATTGACCTGCTGATAGCATTCCGTAACCCTCACGAAATCAAACATCAATTGGGACGTGAATTATCGCACCGCATTTGTCGGCGGGATGTTGATCGTCGCGTTTCATGCCGTGCGGCTCAATACGGACTGGTCTGCCCAGAAGGAATGGGAGGTGTCCCCGCTTTTCATGCTTCCGGCTGGATTGGAGGCCGCGTTCGAGGTGCATTGCCCGGCTGTGTCCAATTCGAGCGTGGGTCTTCATGGCATCGAGGCGCAGACCGCAGGCAACAGCATCAACCTTCGCTCGTCCAATAAGATGACGCTCGGCAAAGGCGGTTGGGTCGAGGGCTGCATCACAGTGCCGCTCTGATCGGCGATTAAACGACCGGATAGCTTTCCGTAACCCAGACATGCCAACTGACATGGCAGAACACCGCATCGTTTGTTCCGGCTTCTTATGGCGCTTCGAATACCATCACGGTCAAAGACGGTCTGATTTTCGTGGACCTGTCTTCGTTCCGAAGCACCGTGAAAGTCGGCGATTACCGTGTCTGGCTGTTCGAAGCGGGCGTGAAGCCCTCCAAAACGATTGGTCTTGGGTGCGTAGCGAACGTGGCCGGCGTCGCGTATGGCAAACAGGCGCAGTGGAACGCTGACGGGTCGGTGACGCTTATCGGAGGCGTGAACTCATCCGATATCGTCCAATGCTTCCCGAAGATCATTCCGGTGCCCGATGGCGTGGAATTCGTCTAGACCGTCATCCAACAGCCGTGCGCCGTGGAGTAGGCGGATTTCGGGTCGCCTAGCATCTGCACCTTCCCGTCACGCATGACAAGCAGGCTGAAACCGCAGGACTGAAACGCGATGATGCTCTGGTCGGCGAGCGGACGGAACGCTTCTGGGATGGTCTCAACCGCCATCGCGTAGTTCTGCTGTCCACTGCCGGTGAACTTGACGTTGCCGTTGACCGTGACGACGCGTCCGACCCGACACAGAGTGAGGCTGTTATTAGTAAACGGCGGCTTCCATTGCTGGGTTACGGAAAACTATCCTCATGGGATCGGATAGCAGAGCGAGCCGAAGCAACCCTGATTGCTGCCAGCGGCTCCCATGTTCGCGCATCGGATGGTGCCGTTCGGGTTGACGACGAGCATTCTCGCCGTCTGCCCGTTCGACACGCACACCATTCCATTGACATCGATAGGCGGGCGCAGTTCGGCGGGCAGCGTGTATTCGCATTGCACGCTGTCCCAGCTGCCTCCACCGAAGGAACCGGAGTATTTGACCAGCATCATCATGCCGGTGCGGATGACCGTGAAGCCCTTCGCATTATACAGGGTTACGGAATCCCACAAAGCCCCCCTCGGCGTGAACAGGCGCACCGGCGTACCGACCGTGATGCCGTCAAGCGGGATACGCCACAACGGCATGTACGCGTCAACCGCGCCGGACAAAATCTTCCCCGCAGGAATGGTCGGGTCAGCGGCAGCCGTCGCATTCGGCGAACCCTTCAACACGACCAACTCCACCAGCTCATTACCGTTCTTGGGGTTACGATTGTAATGCGCGCAAATGATGTCATTGCGTTTCATACCCTGCGACCCGTTGGAAATCGTCACGGATTCCGCCGCCGTGACATGCCAGTCCAAACCCTGGATCGACGCGCAACCAGTGCCGACCGTCGCCCTGTTGGACGAACTCATCGAACACTTGAATACGTCGCCCCAGTCGAACACCATGTCGGACTTCGAGAACTTGGCCTGGTGGATGATCGCCTTGTCCTCGCTTGAAATATGAGCCGTGCCGGCCTTGCCGTCAACCAGTTCGATGGTCACTGTCCGACCTCCTTCAACCATGCTTCGAACGAAGCGTCATCCTGCTGCATGAACGTCATGAACGACGCATTGCACTGGGAACACAATTCGTAGATGTCAGGTGCCACATCATCCGCGATGCGGGTCGCCTTGCCAGCCGAATAGCGGCGCACGGTGTACCATTCACGAGCCTCCGTATCGCCAGCGGCGACATAGGCGGTCTTGCCGCACTTGTCGCACACGTACTTCGAGTAACCGTCAGACTTCACTAGCCTATCCTTTCAAACATGGAACAACCAAGCGAAGGCAACTGCCTCCACGTGCCGCCGAAATCCACGGAAGGGTCAACGCCCGTCGTGTTCATCACCACATAGCCGACCGGGAACACGGCCTTCCCGGAAGCGCCGCCGCCGACATGAGCGCTGATGACGCCATCCACGCTCACGATCGAGGAACCATCCACCCTCACGCCACCCAACACGTCCGTGGACGCCTTCGGCAGAGTGTAGGCGTTCGCGCCCCGTTCGACCGAAGCGAGCTTCGACCGTTCGGTCTCGGTCATCATGCCCGACTTGGCGCTGTCGGCCACGCTCTTGGCCGCATCGGCTACGTTCTTCGCATCCTCGGCGGTCTGATTCGCCTTGCCGATCTGCGCTGCGAAACCGGAAGCCGTCCTGTTCGCCGACTCGGCAGTCTGTCTGACGGAATCCAAATCCTCGGAAGCGACTTCCGCGTTGATCGTGCCGCCTGAAATCGACAGGCCACGGCCAGCCGTCAAAGACACGCCACCGCCAGCCGAACCACCGGAAGACGAAGAGGAAGAACCGGAATAGTTCGCATTCGCCGACTGCACCGGCAGTCCGACCTCGAACGTCGAAGTCAAAATCCCGGAATCGATTTTCACGATCCGCTTCGTCACCACGGCGGTGACGTTGACGCCGGAAGACTGATCCGCCGCAACAATCTTGTCATCCACGCGCAGACCATCGCCGACCTCATCGGACAATGTCACCTCGACCGAGCCACCGGTCTGCAATTCCTGCAGATGTTTCTTCGTTTCGGCTTGCAGCGTTGATAAATCCGCGTTGGAATAGTCGTATGTGGCGCATACTTCATCGGCGCCAACGAATGTCTGCGTCTGACTCACCACGCCGGTCGCATCCGCGAAATAATTAACCACCAGACGGTTCTTGAGCTCCTGCGAGCCAAGGCCGATGAGATGATTCACCGCGCGACGGTTGGTTTCGGCTTTGAAATCCACAAGGTCGGAATCGATCGTGTTGGTGATGGTCTGCACCGGCACGATACCAAGCAGGATCTTGTTGCCGGACGCTTTGAAATCAAGCCTGCGGCCACATGATGCAAGCAATGTGCGCAAGCCGGTGTAGGCGTCCACATAACGTGGATTCTGGAACATCCAATTCGACAAAATGGAAGCATCGGAGGAATCGACAGTGAAAACCGTATCCAGACCGATGCGCTTCAAAAGGTTTTTGAGGATGTCAGGCAGCTTGCCGGAGACTGTCAGGTAATCCTGATTCGCGTCCGGCTGCAATATCTTCGCCGCCAGCATTCCGGTCCACGATTGGCCGATCCAGGTTGTCGTGGAAGTTCCTCCGGCGACGGACACGCGGCGATCGACTATTCGGCCTCCAACATCACTTCCGTCAAGCCAGAAATACCAGCCACGTTCAATTTCCGGCGCATCCGGATCATCGATGGTCAGTTCGAAGTCGTTTTCGTCCGTGCCGCAAGCCCAGTCCAACGTCACCCGCGATACGCTCGCATGTGGCGTCAGCTTGCCGTCGGCGAGGATAACGTCAGCCAAGGCACACCTCCAGAAACGTCAAACACGGTCAAATCGATTCCATAATTGCCGGAAACCGTCAACAGCGAATCTCCGGCCGGTATCGGCTCGAAAACATATGAGCCGCTTCCACTGCCGTTGCCGCGAACGCCCTTGTCGAAAACATCCGAAACGTCGCCGTTTTCAGCTGTCAACGTTATCGACTTCCGCAATCCAGTGGCCGACAGCGACACATGACCGCCTTCCGACACTGTCACATCAACCGCGTAAGTGTTGCCGCCAATCCGAAAAGACGGGTTGACGCAAGGGCCGAAAATGACCGCAGCGAACTCAGCGGCCTTGCCGGTCGGATTATGCACCGTCAAAGCGATTCTCGACGGAGCCAAATCGGTCGGCAAGTCCAGTGGAAGGTCAATCTGCGAGCCGGTGCCTGCCGTCATCGGAAAGAAATGCTGCACCGGCAGCGCGCGACGCCAGACGCCATCGCACAAGACGACCGTGTAGTCAGTCTGCGCATAGGCCGGCCAAGGCACCAGACCAAGCGATGAGCCGACGACATACGCCCTCTGGGACCATTCGCCGTCGACGGTCAACATGCCTGGCGTAACGGCCTGCACGTCCGAGTCGAAAGACGTCTGCACCATGTCCAATCTTGACGGATCCGTGGTGCGGACGGTCATTTTCGCCGTCGAAGCGTTTCGGCTCACCGATTTGATGCCGCGCGTGGCTAGCGTGTACGTCCATGCGTACCCTCGCATTTCCTGCAGGTCAGCCACCCACAGATCATCGGTGTTGAGGTCGATGATCGTGCCATCATGCGACGTGTATTTAAGCTCGCGCATATCTGCGGATCAACCTCCCCAAGTCGCGGTCGCTGACTGTCGAATCATCGGACGCGGCGCTGATAATCGCGCCAAGATCGTTGTGCAGGCTGGTTATCGCCGCCACCACGGAAGCGGTATCAACCTGTATGCTGACCTGATTGCCTGTCATCTGACTGGCTGTGGCAAACACTTCGCGTGGAATCTTCCGCTCGTTCAGCAGGCGCATGGTATCGACGCCGTAATAGGACGTGGCCGCAGCATTGTGCGTGTACTCGCCCGCAGCGAGACGAGCGTTGAGCAGATACACGCTGTCGCTCAAACCATTGCCGGGCGCCCACGCCGGATCCACGTAGCCGGAGAACATGCCACCTCCGGCGAACTGCTGGAAGTGGCCATCGGTGAACATTCCACCGGTGTAGCCACCCTCCTTCTTCGTCTTTTCCGTGACGGTGAAGCTCTTGTCCGCGATCTTGAAGTTGTTGATGGAGCGGAGCACCGGAGTCGCCTGGTCGTTGACCGATGCGGTGCTCTTCTTGTCGTTCAGCTTCTTGCGGTTAACGGCGTCTACCTTCGGTCCGGCCTTGTCGGCCGAATTGAGGGTGTTCTTCTTGTTGTTGAGCCTCTTCGCGTTCGCGGCGTTCGTCTTCGGCGTTGCCCTGTCGGTGGAATCCAAGGTGTTGCGCTTGTTTGACAGCTTCTTGCGGTTAACGGCGTCTACCTTCGGCGAGGCGTTGTCCTTCGCGTCGAATCTGGCTGTGGCTTTCTTGCCGTTGAGCTTTCCGATGTTCTTGGATGCGGTGTTCGCCTTCTTGGATGCCTTGTCGGTCGCGTCGATGGTGGCGTTGACGTGCTTCCTGTTGAAGTCGTCCATCATCTTCTGCGCCTTCTTGGCGCTGGCCGTGGCCTTCTTGGCGTCGGCGTCGAGCTTGGCCTTCGCTATCTTCTTGTTGAATTTGTCAAGGTTGGTTTCCGCGCCCTTGGTCTTCGACTTGGCCTTGGAATCGTCAACATCAAGCTTCGCCTTGTTGTTGTCGGCGGTCATCCTGATATTGTCGATGGAAGCCTTGATGCTATCGGAACTCAACCCCCAACGGTCTGCCAAGGCGTTAGCGGCCTGTTCGCTCATGCCCGAGGCTTCGGCCTGCCGGATGATCGCATCACGAGCATCCTGCAGCACGCCGTTCGCACGTTCGATCTCATCGCTGCTAAAACCGGTGCTCTCGCCCTGCTTGAGAATCTTCTCCGCAGCGTTCTGGGCGCTGCTGGCGATGTCCTCCAAAGCCTGCTTGGTCTTGGTGCCCTGCTCTGAAAACCTGTCAAGCAGATTCCCGCTCTGGTCGAACACCACGCCATTATCCTTGCAGGTGTCGGACAGTTCGCCGATCTTCTGGTTCAGCTGGTCGACCGCCTGGTCTGCAGTCAGATTGCCCGACTCCAAACCAAACAACGCCTGAACAAGATCATCGATTTGGCTTGACGCATCCGAAGCGGAAGAGCCAAGCTCTTTGTTCGCGCTGGCAGCTTCCTTCGCTGCCGATGCGGACTTTCCGTCAGCGTCCACCGCGTTCTTGGCGGCCTTGCTTTTCTCATTGGCCTTCTTGGAAGCATCATCGTAGGCCTTTGATTCCTCTTCCAAAGCTTTCTTGATGGCGGTTGCCGCAGTTCCGCCAATGCCGGGCTTGTCGATTTCCTTGATCTGCTTGTTGACACGCTTCAACGCGGCTTCGTTGCCCATGGCTGCGCTGGTCATGTCGGTCAGGCTGATACCAGCCTTGTCAAGCCATGTGGTCAACTTGACACCGTCACTGCTCATATCCTGATAGGCTCCGGCGATGGTCTCGCTGATGTTGCTGCCGGATTCCAGAGCCGACTGCAATTGCTCGGCGGCTTCCTTGGCCTTCTGCTGGTGGCTGATGAAAGCCGATAACGCCACGCCGGCCACCGTCAGGGCGATGCCCCACGGGCCGCCAAGCAGGCTCGTGACACTGCTGCCGACCGCCTTGAAACCAGCGGTCTTCAACTGAGCCTTGGAAGCGGACGTGCCGAACGCCTCCATCTGCTCGGAAGCGCTCATCGAAGATGCCTTGAACATCTGGAAGGCGGTCTGCGCGGATGCGAGCGCAGTCTTGACACGTTGGATCGGGTCGATGGCCAGACCGATGTTGTTGGCCATCGTGCTGGTGCTGCCGTTGAGATTGCCCGCGGCCTTGTGCACGGCTCCAAACACGCCGGCCAATGATGCCATGACCACGATGGTCTGCTGCGCTCCGGACGGCAAACCGGCGAACGCGTCAACCATCGTATCCAAGCCCTGCACCATCTTGCGTAACGGGCCTTGAGCGCCCTCGCCGACGGAAATCATCAAGGATTCCATCGAACCACTCAGATTCTCCAGATCGCCCTTGAGATTGTTGTTCTTCGCAGCCGCCTGCTCGGCGGCGTACCCGCTTTCGGATACGGCCTTCGTCCACTTGTTGACACCGGACTCGCCCGCCTCGTACAGGTAGTTCGCGGCCTTGATCGCGTAACTGCCGAAGATGGTCGCGTTCGCCTGGTTGCGCTGCTCGTCGGTCAGGTTCTTTTCGGCCTTCTGCAACTGTCCGGCGAAATTCGCCATGCCGACGAAATGATGTTGAGCGTCATATGCGCTGATGCCAAGCTCTTTCATCGTGTTGGACGCTTCGGCGGACGGGGCGGCCAGCTTCATCAGCATACTGTTCAGCTGGGTGCCGGCCTCGGCGCCGATGGTGCCGTTCTGGGCGAACAGCGCAAGAACGCCGGTGGTCTCCTGAATGTTCATGCCGAAACTGTTCGCCTGCGCGCCGCAATTGTTCAACGCCTCGCCGAAATCGGAGACATTGCCGACTGCCTTGCCTGCGCCAGCCGCCAAGGTATCGGCCACTTGGGAAGCCTGGGACCCCTTCAGGTGGAACATGCTCAACGCGTTGGCCATGTATTCGGCGGCATCCCCAACGGCCATTCCATCGGACGCGGCCAGATTCAAAGCGCCAGACAAGCCTCCGTTGAGAATATCCGTGACGCTCATGCCGGCCTTGCCGAGATCGTTGATCGCGTCGGCGGAATCCGAAGCGGAATAAACCGTGGAAGCTCCGGCTTCGATGGCGGCGGCACGCAGCTGGTCCATTTGGGCGCTGGTCGCGCCGGTGTTAGCCTGCACGGTGCTCATCTGCTGGTCGAAGTCCGCGGCCATCTTGACTGCAGCCACGCCGAAAGCGGCCACGGCCAGTCCTGCTGCGGTCATGCCGCTAGCGATGAGCGCGGACTTGCGTCCGGTATTCTCCATGCCCGAAGCAACCGTTTTCGCGGTGCTTCCGGCACGGGTCATCGCCGCCTCATATGAGGCTGTGTCTGCCATCAACCGGATGACGATGTTCTTGTTCTCCGCCAAAGCATCCTCCAAAAATCAGGTCAAATGCGCCACCAAGGCGTTCGCGGCCGGATTGTCCTTGCCGTTGGCCTCTGTCCAACGTTTCATGGCCTGCTGCATGTGCGCAGTGGCCCAGCAGACGCTGGTTTCGGCATGCAATGTAAGTTCACCCTTCGGGTCTTGGCAGATCGAGCGAGGCAAACCGCACATGGGGCATAATGACCGTTCGTATTCCGCCAACGAACGCATCCAATTGCGTTCCGTCTCATCCCATTCGACCTCATCGCCCTCACTCGGGCGCCAGCCCATGAAACGCTTATAGCTGATGCCGAGCTGGCGGCAGATTTTAAGATCCTCGACTAGTTGCGGAGAACCTGCGAGGCGAGGTCGAATGCCGCTTTTGGGTCCGCTGCGGTGCCGTTCAGTTCGGCGATGGCCTGCCAGATCGGCGTGAACTGGCCATCGGTGAGTTCGTCGAATAGATTGCGCCACGCCTGTTCGGTCTTGTCCTCGTCGGACACCGGCTTGCCGCCGATGGTCGCGGAATCAAGCATGAGCGGCAGTGCCGCAGCGGCGGTGCCGAACATGTCGTTCGTGCCGTTGTCATTGCGGTGCGCAGCCAATGCCTGCGCCCACTTGCTTACCGGCAATGCCCGCAACGTGAGCTTCAATGTCTCCGCATCCGCCTGTTCGCGTAGCTCTTCGATGCGCCGCGCGGTGGCCTTCGCCTGCCGGTTCGTCCCAGCCTCCGTGATTTGTTCGCGCGTGGTCTCCTCGGCCAGCGCATCACCCAATCTGGCGATGTCTTCGGCGGTCTGCTGGTTGAGGATGACATCGACCTCGCGCGTGCGCCTGACGACTTTAAGCATTGTTGTTCCTTCGCTTTAATATTCATGTTCCTTTGCTGGAAAAGAGAAAAGAGGGTCCCGCACCGGCGAAAGGGACGAAAGTCCGATGCGGGAAGAATCAATCAGGCGACCTTCACGTTCTCCGCCCAGCCAGGAGCTCGGACGGAGAAATTGACCTTGCTGCGCAGCACACTGTTCGCGGCGATCGCCACCTTGGCACTCATGCCGATACGGACCGCATACACGTTCACCGTATCTCCGGCGACAAAAGTCGTATCCGTCTGCTTGCCGTAGCGGCGCACGAAGTAGCCTTCCGCCCCCTCGGTCAACGTATCCATTGCAGCGTTTTGAGCGGAATGCGGAGTGTTCGTGTTGTCGATGACCTCGATGCTCGGGCCGCTGATCTTCTTGCGACCGGGATTCTCGTAATCCTGCGCGCTGTTCTCACGCTGGTCGGAGATGGAATCCTGCGACGGCGAGCACGACCAGCCGCCCAGGGTGACGTAGTTGCTCAGGTCGGTGCCGGCGCCGATCTCTGCAGCGGTCGGCTTCTGGATGTTCTTGACGGACGGCACCCAGATCGTGTTGACCAGACCGTCCGCCGGTGTGGAAGGAACTTCGGTTCCCAGAGTCAAAACCATGACTCCTCCTTAAATATTTGGGTCACATGCGTGACCAGTTGAATTTGAAAGTCAGAAGACGGCACTGGTAAAGCAGGCTCGTTTCCTCTGCGGTAAGCCCGGCCGCGTAAGCGCCGGAATCGGAGAACAGAGTCAGACAGCCGGTATCGAACCCCTGCGCGACGAACCGTTTGCCAGCAAGTCCTGGAATCATGAGGTCATCGGCCAGCACGTTGACGGAATCGGCCGTAGTGCTCACGATGCGCACCGTCAAAGTGCCGATGCCGCAATGCACATGCTGCGTTTCGCCGACAATGTGACCGTTGGTCGTGACCGTCTCAATCACCCACGGCGGCTTCTCCGTAGGCTTAGGCGCCGTCTGCCGGTACACAGCCCAGCCCGTCGCCGGCTTCGGGATATGGTCGAGAATCGTGGCGGTCAACGTCATGATCGACTTCATTCAGACCACCTCCACGGCGGCACGCGCCACGTATTCCGCGAGCTTCGGCAATTCTTCCTCGCCGTGCTCGTAGAACTGGTGCGTTCCACCGCCCCTCGCGGTGCCGAAGAACGCGATGTTGGCGAGCGAACCCGCTCCGCCCTTGGTGGGGCCTATCTCGGCGGTGATGCGTCCGGCGGATTCCTGCAGCGTGTAGCTGATCGGGATACGCCTGAATGCGGCATTGCCGGAACCGTTCAGGTCGTCGCGAATCGAGTTCTTGACGTTCTGCGCGCCCTTCTTCACGGAAGCGGAGATCAAGGCGCGGCGAGCCACGCCCTTGGCGAGCAGCGCATCGCCGAAGGCCGTCAACCGCGAAGCGTCGAACAGTCCGCTCATGAGTCCTCCTTCACGTTCCAACGGCAGGCGGTGGCGTGCGTCTTCTCGCTTTGAGGCGAGACGAGCCTGAGCCGCCTGCCGGCGAGCAGCGGATCAGCGGATTCCGTGACTTCCACCACGTCACCGGCGCGAAGGCCTGGAGTGCCATATGGAAAATGCACGTACAAAGACCAGACCAACGAGACGGCGCCCATGGCTTGTGCTGCGCTGCCTTCGGTCTGCTCGCTGGCGAGGCCGCCGCTGGTCTGCACCTTGCAGCTGCCTTCGTACACCTTCTCCTTGCCGGTGGTCGGCAGTCCCGTGGCCGAATCCGTTGTGGTGTCTCCGATGCGGGTGACGACGCACTGGTCGGTCATGAGGCTTTCGGCCATCTGGCGCAGTTTCGGCAGGGCTCTGATGAGAGGTGCCATGCTTGGCATGTCAACCTCCTCAGTAGTCGTAGGGGTAGTGCGGCAGCGGGATGACCACGGGTTCCGGAGCGATGACCGCCGTAGCGAGATCGCTGCTGACGCGTTTCAGCAGCATGTCCCATTCCTCGTCAAGGATGGAGATCTCGCCGCGACTGCGCGAGCTGTCGATGCTGGTCTGCATGTTACCGTCGTCGATCTGCAGCATGGTGCTGCTCACGCCCTCCGGGTTGAGCGCCTTGCGTGCGACGGCTGCAGATTCCACTTCGATGACGGTTTCCTGATATCTCGCGTCCGCGCACCATTCGTCCAGCACTGGGATGCGGTTGCGGATCATCATTTCGGCGCGGCGGAGCCATTTCCCGATCTGCCTGCCTTCGGTGCTGTCGGAGGCGATGTCGCGGCCGAGTTCAACTGCGACATCGTCGATTTGCGCCCAGGTCATGGGATCACTTCGCGATGATACCGGCGTTGCGCAGGCTGGCCAGCAAAGCGTTGATGGTGGCCATCTCATGACCTGTGGTGGCGTCACTCACCGCAGCAGCCTGCTTGGCGGGCATGCCGGACAGCACCGTATCGAGCGGCTTAGCTGCGCCGCCCGGCTGCGGCACATACACCGCGCTTGCCGGGATCATGTTCTCGTGACGTCCGTTCGTGGTCTCCTTCATCATTCACCATCCTTCTCACTGGTCTTCTTCTTCGGCTTCGCGGCGTCGGCGACCGTGCTCGGTTCGTCGGCCTGCACCTCGGCCACCGTGTAGCCGTGACGCTGGAAATAGTCGGACGGATCCGCATCGGTCTCACCGACGCCACCGACGAAGGTCACGCCTGCGGTGACGCCGTTGTACTCATTATTCGGAGCTTCGATTCGCCACATCATGATCACCTGACCTTGATCTTACGGAGCACGCCAGCGGCCTTGGTGGCCTTCAATGCGACGCCGACCGGACCAAGTTCGACCTCGCCGCGATGCACTGCGCCCGGCTGGGTGAAGTCAGGCAGCCAGGTCTTCACGAGGGTGCCGTCGGTGGTGGTGATGCCGCAGAAGCCGTCCAGGCCAACGCGGTACGCGTACAGGCTGGTGGTGCCGTCTGTGGCGATGGGGATGATCGGATCGTTGCTGCCGGCCTTCTCGCCGGCGTCGGCGAAGAGGATGCCGCCATAGGATTCGCGGCTGATCGGACGGCCGTTCGCGTTGGCGAGACCATCGATCGGTTCGCGCACGTACATGCTGGTGCGGCGCACCATGGCACGGACGCGGGCAAGGGCCTTCTTGTTGCCGACCACGATGGTCGGCGTGCCGTCAAGCAGGTCAAGGAATTCGTCGAGCGTGTCGATGGCCTTGTTGCCCTTCTCTCCTTCGAGGTCGGTCCAGTCGTAGGTGCCGGAGGTGGGCTTCATCTCGGTGCTTGAGCCGGTGAGCGCCTTGTCCAGGCCGTCGAAGGCCTTATCGTTCACGCCAACGTCGCCGTTGATCACGGTATCCTGGAACAGGGTTATCGCGGCCTTCACCTTGTCATTGATGTTGCGTGTCACCTCGTCGGATCCCTTCGGGCCGATGTTCGCGATGATTCGGTCGATCTCAAAGGCGCCGCCGAGCACTGCGAGTGTGGTGCTGTACTTCTTGGTCGTGGTGGTGCTCGGCGAGTATTCCGTGTTGATGGCGCGGAATTCGGCGGTGGGCTGGGTCTCCTGTCGACGGTAGGAGTAGTCGAGCGTCGCGCCGCCTCCTGCAGGGTTCACGGCATCATCGAAGATGAGGGAATCGAGGATGACGCTGGACTTTCGAAATTCGTCGATGACGAAGGGGTCGTAGTCTTCGAGGGCGTTGTTCTTCGCCTCTGCGAGAGTGACAGCCATAAGGTTGTCTCCTTCCTAAGGAATCGGTTACTTGTAATATGCGGAAATGGCTTCGGAGAGACTGTGCGGCTTCGGGTCGCCGCCCTTGCCCTGACTCGGGTCGGGCTTGACGTTCGGCTTGTTCTGCACGTTGACGAGCTTCAGCAGGTTGTCCGCGTCGGCTTCCAGCTCCTCGCGAGTGGATCCCTGCAGACGTTCCGCCAAGACCTTCGGCAATTGCTTGTCGACGGCGACCTCGTATCGCAGTGCCTTCGCGGCATTGCCGGTGTTGGACTTCTCCAGGCTGGCGATCCTCTCGCTGGCCTTTTCCGCGTCGGTCTTGTCGCGATCCTCGAACTCTTTGATTCTGGCGTTCGCGGCGGCGAGCTGTTCGCGCAGCGACTTGTTGGCCCTGCGCTCGTTCTTGAGCGCGGTCATGCCGTGTTCGCCGAGCTTCTCGTCGCCTTCGCCGCCGGTATTCGCCTGTGGGTCGGATTGCGGCGGCTCCGGCTGCGGCGGCTCTCCGCCGCCCGGTTCGGCACCGGTCTCGATGGTGCGGATGCGGATGAGATTCCACCATTTCCTATGCATTGTGTTTTCTCCTTGTGGTTTCCTTGGCCGTCACGTCGCGTGCCGGCGCCGGCACCATCGCGATGCCGGTGAAAAATTCGATTTCGGCTAGAGGATCCAGCCGTACTTGTAGAGCATGCTCAAGGCCTTCTCATGATCGTCGCCGCAGCGTGCGTAAATGGTCTCTGGCATGAGACGCGGCCTGTCGACCTTTGTGTACCGTCCGCCGTTCTTGATGAATTCCTTGGCGTATCCGGAGTCGATCATGCGTGATGCGGCGAGTCCGTGGCGCGTGGTGCCCTCGGTCGTGTACTTGATGTTCCGCCCGTCGATCTGGGCGGTGCGGATGCCGCGTTGGGCGTTAACCAGCTGGTTGAGGTCGGCTCCGTCCGCGTAGGCTCGGGCGTTGGCCCTTCCGCCAAGGACTTTGGCGAGCTGGCCTTCGTCCAGTGAATCAAGGTATTCGCTTGGACTGGTGCATGCGTTTGCCGGTGCTTTCGGGCCGGTGTAGACGGCGATGCAGTCGCAGTGCGGATGCCTTTCGAAAGGCGTCTTGCCGCATGGCTGTCCGGCGAGGATGACGCATCTTCCGCAGCTCGGCGGTGTCAGGCCGCGCACGTAGGTGGATTGGTAGCAGATGCCGCGAGCGGTCATGCTTGTGGCCGACCGGTGAGTGTCCGCCAGCATGGTGCGCGTCCTGAGCACCAAGGTCACGCCTATGCGGTCCATGGCCACGTCCACCGGGGCGCCGTTGGATACGGCCTGCTTTCCGATGGTGATCGCCGTCCACATCGTGTCCACGGTATCCATGCCGTTGCCGTTCACGCCGACCCACTGCCATGGGTCCGGCTTGTATTCCGGGTGTGCTGCGTTCACGTCGAAGCGTTCCATGATTTTCGGCGTCGATGCGATCGCGTCGGAGGCGGTGTGGTATTGCGCCGTGTCCAATGCGCGGAAAAGTTCGGGCATCATGTCCGCGAAGGCGATGTCGAAGTCTTGTTGCGCGTGCTTATGCCACAGTCTGAGCACCGTCGCGGCCAGCCGGTTGCTTCGACTGCGCAGCAGACGGTTCTGCGCCGTCGCCTCCTGCGGAAGCGTCTGCCCCGCCATCGTCGCCGCCATAGTCCACGTCCTTCATGAGTTGGCCATAGGATTCGCTGATCTGCTTGGCGAAGTACTCGCGCTCCTTGTCCTTGCGGGCCTCGCTCCAGCCAAGCTCGTCCCATGCCCCCTCGCGGGAAAGGATGCCGGACGCCATGAGCTTCGTGATCGCATCAGCACGCTGAGCGTAGGTCGGCGTGTTCGGATCCTCCCAGTCGCAGCGCACCAGGTTCGCGTTAATGTCGTCGCTGGTGGCGAGCTTGTGCGCCACGGCCATGACCTGCGACCACGCATCGCCGTCAACGGCGTTCTTCAGCTCGACGTTCTTCACCAGTCTCAGCTCGTCGGCGCGGATGGCTCCCTCGGCTGCCGGATTGGCGGTGTTCATTCCGAAATAACGCATCGGAAGACCGGTGATGGCGCTCATCTGCTCGCTCAGCAGGTCGATGACCGTCTTGAAGTTCGACAGGTCGGATGCAGTGAACTGGCCGAATTTCGCGTTCGCGTTCTTGGAGGTGAGCATCGAGTTGAAATAGGTCTTTATCGCCGATGCCGGCTGTCCGGTCTTCGCGTCGATGAAGTCGTTGTGCGTGACGCCGATCGCCCATTTTCCTGGCACCGCGTGAGTTTCCATGGCGATCTGCAGGTCGAGGATGGCGCGTGCGGCCATGTCTGTCGGCCGCACCACGTCGGCCATCTCGCTCTCGCCAAGGAAGTCGCCGGCGCGCGGACGGTTGAGGAACTGCACAACAGGGACGACGCCGAGGTGGTGGTCGTCGCGGCCGGTCATGACCCACTTGCCGTGCTGTTTCTCCAGCCAGAGCGTGTATTCGGGCGTGTACAGTGTCGCGTAGTCCGGCGTCCCGTTCTCCCAAGGGTCGAAATAGACGCGGAGCGCTGATTCGACGGTTCTCGTGCGAGGGTCGATGCGCGCGATCATGTTCCTGGATGATTCGACGGTGATCAGTGGATGCCGTCTGTCCTTCGGGTTAGCGCCTACGCATACGAAGCCGTGGCCCTGCACGCGCGTCTCCGTGTGCAAAAGCACCTGCTGCGATTCCATGTTGTTGTATTCCCAAAGATCGCGCAGCTCGTTTGACACCTTGTCGTCATTCGGAACGGAGAAGGATTTGACCTGCTGGCGCTGCACGACGCTATCGACCACGATGCGCGGCCAATTCAGTGGAAAAACGAACGAACGGAGTTCGGCCGGCACGGCGATGCCGATGCTCTGGATGACCTGCCGTCCGCGATAATAATCATCCCACTGCCTATGAGGCTTGCGCAGTCGTGCAAGCCGGTAGGTGAGGCTCCTGATGAGCTTCGCGTCATCGTCGGAAAGCCTCGATGCCTGTATCAGCTCCACAACAGCCTCCTTACCAGCCGTACACCATGACCGGTGAGCCGCCTGCGCTCCAGCCGAGCGCCCTCATGTCGGACGCCGCCTCGTGTGCGAGGATGTCGGCCATGGTTATATCGATCTTCTGATTCTCGCTCGGCTTGCCGAGCACGTACTTGTCGCCTGGCTTGGCGACCTTACGCGCCGCCATCATATGCAATCGCGCCATGCGATCGTTGGAATGCGTCGTGGAATGGTCGGCGGTATCCTCCATGAAACGGGTGAGCGCGTCGAACATGCGCCCGATGCGATTGGTCGGCCAAGGCACCACGATGTCCTCGCCGAAGCGGCATGCCCACTCGTCCACCTGCGACTCCCACGGATGCGGATCGCAGTAGAAGCGCTGCACCTTGTACCTGTCGAACATTTCGGACACGCAGGCGTCGACCTCGCTTCGCGGTATGCGCCCCTCCCATTCAACCGGATTCCAATACGCCGGACGATTTGACGGCCCGTATGTCGGCGTCCAACGCCAGCCATCCACGGTCTCCGCACGCAATGCCGTCCAGTCACCGGATTGCGAGCCATCGAAGCCGAGACAAATCTCAGCCCCCGGCTCGGGTGGCTGACGGTCAACCATCGTGCCATCGTAAAGCGGCTCAGGCATGTACGAGCCCAAGCCCTGTACGATCTCACAACCGTAGAAACGTCGAGCCTGCGCCGGATCACGGGCCATCAACTCGGTCGCGGTCGCTTCGACCTGATCGAGCGGCACCCACGGCGAACCGGAATAGACGAATTCGAGAATCTTCCGCCTATCATGCGGATCCGCGAAATCCAATGAGGGGTCATGCTTCGGGAAGAACTTCATGATGTCCGATGCCGTGCTCTCATACGTCATCTGGCCAAAACTGGCGTCCATCGGATCCCACGGATTCGTCAACTCCAACATGCGGCCATCCATGGCCATAGCGCCACGCATCACCGTGTCACCAACCTCGAACATGCCGCTACGACGAGTCCAGATGCCGGATTCGTCGCCGAGGACGAAGTTCACCGGATTACCAAGCTTCGAGTGCGCCGAAGCCGTCACAGGGTCGATGCGACCGCCGTTCGGAAGGCGGATGAAGCCTTCACGGACTTTCATCAGGTCGGACAGGTGGCCATTGCGCACCATTGACTGCAAAGGACGGTAGACGTTCGCCGTCTGCTCTTCGGAAGTGGCGAGCAGCTGAATCAAAGCGGTGCGACGCGGCATGCCCATCGGCTCACCCGGAGAATACTCATACTCGAAACCGCATGAGCAACCCCAGTCGGAGCAGCGGAACGTCTCGCCGCCTTTGGCCCATCCGCAGAACACGCAAGGCCCAACACCCTCAAAAGCAGCGACTGCCGCGCCGAAAGGCGACTTGCCCAGCTTCTGACCGCCGACGATCTGACCTCGACGCCACTTGAACGCCGCAGCCTGACGAGGCCGAGCCGGATCATACACCGCATCAGGCTTCACCCGATAAAAATCGATGGCGTTATCCAACTGCCAGCCGACAAGCTCAAACGGCTTGCCCAGATCATAGCCATTAGGCACAACACAGTGCGCGGCAATCCAATCGGCAAAAAGGAAACCAAGGGACTTCGGAACAACCGGCGTTTTCTGCTCGCTCATTCCGCATCCTCTTTCTGATTCTCAAGCCACCGCTGCTTCGCGCTTTTGAACGGGATGATCTTGTCGGAAGATTCTGCCGAGCGTTTCGGCTTCGGCTCGTCATCGACAATCGCCCAACCATTCAAACGAAGGCCTTGTGGCGTCAAGCCGATGGTGTCGGCATACCGTGCAAGCGCCGTACGGTCAGCAGCCTTCGCCTCCGAAGACTCGCAAAGCACGAACTGCCTCACGTACAGGGCAATCGTCGTGAACATGTATCCATAACGCGGCATATGCCATGCGATAGCCTGCGGCAGACGCCACAAGTCACGCCACAATTCACGCTCACGCCGATTCCACGCCTCCGTGGCCTTCTCGTCACGCTCCTTATGGAAACCATCATCATCCTTCCAAGTGTCCCAAATCGTCCACTCGGACAGTGGAAAAGCCTTCGGTCGGTAACGGTATCCGCGAGCCGAAAGCGGAAGAATATCAGCGCCAAGACCACGCGCGTCCGACCGGGCGCTAGACGGATCCGGCATCGGACCGGAGCGCGTGCGTGCGCCGCCATGCGTAGCCATGCGACCTCCAATCCTCGAACCGGAAAAATTACGGTATCGGCCAGTCCGTCAAACAAATCTTGAACTATCCGCGAACTTGCGAGTCCCCTCACCGGCGGTCTTGGCCTTGCCGTTCGAGGTACCCCCCTAGGGGTGTTGGCGGGTTGGTTGATTGTATTTTTTCCTGTTTTGGCGTGTGTTTTGTTGTTTTTGTCGTGTGTGCTTGTTTGGCTTGTCCGCTTGCGTTTGATTCGTTTGTGTCGTGTCGTGTTTGCGTTTGTGGTTTGCCTGTTGGTTGCGACTGTGGTTGCTGCTGTGGCTTGGCTTGGTGTCGTGTCCAGTGTTCGGCGCTTGCGGCTGCTTTGTGCTGTCCGTCTTTCCTGTTGCAGCTGCGATGTTCTGGTCCTGTCCAGCTTTGTCTGTTGTCTGTGTGGCCGAGGTCCCATTGGTCTGTGGCTGTGACTGGCTGTCCGCATTTGGCGCAGGTGTGTGTTTCGCCTGTGGCTAGTCGTGCCTCCCATGCCCTGCGGAGGTGGCGGTGTGCTGCGTCGTATCCTCTTGCTGTTGAGCTGCCACGCTGCCGCTCGTATTCGTGTGTGTGGATGGCGCAGAAGCGTGTGCCTTGTTTGACGAGTTGTGGGCAGTTGTGCCAGGCGCATCTGCGGAGACTCATGTGGCCTTGCCGCCTTCCGTGGCTGTGGTGTCCGGCATGTCCTGGGTACGTCACCCGCGAAGTTCCCCAGATCAGCCCCAGCCATTTATGGGCTACCGGTGTGACTGGTGTCGCCGCATATGTCGGCGTCCTTTTCGCATCGGCCCCAAGGGTTTTCGCGAGGCTCCATGCCGGACAGAGATGATTATAGCGAATGCAGCTGGATATGAATAATGGTCCAACCATTTCTGGCTGAACCATTTTACGAACATACGACAGTATAGCATTTCAACGGTGACAGTCAAGTTGTGCGGCCAACTCGCCGAGGTTGAATACATACTGCCGCTTGTGTTTTGTCGGCGTGGCGTGCGGTAGTTTGCCGCGTTTGAGCCATTGGCTGATGAGGTTGCGTGATATGGTCAGGCCGTATCGTTTCAGCTCTTTGGCCGCGTCGCTGGGCGTGCCGGTGATTCGCACTTGCCAGAGTCTTTCGTCTCTGGCTGCCTTGATTGCCGGCGCAGCCCATTCACTGTGGCAGCCTTGGCAGGTGACCGATTCGGCTTCTGGCGTGCCGGTGAGGAGCGTGTGGCAGTTTGGGCAGGTGCCGAGGATTATGAGCTCGTCTTCCGGCGTCAACGCTTGTTCGTTGCGTCTGGTGATGTGTTCCAGGGCGGCGTAGTCGTCGGCTGCGGTGCTCATGTTGAGGATGGTGTGTTTGTTGCTTATGATGGCGTACCATGCTTTCTGCCAGCGGTAATCCGCGTATTGCGGCCTGATTTTGCCTGCCTGTTCGGCGAGCCATGCCTCGGATTCCGTGATGAGGTCTTGTGCGCTGGTGTCGATGGGCAGTGGCGCGTTGCCCCTGTTTGGCGTGTGGTCTGTGGGGCCGATGTGCGCCTGTCGGAGCATGATGCTTCGCAGGGCGGGCAGTTGAACGTGTCCGAGCTGGTGAATCATGGTCCAGTAGTCGGCGGTGCATTTGGCGCAGAGCGTGCCACTGGCGGGTTTGCCGCAGTGCAGGCAGGTCAATTCCGGCTCCTTTCGTCGTGCTGGTGGATGATGGCCGCGATTTCGGCTTTCGGCACTTGTGGCACGAGTGGTGCGATCTCGTCGAGCACGTATCCCGCTTGGTGCCATTTGATGATCATGTTTTCGAGTATTTTCTTCATTTGTATTCCTCCACGGTGTCGCAGCCGATGGTCGTGCCATGGTCGGTCAGGCAGACCCATGTCACGTCGCCGGTCTTGACCGTCGTCATGCCGTAATCGGGATGCGTGGCTAGATGCCAGTGCGCATAGATGTTTAATCCCATCAGGACCACCAGTGCGACAAGCAGAATTTTCTCGACCTTGTCCAAGCTGTTCATCACTCACCGTCCTTTTCGATTTTGACGATCTTGTTCTTGAGGGCCGTTAGAATATCTCGTTTCGGACAGTTGTTCGCGAATGCCCACCAAACGCATCTGAGTCCTGCCCAATCGACGTTCACGAGAGCGGAGAACAATGCATTGCACAGGCCGGACAGATTGGTGTCGGCATAGAGCGGTATGCCGTGTATCACCGCGTCGTTCGCATACCAGAGCGCCTTCCTCAAGTCTTCGACGCCGTTCTTCGACTGCCAGCGGTAGCAGTATTTGACCACGTTGCCCCAGTCGAAACTCAACAGGCGGGTCAGTTCGATGCATTCGAACGGGCCGCTCTCGTAATGCTTTGGATGATTGACGTTGTCACTCATTTTTTGGTACTCCTTGTATGGGTTTTCGCTTGTGTGTGGCGGGAAGTCGCATTCCTGGTCTTTCCATCCGGCGGCGTAGCCTTCTCGCCATGCTTTGGCTAGTTCTTCGTGCGTGGGATGGGTGGTGGTTCTGCTGTTCATTTCGTGTGCTGCTCCTTGTTGAGTTGTTTCGCCATCTGGCAGGCTTGTTGGTCTGGTGTGGCGGTTTCCTTGTCGCGTCCGAGCGCTTGCAGCACGTGTTCGCACTGCCATGTGTGTATGTGGCGTTTCGAGGGTGGTATGCCGCTCATGTTGGCCCTGCGTTGGCACCAGCCTTTCCACAGGCGCGTCCAGTCAGCTATCGTGCGATTTTCGCCATAATGTCGGCTTGCGAACGTGTTCCAAGCGTCGGTAACGTCGAGATTCGCGTATTCCGAAGCGATGGTTCTGTCGGTGACGGCGTATTCGGTGGAATCGTGGTAGCAATCGGCTGTGATTTCTTTGGAAGAAGAAAATTTATTTTCTTCTTCTTTCTTTCCACTCCTACTACTACTCCTACTCCTACTACAGTCGTGCAACTGTCCGGAATCATCCGGAGACTCGCAGGAATGTTCCTGCAACTGTCCGGAATCATCCGGAATGATCTTGCATCCACGCTTGTCCCACCCATCCGGCGGCAGATAATGGCACGTGCCCGGACGCTGGATATTCTGCCATTTCTCGAAGCCTGGAACGAAAAGAAGACGCTTGCCGTCACGCTCGTAGCGAATGATGCTGCCGCACTGCTCCAATTCCGCGAACGCGTCCTCGATGTCATCAAGCACCGAATCGTCGTAAGGCATGCATTGGCCACGGAAGAGACGCGGATTGTCGAGATTCACGCCGTTGTCCTCAACGTAGCTCCATAGGTTGATGAAGACAAGTCTCGCCTTCCACGTCATCGAGCCGACGCTTTCGGACTGGTAGAATTCCGGCCTAATCGTTCTGATTCTCATGATCCGTGTCTTCCGCTAGCTTGTCTTCCATCACATGCTCCCGAATCGCTTGTAGAATTCGTCGTCGGTCATGCCATACAGCGGATCCATGCTTGTCGGATTGCGCGCGGCCAGCTTGTATCCGCAGTAGGGGCAGGTCACGTAATATGTGCCGACAACCTCGCCGCAGTGAGCGCATTCCACATACTTGATCGTCTTGCTCATTCGTTTGCCGCCTTTCGTGCGATTTCGAGCATTTCCCGAGCGTCCCTGATGTAATTGGCGCGCATCTCCGGCTCGGCCAGAGTCCAGAAGCAGTCCTCACTTGGCATGACGTCTTCCCAGGCTGGTGCCATGTCCCACCACATCAGTTTTTCTCGCCACGGCCTCGACCTCGGCGTCAGCCGGTGGCGCGGCGCGGCCACGCAGGTACGCTTCCTGCAAATCGTCCGTGTCGCAGGAAAACTGTTCCTTGACACGCGTTCCACTCCAGTAGCGGGTCGGATATACCTTCTCAGCTTCATCATCCGCGATGCTCAATTTGTCCTCTTTCCGTTCGCTTTGACCATTGCCCAGAGGATTTCGCTTGCCGGACGCCTCCGGTATGACAGGTCGTTGTATGACTGCACGTGGCCGAGAATCAGTTTCGAGCCGGTCGAATCGGGGGTAAGGATCGCGTTCACGCGCTCCGGCACCATCTTCTGCCATACGATCTCGTCGCACAGTTCCTTCGTGCAGACCAGATAGTTCTGGTCGCCGTAGAACGTCAGGCCGTTGCCGCTCGTGAAGTCAGCCATGCATGACTTCACCTCGTAGAATCCGAAGCAGCCTTTCTCCACGCTTGCGGGCACCGGTTCGCCGTTGACGTTCAATGGCTTGAAGCCCACGTAATCCACTCGCCGCTCGTCAGGGGTATTGCGGTCGAAGTTGACCTCGCTCGCCCAAAAAGCGGTCTGATTCTTCAGACGTTTCTCCACCAGCTTGGACAGCATTGCGGTGGTTTCAGCCCTGCTCATTCCGTATCCTCCTTAATGAAGACGATCCAATGTGTTCCGGTGCGGTTCGGCTGTTTGTTGCCGAAGAGCGGCTTATGGTCAGTGAGCTTGAGGATCTGAGAGACGGGTATCTGCGTCTCATTCCACTTGAAAATCAGCGTTCCGCAAGGCTGCAATACGCGAAAGCATTCGCTGAACATGGTCTTAAGGTCGTTTTTCCATGTCTCTTGGTCGAGGCATCCGTATTTCTGCGCCATGTAGCTCGTCTCTCCCGCATTGCGCAAGTGTGGTGGGTCGAGCACGACCATACGGAACGTCTCATCCGGGAACGGCAGATCGCGGTAGTCCATCAGCATGTCCGGCTTGACTTCGAATCTGCGTCCGTCACATAGTTCCCAACTTTCGTCGCGCACGTCACCGAAGAGCACACGGCTGTCTGACTTGTCGAACCAGAACATTCGCCCGCCGCAAGCAGGGTCAAGAACAGGTTGGTACGCGCTCATTCCGCGTCCTCGCCTTCCAGGAATGGGTCATCGGCTTGCATTCGCTTGGATTGCCTTACGGTCTTGCGTGCGATCCATTCTTCCAACTGCTCGTCGGTGATGTCGTACATTTCCTTGAGCAGGTACAGGCAGATGATCACGTCGGCCATTTCCTCCGCAAGATTGTCGGTAGCACCGGGCTTGCCTCGAAGACGCTTGCTGACGGCTTGGATGAGTTCGGAGCATTCCTCCATGCAGACGATGCTTTGCGTCTCCTTGCCGTATTTCTCGATGCTTTCACGCCACACCGCATGCTGCTTATCGCCGTTCATCGATTTGTCTCCTTCATGTTCGCGTCATCGCTTTGATTGGTCTCCTTGTCGAATTTCGGGGAGAATATCGAGTCGGCATTGCCTAGCATCTCCCTGCAATGCTTGTATGCCTCGTCGTATGCTTCGAGACGTCCAAGAGCCACGTCATCAATCCATGGCGTGTACTGCTTGTACACCAGTTCCTCACGAGCCTCACGACCCTTCTCGCTAAGCCAATGAGCGAACTCGTACAGGGCTTCGCTATCTTTTGACATCATTCCTCGCTTTGATTAGGCACCTCGGACGGCATGGAGCCGGAATAGCCGAGCATGGACTGGCGGCAACATGCGGCGCATTCGTCAAAGGCCTGAATCTTCCCTCGCAGGAACATGATTCTTTCGCCGCACGTGATGTCAGCCGAATCATGCCAGTCCTCCGAGTGCGTCAGTATGAAATCGTCGAGGAATTGACGGTAATGGACGCGCTTCTCCACACACATGTCGATGATCTCGTTGAGCGTCTTGTCTTTCTTGGTAACGTTCGTAGCCATCATTCCTCCGTGTCCGGGCCGAGCGGCAATCCACTGTTGAGTATCAATGCGAACTCCTGCAATGTGATTAAACACATGGTTTTCTTCCTTCCCAATGGTTCGGGTTTGATTCGCGCGCGCAATGCCGATGGTGAAAGCCTGAGCATCGCGTCCATCACTTCGGTGACGGTGTAGGCGTGCTGTTGTCCGAGCTTGTGCATGGACGTGAGGCCCACGCCTGCCTTCTTCTGGATGACCCACGGGTAGGGCGAGTCCATGTTTCCCGCTTCCGTGACGGCCTCGCGCATATGTTGCGGCGCGTCCATGGTCTGCGTCCATTTCACTTCGATGCACACGGGCTGGCCATGCCAGTACACGTTGCCGATGTCCCCGATGTCCTTGCTTCCATGCAAACGGAGGCGTTGTATGCGCGGGTCGTCCAGAGCCCACTGCAAATAGGATTCCACGGCGGTTTCCATGCGCGTGCCGTTATCCTTCGCGGTCTTGCGACTGCGCTTGCGTTGCTTGCCGCTCATTGGTCGGCCTCCTCTTCCTCGGCTTCGATTTCGCATTCGGGGCATGGGATGGGGCGCGCCGGATACAACGCGCACCCATGCCTCGGACATACCGGTTCCACGTCCGGTGGCTCTATCCATTCGCGCATCAGAAGTCAGGCTCTCCGGCTGGCGCGCCCCACGGATCATCGGCTGGAGCCTGCGACTGCTGCCGTGCCTGCTGCGGCTGCTGATAGCCACCACCGTTGGCGTTGCCGCCCTGGTATCCGCCTGACTGCATCTTCTGCACCTGAGCCGTCGCATACCGCAGGCTTGGTCCGATCTCGTCAACCTGCAACTCGATGACCGTGCGGTTGGATCCGTCCTGCGCCTGATAGGAGCGCTGCTGCAAACGACCCTGCGCGATCACACGCATGCCCTTCGCGAGTGAGCGGACGCAATGCTCAGCCAAGTCACGCCACGCGCTGCAGCGCATGAACAAAGCCTGACCGTCCTCGAACTGGTTCGTGCTGCGGTTCCAGGTGCGCGGCGTGCTGGCGATCGTGAACGACGCGACCTGCGCGCCCGCGGACGTCGTGCGCAGTTCCGGATCGGCGGTCAGATTGCCGACGATCGTGATAACGGTCTCCCCTGCCATCACTCGGACTCCTTCGCGTCGGCTTCGGTATCCTCCGGCGTATCTGCTTCCATGACTTCGGCGGTCACGTCATCGGCTTCATCGGCGCTATCGTCATCGAGCACCGGTTGGAACACGTCGCCGTAGTCAGGCGTGATGTCATCTGCTGCGACGGCAGTCTGCGCCTGCACGGTCAAAGGCAGGTACGGGGCGGCGCGACGGATGGCGGTCTTCTTAGCCATGGCCTCGTAATCGGTCTTCCACGGGCCGAAATTGCCGCTCTTGCTGCGCGCCCTCGCCTGCTCGATCTCCTGACGGTTCAGCACGAGGAAGTAGTGTCCGCCGTCCTTGAAATGCGCGACCATGTACACGTGGGTCAGTTCGCCGGGGTTGGCGCATGGCACGTGGTGCAGCTCCTCGTTGAGGCCATAGCTGTACGAGAATTCGTCTCCCTGGTGCACGGCTCGGGCGCTGATGTCCACGAGCTGGCCGCTACGTCGCGCCAAGTCGATCATGCCACGGTAGCCCATGATGAACGTGGCTTCCATTCCGCCGGATTTCTTGTTGTAGAAGGGCAGCACGTAGGCTCGTCCCAATCCGTCCACGTTGGACGGTTCCAATCCGAGCGCGGAACAGGTCATGAAGCATGAGAGCACGCTTTGCGGCGAGCATTCCGCGAGTTTCGGCGTCTTGTTGATCGCGGACACGCACATCTGGTAGAGGCGGTCGGGGCTGATGTTGTTGCCGACGACGCTGGCGATGCGCGGCCAGCTTTTCCGCATCAGCATTTGGAGGTTCTTCTTCGGCGTCATTTCGACCATCTGTCGCCCTTGCGCCTGCTGTGCGATCTGTCCCATGATTATTGCTCCTTTTCTTCGGTGGCTTTGAATGCGAATTTGCGGTATGTGGTGGCTTTGACGGTGTATTCCTTGCGGGTCGTCGGCTTGTAGGTGGCTTGGAGGTTGCCGCAGCGCACGCCCGTATGAGAGCCGATGCGCAGGATGATCCGCTCCTGCAATTCCTTTTGCGTGGCCTTCATGTCCTTCAGCATTCCGGTGGCGCTCTCGTATCTTGCGAGCAGGTCGTAGAGGTCATCGTCGGCGCTTTCGTCCACGATGTCCGGCGTGGGTTCGGGGAACGCCTTCTGCACGTCGCCGCCGGTCAATTGCGGTGGAGTGCCAGAAGTGACGAAACGCCAGAAGTCGGCTGCGGCCTTGTCGATCGCGGCCATATCCTCCACGTCGGCCTTGAACGGGATCTCTACCGGCTCGTCGTCTCCGATGGCCGCGTACACGACTCCCCACGTCCATCCAGTGACGAGCGCATAGAATTCGACTTGAGCCAAGTAGTATGGCGGGATTTGGAGGTTGCCATCCTCGTCACGCCAGTCCCCCGCTCGACGATTACCCGCCGTCTTGATCTCAAGGATTCCGAAGCTCCCGTCCTCCCCCTGCAGGATGCCGTCAAGCGAAGCGCGAAGATACGGCTTCCCGCGCATGATGAACTGCTTGTCGGTTCCGTCCGTGACGAGCATTTCTGGATGCTGCGCGCGGAATCGCTTCCTTAATTCGTTTTCCAGGGCATTGCCCTTGACCACCGCCCACTTGTCCGAAATGTCCTCCGGCTCCACGCGGCCGGTCTTCTCAAGCCACAGCTCATAGGGCGTCTTGAAGGAATTCAGGCCGAGGATCGTGCTCATGTCAGACCCGCCCACACCAGCCTTACGGCTCTTCAACCACGCGAGATGACGTTCCGTCTTCTTGCACTGCCTGAACCGCTCGACCGTGTAGCGTTCCGTGTCCTTGAGGGGAATACGCTTCATTTCTTCTCCACTTTCACGTCCTGAATTTCGGCATCGAAGTAATTGACAATCAGATTTGCGATGTCCATCGCGGACATTTTGAGTCGGGTGATTTCTTCCTTGTTCTCGGCCTTGACGGTGAAAACGCCGTCCTTGCTATCGAAATTGAGCTTCATTTCGCCACGTCCTTGCTGTAGTTGGCTTTGATGTCCATCAATTCGCCGTTCAGCAGCTTGGTGGCGAACATGTAGACCACCTTGTCGTTGGCATGATATGCGGCACGCTGCAATGCCGAGATGGAGTCATAGATGCCGACCAGCGCGTTCGTGATGATGGCGCGTGGGTTCTCGCACTGTTTCTCCGGTGCTGTCTCCCCGTTGGCTGTGGTTCCCTGGCTCATTGGTTCCTCCTTGTTGGCGGCTGGTTTCGATGTGACGGCCATAATGGTCTCCTTCTTCTTTCCGTTTGCGTTGGTTTGTTTTCGTGTCTTGCGTGGCGAATGCTTGTCGAAGGTCGGCAATAGTCCTTCCTTGCGGAGTTGGCTGATGATGTTGCCGACCGTTTTCTGGCTCATGCCGAGCGCTTCGGCTGTTTCCTTGCCGTCGAACGGCTGGCCTTGTTCGATGCGTTTTTGGCAGTGCGCGAGGATGAGGTCTCGTTTCGACGGTTTCTCCGGTAGGCCCTGCGTGAGGAGTCCGGCCTTGCGCAACGCTCGCATTTCGGTGATGCTGAGGCTGGCTTCGCCTGACTCGTCGTAGATTTTTCTCAGTTCGGCGAGTTCGTCGAACGTGTATTCGTGTTTCAACGTGTTCCTTTCCTGAGTCTTTCAATTAATCGCCTGTTTTTGCGAATGAGCTCATCAACGTCGATTCCTTGCTGGGTGAGGGTCGGTTTGCCGGTGTCGACGTGTGCTTTTCCGTCGCTTTTGACGTCTGGACTACTTTTAAACCGTGCAGCCGTAACGAATCTCCCGTTTTTCATCTCGCCACTGTCCTTCGGTATTCGTGCGCCTGCGCCCACCGTTCGGCCACGGCGCGTTGGTAGCGGACTTTGCGTCTGTCCTGATGTCCTTCGGGCGGTTCCACGCCGATTTTCAAATACGGCGGGCCTTTGCCGGTGCTCCGCCAGTTGGCGAGCGTGCGCACGCTCATGCCGAGCATGGCAGCCAGTTCGTTTGGCGTGAGCAGATCGGTCATGGCCGGGCGTCCCGAATGTCGCCCATCGGGTCGATATGGAGGCCGGTGAGCATTTCCGGGGTGTCGCCGCCACCGCCGCGTTCTATATGCCTTTTGAGCGCAATGTCGAGGGCCTGGCATGCGATTCGGGCGGCGAGTGCGGTTGTTTCGCGGAGTCTGTCGCCGGGCAGGTGGACGCTGTATAGCTGTTCATCGGATGCGTTTAGTGGCATGACGAATGTGCCGATGGTCGGGTGGGTGGCGTTCTCATTTCCGATGAATTCGGCTGAGAGTGTGAATCTCAGCGTCACGCTTTTCTTGCCGTTCATTGCACGTTTCCTTTCGCTGTGTTGCAAGTTGTGTGCCCCACCCTGACGAGTGGATGGGGCTGAGTGGCTGGCATCGGAGTCGGACCGATGCCGTCCTTGGATTCCGAACGCCCCTTTGACCGTTGGAACGCGACCTGAACACGTTCACGTCCGGTGGCGCGGCCGACTGTGACCGAAGCAGTCAGGCATAGTAAGAAAGGACCCGCAAGCACCGGAGTGCCTGCATAGATTTAGACAGGAGAAGATTGGAATCCGTGGACTGGCGAACCGTCGCCCAGCCGAGTGCGCCGACAGTGTATGTGAAGCAAGATGCGGTCGGCGCGTGGATAATAATCGATATTCAGTTATATGTGTTCCCCGCCAGCCGACATGAGTGAACGTGGATGTCCGTAAAAACGTCCCTAATTTGGTTTGTTTGTTGGACTGTCGGCTGGTGGGAAGTCTTTATTCGCGTGGGGCGAACCGCACGGTCAGCCATAGGACGGTCAGAATGTAGATGATGCTGACGAGGACGGTGGCGGTCTGTGAGTCCGCCGTCCGCCAAGTGAAAAGCAGTGTCGCCGATGCGGTGCAGGCGATGATGGCGAGCAGGGTCTTGACGCGGCGGAGCGTGTAGTTCGGTTTCGCGTCCCCCGCCTGCCCGCTGTCACGGTGGTGGTCATGGCTGGTCATTTGCTTGCCTCCAGTTCCTTGAGGATTCGATTGCATTCGCGTCGGACGCGTTGCACTTCGGTCTTGGTGAAGTTGAAGTAGTATTGGCCGGTCGAGGTGCGGAAGCTCATTCGAGCCATCGGCCTGCCGTCCTGGGCGGTGAATGCCTGCATATCGAATCCGCCGTCGTCCATCCAGCTCATCGTGTGTTTCCCACCTTGTCGTTGAGCCCGTAGGCGATGTCTTCGATTTCCGCTGATGTGAAGTCAGCGAGGGTGATGTCTTGGATGCCGTCCACGAGGCTGGCGCTGCCGTCCTCATGGAGGCGGATGTAGAAGCCGCTTGATGCGAGCAGCAGGCATCCGGTCTCGTGGAGTGTCGGCGGTTTCGGCGGGTTGAGTAGTTGGCTGGTCATTTCTGCGCTTCCTTGACGATCGTGTCGATGATGACGTCCACGAGATCGGGCACGTCGAGGTCGACGTATCCGACGATGTGACCGAGCGAACGCCTTGCTTCGATTTCGTCCCACCCGTCGGCATAGGCCGGACGGATGGCGTCGCCCTTGTTCTCAAATTCGCTGAATATCGCTTCGACGCAGGCCTTGCGCAGGTCTTTGTTGTAGGTCTTTATGTACATCAGTGCTCCTTTGGTGTGGCTTTCAGGCTTTGAATTGTTTGATGCTGTCGATCGGCTGGATGAGGAGCATGACGAGGTTTTCAGGTTCCATGTCGAGCATGGCCGCAGCTTTTTCGATTTCGTCCGTCGAGAGTGGCGTGTGGCCTTTGAGCCTGTTGTTTACGGCTCTGATTTCAAGGCCCCATGCTTTTGCTAGGTCTTTTGGCGTCTTGTCGTGTCTGGCGAGTTCCGCTTTGAGGTTTCTGGTGGCTGTTTCCGTCAGACCGGCCATTCATCCTCCTCGATTCCCTGTTTGGTGAGGCATGCGCGCCAGTCGTGCCAGCCGGGGCCGCGCATGTGGCCGCATGGGTAGTGGTCGGGGGTCTTGGTCTTCTTGGTGCTCAACATCTCTTTTCCTTTCGACAGTTTTTACTCTACGCAAATTCGTAGATTGAAGTCTATGAAATTGCATAGTTCTTTACAATTTGTACACAATGACTACGTAATTGGCTATAATGGAGGCATGGGTATGAAAGCAAACGAAGTGACCACATTCGCAAAACAGGTCATGCGAGAGTGCGTCAGGCTCCAAAAGGCAAGCGGCATGACCGTCAAAGATTTTGCCAAGGCCTGCGGCTTCGGCGAGGACTACTGGTACAAACGTCAGAACTTCACGCGCCCGCTCAACCTGAGTGACCTGGAACGCATCAGCGAAGTGACCGGCGTATCCATCGGAGACATCGTGATGGACTCCAAACGCCATGCCGTCGAAGCAGCCGAGAGGAAAGCGCAGGCAGGCGGTTACGGCCTTGCCGCCTATAACGCCGCCGGCAAGCAGGAGGCCATCAATGGAGAGGCTGGGCCGGATTACGACGAGCCTGCCTGACCTGCCGATCGACCGGCGCATGACCTACGGCGCCATGCGCCGCGCCATCATCGGCCTGCCCGTCACCGTATCCAGCGCCATCCTGCCGGACGGACTATGGGGCTGCTACGACAACGAAAACCACGTCATCCTCATAGACCGTCGGCTCACCTACACGGCGAAACGCTGCACTTTGGTGCACGAACTGTTACATTGGCGGCACGGCGACACCGGCTGTGCGAACGATAGTTCGAAACAGGAGCGACGGGCGCGAACGCAGACCGCCCTCACGCTCGTCAACCCCACCGAACTCGCACTACTCGAACGCATGTACGAGTACGAATGGCAGATCGCGGACGAACTCAACATAACGACACAAGTCCTCGAAGACTACCGGAGCACGCTCGCATCGGCGTAGAATCGGCTGCATCCCCCGTTCGACGTAAAGAGAGAAGAAACCAATGAGAATCAGACAGAACAATGCGATGCTTGTCAAGCTCAAGGCATGGCTCGGCAAGGACGTGAAAGTGAAGTCGGCGGTCTGCTCCGGCATCGCCGCCGTATGTGCAGTGGCGTTGGCCGTCGGAGCGGCCACCTATGCCGCCAGCGTCCATTCCGCCGCGGTCAAGGAAGCCGCCGAGACCATCGAAGCCGACAATGCCGACTATTCGAAGCTGATAGACGAATACAACAAGCTTGTGGACAAATACAACTCACTATCGGATGATTACGATACCGCCTCGGAGACGATAGACAAGGCTGACGGCATGAAGGCCGACATAAAGAAGATGGAGGCTACGCGGGACAATTTGCAGGCGCAAATCGAATCGTTGACCGGTCAGGTCGATAACGCCAAGAGAACCAGCGCTTCCGATGGCGTGTGGCAGGTCGGCAAGGACATCGACGCCGGAACGTATCGCGCGAACGATTCCGTGACGGACCGCTGTTACTGGGAGGTCTCCGTAGGTGACGACATCGTGCAGAACGACATGCCAGGCGGTGGCTACCCGCAGGTGACAGTGAGCGATGGGCAGCAGCTCAAGCTTCAGAATTGCGGCACGTTCACCAAGCAGTGACACTCTTTTCTATTTGCCCCACCAATTGTGGGGCTTTTATATTGGGTATGTAAATAAGTGGTTGGAAATTGGTAAATATCTGGTTGGACAATCAAGATGATGCCCACCGAAGCCCAACCACTAATTTAACGAATATTATCTCTAAAAATCCAACCACTTTTTAACGATAGGAGATTCGGCTTAGCGGTCTGAAATCCGTCACACCTCGACGGTCTATCCCTGTCTTGATGCCTCTTTCGCAATCCCGCTCGGGATTTTCTTCAAGGAACGAGACGACGCCTTTGGCCATGCGAGAGATGAGGCCTTCGAGCTTGATAACGCAGTCATATGCGCAGGCCTTCAAGTTTTCCGCACCAACTCCGGTATGGCCGTAGCTCGCGACGATTCCGCACTCGTTGCCTTGGACGCATACACCGATGACTTTGTAGGGGCCGTAATCCTTTCCTTTGCCCTCGATGACCGAGGACCCCGCATGGACCACAGCACAGCGCAGCTGGTAGAGGTCTGAGGCGGTGAATGCACCTCGCGCCGTTATGCCGTTGAGCTCATCGCTAATCTCGTCTTGGCTCTTCTCGTCTTTTCGCTCGGCGTTCATCTTCTCGCCGGTATTTGGAAGATCCAGGTATTTCACACACCAATCGGTGTACTTCATGCCGACGGCTTTTGCGCAGACGTCGGGTATAGTCACGACGAGGCTCAGCGCCGCAAGCAAAAGCCCTGCGTCGAAGGCTATCTCGCATTCTTCCACGAGCCTGCTGGGCGTGCGATGAATCACGGTCGGGTAGCCGTATTCGTTGGCGGCGCTTTCCAGGCCACCTGAAGGCGCAGGCCTCCAGGATGCAATTTCGTCGAGTCTCGCATTCATAGGATCTCCCCTTCCTTCTCTCTGCTTCAAGCTACCGCAGATGGGGATTGGACGTGCCGATTCTTCCATTTCAGCGCATTGGCGCTGTATGAAAGAATGAAAATAATGTTACATATGCATATATGTATATTTCATGTTTGCAAGTTAGTATTTTCCACTTGCAAGGTTAATATGCACCCTTGTTTACAACATGCCATACACACATGTTTGCAAGTTAGCGTATAATGTGTTTCAGAACAAAAAACCTCCGCAGTGTTAACGGCACCACGGAGGTAAAACATGAAGCCTCACTCAAAGACTTCCGAAACCATTGTAACGCATGGCTTGGAGGTCGGAAATGGACCGTGAAATGGGATACCGCAACATGCTGGCAGTCGAAGAACTCGCAAGCCAAGGGAAACTCACCGTCACCCACAAGGGCGCACGCAGCTTCGACTTCGCTCAATACGCCCTGCTCAGCCGCATGGCATGGCTCACCGCTGACTGGCCGCTGGACAAAGCCGCCAAGGAAAAGCACATGCTTCCGCGCACCTACGCTTCCGGATGGCTCAAAATCGCCATCGATTGGGGTATGACACTTCCCCAGTCAATGGACGAGCTCGTGGCGATCGGCAATGAGCCGCGCAATCCGAAGCGCGAGCAGCTGGCTTACAACCGCATAGGCAAGATCGCCAAAAAACTCGAATCCGCAGGACTCATCAAATGCCTTCGCAAGGGCAATGTTCAGCGCAAGAACAATGCCGTGTGGCTGCTGACTATCGGCACGCCGGAGGAAAACGCCGAGGTCGAAGCCTACGTGCGACAGCACATGTACCTCTGATTCCGTGCCCACATTTTGCCCACACTCTTCCGGGAATTGCAGTGATTTGCAGTGAATTGGAGTGAATTGCAAATCATGCGGGAACCGTTGGAAACACTGGGAAAACGGCGGAATAACAACAATCGTGAAAACCGAGCGCAAAGGGTTCGAGTCCCTCATCGCCCACCTTTTGTTTCCGCAGAAAATAAGCCGTTCCGACTCTTCTGATATTCCCAACTATCTCGCGTGCACGTCAGCAAAGTCATGACTTTTGTCAATATAGACAATTTCATGGAAACATCTTCTTCGACTGCTTCTGCAAGCAAAAAAGGCTCGGAATCGTGTGATTCCAAGCCTTTATATGAGCGCCCGACCTTGGCCATGCGTGCCAAGGCAGGTAAAACGAATACGATCAGCGGCCTTTGCCGAATGCGCGCAGACGGATGCCGTTCCAGTCACCGCTGACGGTCAGCGGCGTGGCTGCATTCATGCCGGCGGTCTTCGCGGCGGACTGCACGGTGCTTGAACTTGCCGCGCCCGGGCGCCCCGGCTTCGGGGTGAGCACCCACAATGGACCATCGTCGCCAAGGACCGCATACGCATCGACGATGGTGTCAGACAGTTCGTCTTCGTCATCGCCGTCGCGCCACCAGATAATCACGCCATCAACGGCGGAATCATAGTCCTCGTCGACCAGCTCTTCACCGGTCAGCTCCTCGATCTTGGCGCGGATCGAGTCGTCCACATCATCGTCCCACAGCCATTCCTGTACCAGGTCGCCGGCGTGGAAACCGAATTCTTCAGCGTTATCAGATGCCGTTTGATTCACGTTCGTCAATATACCAACACTGCTCGAACATATACGTTACGAACCGTGGAATTGCTCACTTTGCGAGATTGTTTTTTCTTATATCTCGGAATGCGTCACTCTCCCGCGGAGCATTGCGGCAGGGATGCACCCTTGCCGTCTCGGACGGCAATCAGCGCATCGTACGCCTCCTGCAAAGTGGACACCTTCACCACGTTCAAACCTTCGGGAATATGATCCACAACGCTGGAACAATTGGATTCCGGGGCAAGGAACCAAGTTGCCCCGTCGCGTTTCGCTCCGAGCATCTTCAAACGGATGCCTCCGATTTCACCGACTTCACCTTTGTCGTTCATAGTGCCCGTTCCCGCGATGATCTTACCCCCAGAAAGTTTTTCACCGGTCACCTTGTCGATCAGACCAAGCGTGTACATCATGCCCGCCGACGGCCCGCCGATGTCGTCCACATGCATGGACACCTTCATGCCGGACACGTCATAACCATGCTCTTCCAGGAACTTTTTCGCCGCTGCGGTGGCGGAATCCTGCGATGACGTCATCTCCTTGTCGCTGGACTGCTTGTATTCCTCTGCGGTCTGCCCAACAGGAACCACCGCTTCCTGAGGCATCACCGTGGATTTCGAATCGGCCCACGCCACCAATGCCTGCGCGTTCGACACCGGGTACCCTGGCACGCCTGAAGCATTGACCGTGACCAACAGCAGTTGGCCTGAATCCTTATACGTTTTCGCACCGGAAACGGCGATGACCTGCTTGCCGGAAACCTCCCCGAGCACATTCTGTGTCGGGCCGGGCACCTGCACCACATACGCGCTGGGCATAATCAACACCAATACGCACAGTACCGCTACCAACGGTCCCGCAAGATAACGCCATGAACGCGCGGACAGCCAACCTTCCGCGCCTATCAGCCATCGTTTGACACGTCCCGGAGCGCCGCTACGTGTGTTTTTGCCGTGAATTCGTCGTGTTTCCTTCATCTTGGGCATACCTCCCATAACATAGTATGGAACCAACCAAACTTGAACAAACGCTTAGGAAAAGGCAGGGCCGGCATGGACGAGAACGCGATCCGCCAATGGTTTATCGATTGTTTCGGACCAATTCAAGGCGAGATGGCATGGAACCAGTTTTCCAACATGCCGGAAGAGTTGCGCGACCAGTTGATGAGTCAGGATGTGAGCAAGCTTCCCAAGCCGGCCGAGGTCAGGTCGATGATGCAGGCGTTCACTGCGGGCGGGCTCAACACTTTCGGAGACATCCAGCACATCACCGAGGAAGGTCCAATCAACGTCAAACTGGCGAAATCATTGGCATTGCAGCAGGCCAATGGCGAAGGATCGGAAACCAGTGTGAGCGCGGAGTACGGCGAGATGGCCCGGCGAGCCATCAGCGAGGCGAATCTGTGGCTTGACACCGCTTGCGAATTCAACCCCGCGCAAGGCGAAACACAGGTGCTTACCCGCGCAGGCTGGGTGGAAGGATGCATCGATTCCTGGGCGCAGTTTGCATCCCCGATTGCCGAGTCGATGAGCGACGCTCTGGCTTCGATTTTGTCACAGCGTTTCGGCGATTCCGAATTCCATACGGAAATTTCCGGCATTTTCGCCGGTCCGGTGCAGATTCCGATTCCCGATGATATGAAAGATCCGGCAAAACTCATGCGTTTCGTCGGCAATACGTCGTTCGCCATGCAGCTGGGACGTGCCGCCGGCGATTTGTCGCATGAGGTGCGCGGCAGTTTCGACCAAAGCATTTCGTTGCTGAAGAATCCGGCTGGAGGCCTGATCGTGCAGAATGTCGTCGAATATGCGAAATCCTTGGAAATCGACGTGAACGAAGTAATGAGCTATCTTGCACTGCAAGAGCTCGCCCATTCGCGCCTGTACGCTTCCGTGCCGTGGCTGATGCCACGCTTCGAGGCGCTGTTGGGCAAGTATGCCCGTGGCACCAGCATCGATTTGGACGCCATGGAGGAGCAAATCCGCGATGCGCAGTCCGTCGACCCGGATTCCATGGCCGACGCGGTGAACATCACCAAGGTGGCGTTCCCTGACACGCCTGAACAACAGCAGGCCATGAAATCGCTGGAGAATCTGCTCGCCTTGGTAGAGGGTTGGGTAGACACCGTAGTGTGGCGCGCCGGCATGGCTCATATTCCGCATATCGAACAGCTTCGTGAGATGCTCCGCCGCGAGCGCGCCATCGGAGGTCCCGCGGAACGCACCTTCGAAAGCCTGATCGGCTTGCAATTACGCCCGAAGCGCATGCGTGAAGCGGCCGCATTGTGGGATAACATCTGCGCTACGGAAGGCGCGCAGGCACGAGACGCGAAATGGTCACATCCCGATCTACTGCCGCAACTGCCGAATGATGACGATGACAACACCTCACAGTCGCAGAACAACGGATCGTCGGAAAACACGGAAAATACGACGTTCGCCGCTTCCAATGCCACCGATATGGCGTCGCAGCCCCTTGGCGACGCCGATGGCATGACCATCGATTGGGATGCCGAACTCAGCAAGCTGCTTGACGAGGAAGAGCACAAGGGCGGCGAATCCGATACCAATGGCAGCGACTCTGACGATTCCGCAGAATCCGGCAGCAACAACGATACCGACGCCGAGTAATCGCGCTATTCCGTTAGCAGTATCAGCGGAAAAAGCGCGACACCCGTCGTGCCCTTTCACCCTCATTGCCTTCACGGGTACGCGCATATGAGACGTCAAGCGTGTCTTCGGCGCGCGTCACGGCCACATACATGAGCCGGCGTTCCTCCTCAAGCACGTCGTCATCCTGCGGCAACCCATACGGTATGAGTCCTTCCGAGCAGCCGATAAGGAACACGTGCTTGAATTCCAAACCTTTGGACGCGTGGATAGTGGAAATGGTCACGCCGCTCAGATCCGCGCCGACGCCCAATGCCTCCAACATGGCCAGTCTGGTCTGCGTGTCGTCGGAAAGTGCGGAATTCTGCCATCCGCTATCCCTGCGCACGCGATATCTCAAATGCTGTTCGGCCAATGCCTTGCATAGGATTTTCTGCTGCGCGTTGACTCTGGTGAGAATCGCGCAATCGGCCGGCGACTCCCCCGCATCCACCAGTTTGCGGATGCGCGCCGCCACACCTTGCGCTTCCTCCCAATCGCTGCCATATATGGTTTCCACGACCCTCCGTCCTTTGCTCCTTTCAGAGCTGAGCTTCAGATAATCGGCCCGTTGCGGCGATGCCGCAAGCACACGATTGGCATAGTTGACGATCTGCGGCGTGGAACGGTAGTCGTTGTTCAGATTGATGTCAGCGGTGAGCGGACCGAATTCCGAATCGAAGTTGAGCAGACTGTAGCTACTTGCGCCTGCGAACGAGTAGATGGTCTGCGCCGGATCGCCCACCACGCAAATATTGCGGTTTGAGCCGAGCCATCGGGTGAGCAGACGGTGCTGCAATGGCGAAACGTCCTGGTACTCGTCGACGGTAAGCCATCTGATGTTGGAGCGGATAGCTGAGGCCACTTCCTCGTCGCTTTCCATCAGATGACAAACGATCAGCAGAATATCGTCGAAATCGATTTCGTTGCGGTTGGTTTTTTCTGCCTCATACGCTTTGTATACGTCTACGAATTGGCTTGGTTCGAGGCCTGATGGCGGCTGTCGATGCGTTGCCGCGCAAACCCGCGCGTAATCTTCCGGTGCGATCAGTGAGATTTTGCACCAGTTGATTTCCGCTTGCAAGTTACGTATGGTGTCGTCATCCACTTGGAAGGCGGTGACGCGGCGCAGCGAGCGCTCCACCAGTTCACGTGGATTTCTGGAAATGAACGGCATCGGCCCCTCGCATACGTCCGGCCACACTTGGCGTAGCTGATGGAGGGCCGCGGAGTGGAAGGTGGCTGCTTTGACGTCGGCTGCGACATCGAGTTTCGATAGGCGGCTACGCATTTCCGCCGCCGCTTTGACGGAGAATGTGACTGCGATCGTGCTTCGTGGATTCCACGCTTTGGTGGCGCACGCATAGGCGATTCTGCGGGTAACGGTTCGCGTCTTGCCCGCGCCCGCGCCCGCGATGATGCGCACTGGGCCGTCCACGGCCGTTGCGGCCGCCCTTTGCGCCTCATCCAATCCGTCAAGAATCTCTTCCGCTGTTGCACTCATACGTTCCATTGTGGCAGATTGCCGTCGCCATGTGACGATTTGCCCGCGGTTCACCTGCAGTTTTACTGGCAAGTCGGCAACGCTTCGCCCCTATTGTGTATTAAGGTTGGAATTGTGACCGAACGAAGCAAATTTATGATGGCTGCCCTGACGAGTGCGGCGATGCCGAACGCCGCCATTGCGGGCGCGCGTGCCAGCGAACAGACCAACCCGACCGACGAGGGGTACGGCGTCGACCATGCCGTGGTTCAGGATGCAGCGGGCAAGCTGTATGACGTGTTCGCATCCAACACGCCTGAAGGCCGTAAGCGTCTTGCCGGTCGCGTGCGCGCTGCGCAGACGCTCTCGCAAGCCCGCGAATTAGGCGGATTGGGTTTTGCCGTCGATAGCATAGTAGCTTTTTCAAACGGCGATTTGAAGCATTCCGCCACTGGAGATACGTCCGTGCTGGTGGCCACCCACCATGTGGGTCAGGCGCGGCCGTTGGAGCTGCTGACTTTGGATGATTGTTCCAGCGTAGGCACCGCTTTGGGCGCGATTCATCGCCTTCGTCCCGACTTCCTGCAGGAAGCGGGCTATCCGACGTTTGTCACCGGCCAGATTCGCGCTCAGCTGACCGCTTGGATCAAGCGCCTGCGTCAGGCTGGTCATGTTCCGCAGGAGATCACCACTAGTTGGGCGAATATTCTTGAAACCGACGGCCTGTGGTCGTTCTCCACTTGCCCGGTGCATGGCGGGTTGCGTGACGGCGATGTGCTTTTTTCCGGTTCGTCCATCACCGCGGTCACGAATTGGCAGGATATGCAGGTCAACGATCCTGCCCGCGATTTGGCTTGGATTTTCGCCAAGCTTGACGAGAACCACCGCAATGCCTTGCTTTCCGCATACGGTCGCATGTTGGGCAATCGTTTGGATGATCTGATTATGCTGCGGGCCAATCTGTGGCTGCAGATGGAGCAGGTCGGCGATTTTATTTCCGCTTTGAACAAGGCAGACAACGCCAAGATTATGCAATTCAAGGCGCAGGTGGAACGCCTGGCCCACCAGTTGGGTGTCGCCACAGCGAAGAATCGCGTGCAAACTGAAACGAAGCAGGAGTCCAAGGATCGCCCCCAGCGCCCGCCGAGCACAATCACCGTAGGCACGTTGCTGAACGAATCGGAGCGTCGCCGTAACGCGGCCGCACAGCAGAATGATTCCGACACGACCGGCGAACGTCATGTTGACGCTGTGGATATGGATGATTCCACTGGAGATTTCGACGCGACCGGCGATTTCGACGTGACCGGCTCCCAGCCGGTCCGCAAGACGAAGGAAATCGTCAACGACGCGACGGAAACGTTCGTACCGGCCGGAGCCCAGCCATCACAAGCACCGTCCGGCAATACGAATGAACGTGAGGCGACCTCGGTCAGCACTTTCATTCCGGAACATTCCGCAAAAGAACGGCACGAATCCATGCCGTCAAGTTCCACCATGGTAATCAGCAGGCTGGAAACGGCCGACGACAACGACGATACGAACGAGGAATCGATTCCCGCATCGCACAGCGAGGCCGCGACAGTACTCATTCCACTGTTGGAGCGAGATGAGGCGACCATGCAGAAAGCGCAGGCGCAGATCAATCAGTGGGAGGCGGAAGACGCCACCGATGAGAAGCTACGCGTAGAATAGACGCACATAACCCGTACATACACGTGCGTATGCATTGCGCATTATCACGAAGGAGCATCCATGGATATTGAACTCGGCATTCAGAATGTGGCCCGCACCGTCACCTTCAGCACCGAACAGAGTGCCGATGAGGTCAACGCGGCCATCGCCGACGCCGTGGAGAACGGCAAGACCATCAATCTGACGGACGACAAGGGTCGTCGCATCGTGGTGCCGGCAGGCTCGCTCGGCTACGCCATCATCGGTTCCGAAACCAAGCACGCCGTCGGTTTCGGCAACCTCTGACCCGTTCGCATCACCAGATTTCAGCTTCGAACTGAAACACACGTTTTCGACGTAATAAGAAAAGCTAGACGTTCGCGCCTGGCTTTTCCATTTTGGGCGATCAACTCGTTTCTGGTTTCATATCTCAATTACGCGTCGATGATTGCGTTTCGGTTTTTTATTTTCGCCTTCGACGATTCTTTGCTCAAGCGGACGCCTCGATTGATGATTTCCTGAACTGTTTCGTCGCTGGTGAGGTTCTCCCCCAGCGCGTTCGGCTTGCCTTTACCATGCCAATCGGATCCGCCAGTCACCAGCAGGTCGTGCCGGCGCGCAATGGCGAGCAGACGTTCACGCTGTTCTGACGGATTGCCGCGATGCCACACTTCCAAACCGTCCAAGCCTTCGGTGATGAGAGATTCGATTTGCCGGTCGGTCAGTAATGTCCGATTGCGCCGGGGGTCTCCGGCATGGGCGATAACCACCACCCCGCCCGCACCCTTGACCGCGGCCACCACGTCGTGCGTGGTCGGTGATGGCGTAGGAATGTAATATTTCGACGTTGCGCTCACCGCATCGGCGAAAGCGTCGGATCGTGTGTCATATACGCCGGCAGCCACCAATGCGTCGGCGATATGCGGCCGGCCTATCGTGGTGCGTTTGCCTTCACGCACCTGCGCGAGCACATCATCCCATGTAATCGGAAAATCCTGCGCCATCAGTTCGACCATGCGCTTGGTTCTACGCAGTCGCGCCTCGCGGGTGGACGCGAACATCTCGCTGATATCGGCGTTCAGCGGATCATATTGGAATGCGAGCATGTGCACGGATACGCTCTCATCGACGGCAGTGATTTCCGTACCGCGTAACAACGGCAATCTGACCTCCCGCGAAGCAGCCAACGCATCCTGCCAACCGGAGGTCGTGTCATGATCGGCAATCGCAACACCATGCAATCGCAATGCTCTCGCTTCCTGCAACAACGCACGCGGCGTTTCCGTACCGTCGGAAAAAACGGTATGGCAGTGAATGTCCCAACCTTCAGCGGGCGGTGCCGCAGTGCCTACGCGAATCATGTATCCATCGTAAGCTGTTTTTGGCGCGACTCGGCACAATACCGCGTAAACTAGGCGATGACAACGTTTGTATTTTGATTCAGGGATGCACGATGAGCGATTTTTCCGGCGAACAGGTTGCCGAAGCCACTCTCGACGATGATTATACGAAGCCGCGCGGTTGGCGGCATACCGCGACATGGACGTATCTGATCATGCTGATCGCCTCGGCGGTAGCGCTGGTCGTATCGTTCATGCTTTCCGCCGAGACACTGAAATTGGCGCGCAATCCCGGTCAGAAGCTCAGCTGTGATGTGAATGCCGTGATGTCGTGTTCCACGGTTGCGGAATCGTGGCAGGCTGAGGTTGTGAAGTTCGCCGGTTTGAGTTTCCCGAATGCGTTCTTCGGCATCGCCGCGGAATCAGTGTTCGTAACGATCGCGGTGATCGGTTTGACGAAGGTCGCCGTGCCCCGCTGGTTTGCGTTGTGCACATGGCTGGGTGGATTGGCCGCGCTGGCTTATTCGTATTGGCTGACCTCGCAGTCGTTGTTTGTGATCAACGCGCTATGCCCGTGGTGTCTGTGCCTGATGTTCTCCACCACCGTGCAGTTCATGGCGTTGTCTCATGCCACGGCGGTGGTTCAGGAGATTCCGGCCAAGCGCGAGGGCGTACGCACCTACTACCGTCTTAATTACGATCTGATGGTCGATGCCTTATGGATCGTGACATTGATTGTGATCATTCTCGTCAAAGACGGCCCCCTGCTGTTCAGTTGACGTCAAGTAACGTCCAATCAGCAGTAGGGATTCACTCGCCTACAAGAGAAGCCGACTGGAAACAGCCGGCTTCTTTCTTTTGCGTATCCGCAAATTTCAGTGTTATGCGCAAAACCTTACAGCAGTTCGATTTTGCCGACGATGGTAGCCGATCCGGTGAGTTTCACGTCGTTATCGGTCACGTCGACGCGCAGGGTGCCGCCACGCACGGTGATCGTCCAATGGTCGATGCCGGTTTTGGCACGCAACGTGATGGCGGTGGCGCACAGGCCGGTTCCGCACGACAGGGTTTCGCCGCAGCCGCGTTCGTTGACGCGCATGGTGGCGTTGCCCTCGTTGTCGCCTTCGCTTTGCTCGTCGATGCGCACGAACTCAACATTCTGGTCGCTTTCGATTCGGGGCGCGACCACCGGCTTGGTCACCAAATCAAGCTGTTCCACCGTCGGCAGGCTGGAGAACGCGTCTTCGATGACGGCCACCACATGCGGATTGCCCATGTCCACGAACGTGCCGCGTGCGGAACCGGCCGTGCCGGGAATCGTCACTTCGTATCCATCAAGATCGCCACGCTTCCATGAACCCATCTCAACCTGGAACACGTCCTTGCCAAGAGTCGGCACATCGCCAAGTGAAGTCAGAACCTTCACACCGGCACGGGTGCCGAGACGGAACGGTTCACCGCCCGGATGACCGGCAATACCCTGCCGTTGCGCGAACAGAGTGATCGCACGCGTGCCGTTGCCGCACATCTCAGCCAACGAACCGTCCGCGTTGCGGTAGTCCATGAACCAATCCGCATTGTCGGCAGCACAAACGGCAATCTGCTCGTCGTTCAAATCGGACACCGCCTGCGGATGAGTAAGGCGGATCAAGCCATCGCCACCGATACCGAAATGACGGTCGCACAGGAATCGCACTTCATCGGCGGTAGGCTCGTACGTGCCTTCGGCGTCCAGATACACCACGAAATCGTTGCCAGTGGCGTGCGCTTTGTAAACAATGCTCGGAATGCTCATACCGATTCACTCTACACGCGGTAGGCTATTGAAGGAGTTGGATGCAACACGCGTGCGCTATGTTGCAGTATGTTTGCGTGCGGAACAGGGGAGGACGTATGACTTCAACGGCACCGATCGGCGTTTTCGATTCCGGTTTGGGCGGGATTTCCGTGGCGCGCGAGATCCGCCGCGATATGCCGAACGAACGCGTGCTGTATTTTGGCGATTCCGCGAACGCTCCATACGGAATCAAATCACCTGAACAGGTACGCAAGCTGTCCGACGCCATTGTGAAACGTTTCGTGGAGCAGGGAGTGAAAGCGGTTGTCATCGCTTGCAATACCGCCACTTCCGCCGCAGCCAACGAGTTGCGCGACAAATACGACATTCCGATCATTGGCATGGAACCAGCGCTGAAGGTGGCGTGCGATCGAGGCCATGGCAATCGTCAGCGTGTCATCGTCGCAGCTACTCCCCTGACGTTGCGGGAACGCAAGTTCGCCGTGCTGATGGATCGTTTCAAAACAGACCATACGATCTTTCCGGAACCCTGCCCCGGTTTGGTGGAGATCGTTGAGCACGGCCAACTCGACGATCACAATGTTGTGATGCACACGCTGCACCAGTATTTCGACCAATACGATCTGTCAACAATCGACTCCGTCGTGCTCGGATGCACGCATTTCGTGTTTTACCGCGACTATTTCCGCGAACTGCTGCCCGACACAGCGGCAATCATCGACGGCAACGAAGGTACCGTGCGCCATCTTGGCGTAGTGCTCGAATCGTTGGGCAAACTCTCTCCGGAAGACGCGGAAGGTGGTATCGAGCTGACCAATTCCGACACTTCCGCGCAAATCGCGCAATTAGCGCAATCGCTGCTTGATCGCTGAGCGCGAATGTTCCGATAGACCGCGTAAAGTCGATTGAAACCCGCAAAAACCGCTCAACCGTTATCAGACGTACAACGACGAAGTGGCGCTGGCCAAGGAATACGAGCAGGACGGCCGCGTGCTCATCCTCGCGCCGGAAAGCCTGTACGGCCTGAACACGTTGAGCAAGTCGTTCGAAGGTTTGGAACGCATGTACCGCGCGGGCTATGCGGCGGCCGAGGCCATCCCCGCATTCCTAAAAAGCTGAGGATGGCGTCCGTATCCATCGCCTGCGAGCGATTCATGTCCAAATTGAGACATAACGCGAAAATTTATCATCAACAATTTCTATCATCTCGTCAATACGACCACCTATAAACGTGTGTTCAAGTCGCATTCTAAGTACGTAGATTAATAACACAGCCGTCAACCCCATTGATGTGTAAATAGATGTTTCACTTGCCACTAAAAAATAACTAAGCTTTCCAGTTCTCATATTTGTTGAAACTAAATTACCTGTTACTATACAATAAATTGGAAATAATATCGCATAAGCAATAACCAATGCAAAAGAAATCTTCTCAAAGAGCCACAAATAATAAATGCCTCTTCTATTCTTACGATTCTCTATTTGAATTTTCTTTTTTAGACCACTGTCAACCGAAATACTCATATTAACCTCCAATCAAACCAACAACGTCTTCAATTGTTTTTACAGTTTTTGTTCCATACTTGTCAAAAATTGAAAAGACTTTCGAATTTTTACCAATTCCAGTAACATTTTTCAAAGCCTTTATTGAACCATCAACATTCTTATCTGACTCTGTATAAAAATCATATAGCCCATCAACATTTTTCAAGAAATTCATTGTGTTATCTGTCGTTTTCGTAACATTAAAAAACTTCACTAACGCATCATAATCAGCAAAATAAAGTGCTTAACTTTACATTCCCATTTCTTCTATCTCTTTTAGCATAAATTCTTCTAATTTCTTCTTA
>ERZ773146.160-NODE-160-length-44182-cov-17.558003_pt1 | contig 44182 bp, 37 predicted proteins | sample MGYA00580847_ERZ773146 | MGnify/ENA primary metagenome ERZ773146 (study PRJEB29015, sample SAMEA2737830) | human gut metagenome | biome: human gut; feature: human-associated habitat; material: faeces | place: China | collected 2012 ...
ATAAGTGGAACTCTTTATGTCCACCGGCATAGCCGGTGGTTGCCTTTTTAACAAAACGTCCCGCGGGTACGGCAGCTCTCTGCCGTGTCCGCGGGGTTTTTCCGTCCGGGGGATCAGTTCCGGACGATCATAACCATCATTTTGAACCGGGTGACGGCGGCGACCTTGTGCATCGCGCCGGGGCGGAAGGAGAAGCTCTCGCCCTGCTGCACCGTGTGCGGCACACCCTCGTTGGTGATGACGCCCTCGCCCTCCAGGCAGAGCATCATGGCGTCGCCGCCGGCGGCGTGCTCCGGCGTGGCGCAGCCCGCGTCAAAGCTCATAAGCGCCATTTTCATATGCGGATTATTTACGATATCCGCGTTGACGATCTTTCCCTTCTCGTAGGGGAGCAGATCCTTCAGGGCAAATACTTCGTCCGTTTTGATAAGGTTCATACAAAATCCTTCCTTTGCTTCAATTTCAAGAAATACGCAGGGGTCCTGCGCCAGCACGCGAAACGGCGTCTTCTGCGGGATCAGCAGCGCGCTGCCTTCCGGCAGAACGCGGAGCGAAGGTGCTTCTACGCGCGTCTCGCCCGAGAGCGACAGATAGAGATACGGATGCGTATAAAACTCCTCGCTGATATCGGTGCCGGCGGCGATCGAGAAGATCGTGGCATGCTCCTCCGGAGACATGAAGAGCGTCTCGGAGATCGTCATGCCCGCGCGGGGCGCATTTGTCCCGGCGAAGGTGAAAACCTGTCCGCGCTTCATATCAGTAGTGCCGGTAGGTCTGCGCCGGAGCCGTGAGAATGTTGGCGACGTCCTCATCGGTCAACTCCATGCCGTACCACTTCTGGTAATACTCCTTGACCATGGCGTCCATATCGACGTCTGTGAAGAGCTCCGGATAGGCCGTCTTCGCCGACCACCACATCGCAAGCGGCGTATCCGTGCACGGCGGCCACCAGCGGTGCATGCCGAAGGGATACTTGAAGACCTGCTCTTCCTTCACGGCCGTGATACCGCTCCAGTCGTCCTCGCCCACCGTGTTGTTGTAAATGTCCGCCGGGGTCTTGTCCGAGAACGTCAGAATGAAGATCTTGTCGGGGTTCCACTCATAGATCTGCTCCATGTTGACGGAGGAGTTCGTGGCACGCGCGCCAAGGTTTTCCGCGCCGAGCAGATCCGTCCACCACGCCGCAAAGCTCTTCGCGCCCGCGATCACAAGGCCGGAATCGCTGTAGGTATTGATATAGAGATACTTTTCCACGCTCTCCGTGGGATTGGCTTCAATGCGGCTGCGGATCTCCGATTCCACTTCCTCGCCGTAGGCAATGATGTCCTGCGCGGAAGAGGTCATCCGGAACGTCTGGGCATAGGTGTCCATCCAGGAGCGGAGCGTTTCGAGCGGGGAGGCGCTGCCGCCCTTATTGGGATGCGTGAGACCCACGGCGGGGATGCCCGCCTGACGGATCGGCTCGGCGTCCGACTCGCTGTGGTAGAACACCACATCAGGATCGAGCTTTACGAGCTCTTCCATGTTCAGCTGGCCGCCGGCGTAAAAATCGCTGGAGACGTCCATGATCTCCGGGCAGTACTTGGCGAACACCGAGTATTCCACGCCGTTTTTCAGATCCGGCGTAACGCCCACGAGCTTGCTGATGTCACCGCCCATGAACACGGCGTAGACTGTAGCGGCGGGCAGCGGCCCGAGGATCACGACGCGGTCGATCTCGTCGGGCACTTCGGTCTCCTCGCCCTTGAAGTCCACCACGATATGCGTGCCGGACGACGCCGGCTCCTCCGCCGGGGTCTCAGCCGCAGTGGGCTCTTCGACCGGGGCCTCGGTCACGGCCGGTTCTTCACTTGCCTCGGGCGCAGCGGGCTCTGCGCCGCAGGCCGCGAGCGACAGCACCATCAGTGCCGCCAGAAAAAGGGATAAAATGCGTTTCATTGGATTCCTCCTGAAAAAATTTATATTTTAAGTCCTTCGGACCAAAATACTTACGTATTGCACAGGGAAATGGCCGTGATAGCCTGATAGTCCATGCCGTCGTACTGCGCATCGACGATATCGACGTTGACCTTGAACACGCGCCCCATGATCTCGCGCGTGATGACCTCCGAGGGCTCGCCGAAGTCTGCCGTACCCTCGCGTGAGAGGACGAGCGCCCGGTCGGAGATGCGCAGCGCGTGGCCGGGATAATGCGTGTTGAAGATGCAGCACAGTCTCTCTTCGCGGGAAAGGCGGCGAATCGTTTCAAGAATGATGAGCTGGTTGCGGAAATCCAGATTGGATTCCGGCTCGTCCAGCACAAGGAGCTTCGGCTCGGCGCACAGCGCGCGGGCGATCAGCACCATCTGCAGCTCGCCGCCGCTGATCTGGTTGCAGAGCTTGCGGCGCATATGCGCGATGCCAAGCTCCTCCATGGCGCGCTCGCACCGCTCGCGGTCCGCCTTTTCCGGCGTTCCGAACGTACCGATGCGGCTGCTGCGTCCCAAAAGGATCATTTCCTCCACTGTGAAGGCGAAGGGGAAGGATTTTGCCTGCGGTACATACGCCATCTCCCGCCAGAGGCGGCCCGGCGTCATGTCCCGGATGTTCTCCCCGTCCAGAAAGCTCCCGCCGGACGTCCACGGCAGCATTCCCATCATGCTGCGCAGCAGCGTTGTCTTGCCGACGCCGTTCGGCCCCAGGACCGCCAGGACCTGACGGCTCTCTACGCAAAACGAGATGTTTTTCAGTATGGGCACAGTCTTCTTATAGCCGAAGCAGCCGTTTCTCACTTCAAAGGTCATCGCCAGCTCCCTCCCGTCTTTTTCAAAAGCGCAATGAAAATGGGCGCACCGATGACCGCCGTGAGAATGGAGATTGGGATCTCCGATTCCGACGCGCTGCGGGCCACGGTGTCGAGCAGGAGCATGAACGCCGCGCCGATGCTCGCACTGGCGGGGATCACGCGCCGGTTGTCGCTGCCGAAGAGCATCCGGCAGGCGTGCGGAACGACAAGGCCGACCCAGCCGACCTGCCCGCACATGGACACGCACGAGGCGATCACCGCCGTAGCCGCGACGATGATCAGTGCGCGGATCTTTTTGAGATCCACGCCGAGAGAGCGCGCTTCATCGTCCGAGAGCGTCAGAACGTTGCACTTCCAGCGAAGCATGATCAGCACGAGCGTACCGGCGAGAATGACCGGCATACCCAGCCGCAGCCCCTTCCACGTTGCGCCGTTCAGACTGCCGAGCAGCCAGTAGGTGATCTCCGGCAGCTTGTCCTCGGAATCGGCCGTATACTTTATCAGGCTGACGAACGCCTGAAAGAGCGAATTGACCACCATGCCCGCCAGCACGAGCATGATGATGGAGGTCTCCCGGCGGTTCTTTCCGGCTTTGTAGGTGATCAGCATGGCAACGACGCCGAACGCCATCGCCGTAAGCTGTACAGCCACGAGCCCGCCGTTGAGTATCAGCGCGAGCGCCGCGCCGAAGCACGCGCCGGACGCTACGCCCAGCGTATCCGGGGATACCAGCGGATTCGAGAGCAGCGCCTGCATCCCGGCTCCGGCCACGGACAGCCCGCCGCCTACCAGCAATCCGAGCAGCACACGCGGCAGACGCACGCCGATGATGATGCGCTCCTGCGGATCGACCGACGCCGCCGCTGCGTACCCGCGCTTTACCACGCGGAAAATAATCTCCAGCGCGTCGCCGAGATGCACGGCGTACCGCCCGACGGACAGGCTGACCGCCGCCGCAGCGAGCGGGACAAAAATGAGCAGTGCCACAAACGGTGTGGCGCGAAGTTTGCGGAGCAAGGGGTTCATCGTTCCTTTCAGTTAGCATTGTCTAACCAAAAAGATAGCATAAGGCTCCGGGTCTGTCTGTTGCCGGAGCCACAGTCGTTTTATTGCCTTCTGCACCCTTTTCTGCCGTTAAAAAGTAACCCCCCAGTAAAACTGGGGGTTCTTCCTATGCGGGCAAAGCCCTCTGCTCCTCGCGTAACGCGTAAACGTGTAATACGGTCTGCCAGCTGCGCAGGGATTGTTACTTGCCGCCCGTAAACGGGCCAATAGAGGCTATCGTCATCTGTTCACCTAATTCGTCCTCTTTCAGTTGGTTCTTTATATACTCCGCAATTCGGGTCTCGTTCTTTCCTACCGCATCCACATAATACCCCCTGCACCAGATTTCTTTGTCGCGGTACTTGTACTTCAATTCCCCGAATTGCTCATACAGCATAGTGCTGCTCTTCCCCTTCAGGTATCCCATAAATTCTGATATCGACAGCTTCGGCGGTATCTCCACGAACAGGTGAATGTGATCCGGGCAGGCTTCTGCTTCTATGATTTTTACACTCTTCCATTCACATAGCTGCCGGAGTATTTTTCCTATCGCTGCACGCTTCTCTTTGTAGAATGCCTTTCTTCGGCATTTCGGCGCAAACACTATGTAATATTTGCAATTTCACTTCGTATGAGATAAACTGTTTATGTCATTCAGGCTCATTCTGAATGTCCTCCTTTTGCTTTTTGTGTGCAGTTGGCAGACCGCACGCTTATTCTAAAGCAAAAGGAGTTTTTTTTGTCTCCCTCATCGCCAAAGGCTCTTTTGAACCACGCGTCTAACACGTGGTTTTCGGATATACAGCAAAGGCAGACGTTTTTCATCGTCTGCCTTTGCCTTTTAATAATTGTTTCAATTACAGCATGGTCTCGTCGTACACCGCTCTCGCGCCGCCGATGAATTTGGGGCGCGTGCGCGCCGCGACGACCATCGCCGCGCCGATCGTGTGGTTTTCCAGCCGCACCGGCACCGCGACCTTTTTGAGGTGCATGCCGATGAGCGTGAGGCCGATATCGAGCCCGGCGTCCGCCTTGATCTCCTCAAGCGCGACGGGTTCTTTGAGCGCGGCGTACACCTGCGTGGCAAGCGAGCCGCCCGCCTTCGGCTGCGGGACAACGTTCACGATCTCCGCGCCCGGCACCGCCGCGCGCTCGGTGATGATGGCGCGGTTCAAGTGCTCGCAGCACTGCACCGCGAGGAAAATACCGCGGCTTCCCGTCACGTCAAGAAGCGCGCGGGCAATCTCCCCCGCCGTTTCGACGCTGGAGTTTGTGCCGATCTTCGAGCCGACGACCTCGCTCGTAGAGCAGCCCACCACAAGGATGCTTCCCGGCTGCAGATGCGCCCTTTCGCAGATCTCGGCAGCGGCCGCCGCCGTCTGTTCATATACCGTCATATTTTCCCTCCTTTACGCCTGTTTGATAACACGGCTCTTTTCCAGCGCCTTCACAAGCAGTACGCCGAGGATAAGTCCCGCCGCGCCCTGCACGCCGTTGGCCGGAATGTTCACCACCGACGGCACGAAGCCGTACAGGCAGCCTTCAAAAAGATAGTAGCCGAGCACCATCCACAGCTCCGCCGCCGCGCCGCTCAAAATGCGCGCCGTCAGGCTGCCGGTCTTCGCGCTGAGCGCCTTGAAGCCGTAAAAAGCGATGAGCGCCATGAGCCCCTTGATGGCAAACGTTGCGGGCGCATAGGCGGCATACCCCGAAAAGAGGTCCGCCAGCCCCGAGCCGAGCCCCGCGGCGAGAAAGCCGTAGCCGGGCGCGAGCAGCCACCCGGCGGCGAGCACCACGCAGTCGCCGAGATTCAGATACCCGTCCATCGGCGAAGGGATCTTGATGACCATCGTCGCCACACACGCGAGCGCGGCGAAAAGCGCCGCCGTTACGATCTGTTTTGTTTTACCGTTCAATGGAATCGACCTCCCGGAATCATTGGTTTCTATGTCCAGTGTATAAGCAAATCTGGTTATACGCAATTACCAAATAGCGATAATTTTATATAACCAGATTGGGAGGTCAATATTTCGTTTCAGCGGACGAGCGCCGCGGCGAAGTCGTTCACATTCGTACCCGTGGGGCCGGTGATGATGAGATCGCCGGTGTCGCGCAGCGCGTGGTAGGCGTCGTTATTTTGGAGCACGTCCGCCACGGTCTTTCCTGCCGCGGCAAGGCGCTCGACCGTGCCGCCGTCCGCGAGGCCGCCCGCGGCGTCCGTCGGGCCGTCCGTTCCGTCCGAGCCGACGGAGAATACGACGATGTTTTCTGTCCCCGCGATCTCCGCGGCGGCGGCGAGCGCGAGCTCCTGGTTGCGCCCGCCCTTGCCGTTCCCGGTGAGCCGGACGACCGTTTCGCCGCCGAGGATAAAGGCCCGCGGTGTGCCGCAGGACGCATTCTCCCGCGCGAGCGCGCCGAGGCGCGCGCCGACCTCACGGGCGACGCCCTGCTCGCAGTCGGTGAGGATTTCCGGCGCGTAGCCCCGCTTGCGGCAGGCTGCCGCCGCGGCGGCGCACAGCTCGCGGACGCTGCCGGTAACGCGCACCGTCACGTTGTCCGCCGTTTTCGGCGTCTCCTGCGCAAGAAGCCTCCGCGCGGTATCGCTCAGCCGGAGAGCGTACTTTTCCGCGGCGGCGAGCGCATCCGCGCACGTGGACGAGTCCGGCGATACCGGACCCGAGGCGATCATATCCACCGGGTCGCCGACGATGTCGCTCAATATCACGGCAAACACATGTGCCGGAGCGCAATGACGCGCGAACCGGCCGCCCTTCACCGCCGAGAGGCGTTTGCGGATCGTGTTGATCTCCACGATGTCCGCGCCGCAGGCGAGAAGCTGCGCGGTGATGTCCTGCAATTCCGCGCCCGGAACGAGCGGGCTTTCGAAAAGCGCGCTGCCGCCGCCGGAGAGAAGAAAGAGCACCGTGTCGTCCGCCGTGAGATTTTCGGTGAGCGCGAGCGCCTCGCGCGCGGCGGAGAACGAGTTTTCGTCCGGCACGGGGTGGCCCGCCTCGCGGCAGACAACGCCGGGGATCGTCCCCTGCGCATGGCCGTATTTCGTGATGACGATGCCGGTATCGATCCGCTCGCCGAGCGCCGACACCGCCGCCGACGCCATGCGCCACGCCGCCTTTCCCGCAGCGACGAGGATCACGCGCCCCAGAAAGTCCGCCCCGTCGAGCGCGCGCCGGACGGCTTCATCCGGCAGCACGGCTTCGATCGCGCGGGTATAGATATACTTCGCGTCCTCGCGCAGCGCACTCATCGGTTGACCACGTTCTCCGGTGCGCCATTGAGAAACGCCTGCACGTTGCTGACGGTGCAGTCCATGATGCGCTGGCGGCTGCCGCGAGAGCCCCAGGACATGTGCGGCGTGATGATGCAGTTTTTCGCCTTGAGCAGCGGGTTATCCGCGCGGATCGGCTCGGTGGAAACAACGTCCAGACCGGCAAAGGCGACTTTGCCGGAGTTGAGCGCGTCGGCGAGGTCCTGCTCCACGACCATCTGGCCGCGGCTGTTGTTGATGATGATGACGCCGTCCTTCATCTTGGCGATATTTTTCCTGTTGATGATGCCGGTGTTGAAGTCCATGAGCGGCATCTGCAGTCCGAGAACATCGGAGCGGGCGAACAGCTCGTCGAGCTCGACGAACTCCACGCCGAGATCCCGCGCCGCCTGCGATGGGAACTTGTCATAGGCAATGACGTGCATGCCGAGACCCTTTGCCGCCTCCGCAGTATGGATGCCGATGCGGCCGCAGCCGAGAAGGCCGTAGGTCATACCGGCCAGCTCGATGAGCGGATAGTCCCAGTAGCACCAGTCGGGGTTGTTTTCCCACTTGCCCTCGTGCACGGTGCGGTCGTGATGGCCGATGTGCAGGCAGCATTCGAGCATGAGCGCGATGGAGAACTGGCTGACGGAATAACCGCCGTAGTTCGGCACATTGGAGACAGGGATGCCCTTCTCGCGGGCATAGTCGATGTCGATAACGTTGAAGCCCGTGGCGAGCACCGCGATAAAGCGGAGATTCAGACAGGCGTCGAGCACGGCGCGGCGGATGGGCGTCTTGTTCGTGAGGACGATCTCCGCATCGCCGATGCGGCGGACGATCTCCGCGTCGTCGTAGGGTGTGCGATCGTAGATCGTGACCTCGCCCAGCTTTTCCAGCTCCGCCCAGCTCAGATCGCCCGGGTTTTCGGTGTATCCGTCCAGAATAACGATTTTCATGGTGTTTCTGCCTCCTGCGGTTCGTTTTATAAGAAAAGTATAGCGCCGTTCTTATTGTAAATGTTTCAAATATATGCTATAAATTTTTTGATAATTACAAAAATGACGGTATCACGCTATGGACCTTTCCCCGCAGGACGCCATGAGCATCGTTACGGAAATGAAGCGCACGATCGGCCGCGACGTCAACATCATCGAAAACACCGGCGTGATCCTCGCAAGCACGAACAAGGCGCGCATCGGCACCGTGCACGAGGGCGCGCGGCAGCTCATCGAAAACGGGCTCGACTCGTTCACGGTCTGGGCGGACGATCCCGCGCGCGGCGTGCAGCACGGCATCAATCTGCCGGTCGTGCTCGACGGACGCATCGAGTGCGTGATCGGCGTCACGGGCGATCCGGCGGAGGTATCGGTGTTCGGCGCGGTCATCCGGCGGCTGATGGAGATCATGCTCGAAAGTCTCCGGCAGCGGCGGCGGCTCGCGCAGATGGACAGCGCGCGCGACGCCTTTCTCGAAGCGCTGTTTTTCGAGAACAGCCTCTCCCCGGCGGAGTTGGCCGAGCGCGGACAGCTGCTCGGCTTCGTGCCCGAGAGCGCCTGCACCGCCGTGCTGCTGCGCCCCGTCGCCGAAACCGGCGCGGAAGCGCTCGCGGGGCTCTCCGGCCAGACGCTGCTCGCAAACATCCGCCGCACGAACCTCCCCGGAAAGGGCAGCCACTGCGCCATTCTCCGCGGCGAGCTCGCAGCGCTGCTCTGCGGCGTCGGGCGCAGGGAGGCGGGAACGTTTGTCCGGCGGCTCTGCGCCGAGGCGGAAAGTCTCTGCGGCGCGGCGATGGCCGCCGGCATCGGCGATACGGCCGCTGGCATCCTGTCGGCGCGGCGCAGCTTTCGGGAAGCGCGCGCGGCGGTGCGCGCGGCGTGCGCGTCCGGCGCGGGCGGGCGGGTGTGCTTTTACGATCAGGTATCGCTCGAATATCTTGCCGAGAGCATTCCCCGTGCGCTGCTGCGCGATCTGGAAGAGACGACGTTCGCCGAGTGCACGGCGGAGGAGGCGCACGATCTCAAGGCGCTGCTGCGCATCTATTTTGCGCAGGACGGCGATCTGCGCCGCTGCGCCGAAGTGCTGTATCTCCACCGGAACACCGTGCAGTACCGGCTCGACCGCATCCGCGCCAAAACCGGCTACGACTTCCGGAAACCGCGCGACGCTTTTCTCCTCTATCTCGCCTCGCTCGACGGCGGAAATGAAAGTTGACAAAACCCGCCGCAGGGCATAGAGTGGATTTGAATTTAAAAAGCCGTAAGGAGGACACGCACTTGAAGCTCAACGCCAGAAAAGACGTACCGGTCAACGAGACATGGGATCTCTCCCTGATTTTCGCAGCGGAAGCCGATTTTGAAGCGGCGGTCGAAAAAGCAAAGGCGCTTGCCGACACGCTGGAGAAAACGTACAAAAACGCTCTCACCACGCCGGAGAGCATCGCCGAATGCCTTGCGCTCTATGAGGAGCTGGAGATCCTGCTCTACCAGACGACGAGCTACACGAGTCTCGCCGTTTCCGTAGACTATACCGATACCGAGGCGCAGAAGAAGGACGCGAAGATGACCGCGCTCGCCGCCGAGATCGGAAGCCGCCTCTCGTTCATCGAGAGCGAGATCGCCGACGCGCCCGAAGAGCTCATCCGCGCCGCCATGGACAAGACCGGGCGCGCGAAGCATTATCTTGCGGAGATCCTCCGCGAGAAGCCGCACCGTCTCAGCGCCGAGACCGAAAAGGTCCTCGTCGCACTCAGTCCGGTGTTCAACGCACCCTACGACATTTACCACATGACGAAGCTCGCCGATATGAAGTTCGGCTCCTTCACCGTGAACGGCAGGGAATACCCGCTCGGCTACTCGCTCTTCGAGGACGAGTATGAATACGAGGCCGACACGGACGTGCGCCGCGCGGCGTTCCGCGCGTTCTCCGATAAGCTCCGGGAATACGAGAACACGACCGCCGCCACCTACAACACCTATCTCACGCAGCAGCGCATTATGGCCAAGCAGCGCGGCTTTGCCGACATGTTTGAAGCCGACCTCTTCACCGACCACGTCACGCGCGAGATGTACGACCGGCAGATCGACCTCATCACCGAAAAGCTCGCGCCCGCGATGCGCAAGTACGCCCGCCTCGTCGGGAAGATGAACAAGCTCGACCGCGTGACCTTTGCCGATCTCAAGCTGCCGCTCGACGCGGAGTTTGACCCGCGCGTCACGATCGGGGAATCGCGCGAATACGTCCGCAGCGCGCTCTCCGTTCTCGGGCAGGACTACGCCGACATGGTGGACGAGGCGTACGATAAGCGCTGGATCGACTTTGCCCGCAACGTCGGCAAGGAGACGGGCGGCTTCTGCTCCTCGCCCTACGGCTGCAATTCCTACATTCTGCTCAGCTGGAACAACCGCATGGCAGACGTGTTCACGATCGCGCACGAGCTCGGCCACGCCGGACACTTCCGGCTGTGCAACGGCGCGCAGTCGCTCTTCGATACGAACGTCTCCGGCTATCTCATTGAAGCGCCCTCCACGATGAACGAGCTGCTGCTCGCGCAGGATCTCCTGCGCAAGAACACCGACAAGCGCTTCCGCCGCTGGGTGCTCTCCTCGCTCATCGGGCATACCTACTACCACAACTTCGTCACGCACCTGCGCGAGGCATGGTACCAGCGCGAGGCAATGAACATCATCGAGCAGGGCGGCGCGGTGAACGCCGAAACGCTCTCCGGCATTTTCCGCAAGAATCTCGAAACGTTCTGGGGCGATGCCGTGGAGCTGACCGAGGGCTGCGAGCTCACCTGGATGCGTCAGCCGCACTATTACATGGGGCTCTATTCCTACACCTACAGCGCCGGTCTCACGCTCGCAACGCAGGCCGCGCTCAACATCGCCGCCGAGGGTGAGAGCGCCGTGGCGCGCTGGCGCGCGATGCTTGAAGCCGGCAGCACGCGCGATCCGCTCGGTCTCGCCGCCATTGCGGGCATCGACCTCTCCACGCCGGACGCGCTTGAGCACACGATCGCCTACATCTCCGGTATCATCGACGAGATCGCCGCGCTGACGGAGGAGATCGACGGCATCACGCTGGATTGAAAAATTTTTCAAAACGGGTGCTGACTTTATCGCCTTCAGGTGCTAAAGTTTGGCCATCAAACCGAAGAGCAAGATAATTAGCCCGCCAATGAGACGTCTTTCAGAGAGCCGCCGATGGTGTGAATGCGGTAAGAAGTTTCCGCGGGTGAATGGCCTTGTGAGGGCAAACAGAACGGGAGCGTATCCCGAGTATGGGCGACGGAGTTGGCTGTCCGTTATCCTAAGGCCGGCGCATGAAGTGTGCGTTTAAGTGGGCGCGAAAGCGTCAAGCCGGGTGGTACCGCAGGAGTTTATCCAAGCTCTTGTCCCTGCATTTGCAGAGACAAGAGCTTTTTCTGTCTCTGCTCCAAAAAGAAAACCGACAGAAAAGGAGCAAAACACCATGGAAAACCGGAACATCCCCTACAAGATCTATCTCGACGAAGCCGATATGCCGCAGGCATGGTACAATCTCCGCGCGGACATGAAGAATAAGCCCGCGCCGCTGCTCAATCCCGGCACCGGCTACTTCGACATGACCGCCTATCAGGCGTTCAACGACGGCAAGATGACCGACTACATCCCCACCGACGCCGAGCTTGCGCAGAGCATCGCCACGCTCCCGAAGGTGCCGGGCCTGGAATAAGAGGACATACAGCAAAGGCAGTCTCGGCTTAACGCCGAGACTGCCTTTGTCTCACGGGGTATTCATCACCGCCGTTTCGCGTTACTTTTTCCGCGGTGTCTGTCCGCGCCGGCGCTTGATCCAGCGCTCGTATCGGATGCGTTTGTCTTTACCCGGTCGGAACAGCAAAGAGAGAACGGATGTCCATGCCGCGTTGAAAAAAAGTATGAAATATGCCGCTCCCGTGCTGATTCCCACAGACGCCTTCGTACAGTGTACAACATAGCACACCAGCATTGCCGCAGGATGCACGGCGAGAATAACAAAATAAAGAACAAGAATGGCCTTAGGGATCTCCTCCCGAAAACGACTGTATAAGAGCCACTCCTTTACCGTTTCGTCCTTTTTTCTCTTTTTCAGTGCGCTTCTATTTAGCTGGTAATCCAAAATACCGCTAATATTCGAGCGAATGATAACAAATGCAACAGGATAGAATAGCAGAATGGCTTTGACGTAATTCAAGTTATTCATGGCGGCAACCGTATTACTCGAGTACATAATCTACAATTTTTGCCAAAGAGCTAGAAAAATATAGAAAGCGTCTTCGATAAAAACAACCTAGAAGGATTATCAAACATACAACTATTTTGATTGCAGCGCGGGTATAGGAAGTTCTGTTCGATTGAAGTTCAAACAATTTTCTTATTTTCATGGCGATACATCGTCTCCGTTCTCTCCGTATGGGCTGCGATAATACTCGCAATACAGATTTTGCTCTTTAGCCAGAGTTTCTACAAGCGGCTTTGGAACATCTGTTCCGATATAGAGATAATAGTCATATCCAAAGTGAAGGAAGAAACGCGTACCCTCCAGCTTTGCCCAGCATTTTTCCCGCAGACACCACCGTATGATCTCGCAAATGCTGTCCGTATCACAGACGCGTTTAGGAAGTCTCAGCCCCTCGCAATATATCTCAGGAGCACAAACAGACAACCCTGTAACACCAGCGGCTTTCATTGCATTAAGGCAAAACTGAATATATTCGTTTTCTACCCGCAAATACTCTGCAAGAGTCAGCACCCCGTCGTCAAAGACTTTTCCTATATCGCTGACACTTGTCCATTCGTTTTTCTGATAAGCGCCGTTCACGCGGAATTGCGGGTCATATTTTGATATTCGGTATTCCTTCACGGGAGTACTCTCCTCTGTCAGGCCGTTTCAAAGCTGAGAAAGTTTTTGTATTCTCTGCCGCATGAGCAGCAGGCAAGGGAGACCCATATCCAGCTAAAGGCGTTGTCCGTCTCCGGAATATCCAGCGTCTCCAGTTCCTGACGGTCGGGGTACTCATAGGCAAGCCGGACAGCAAAATGCTTTCCCTGACATTTCACGCAGCGTATCTCTTTCTTCGCTGCAGGTGCAGGGTTTACCGGTGCATTTGTACAGGCGTCATAGCCGTCCAGAGCGCTGTCAAAGACGGAAAACATCTGGCCGCACCGGCTGCATTGCGCGTCCAGAACGACGCCTTCGTTCTCGGAAAGCAAATACATCTTGCCGAAAACGGACTTTCTAACATCTCCACCGGCGCGCAGGGAAAAATCCGATACGCCACAGCAGACAAGCATTCCGGTCGTAAAACAGGCATCGGCGGATTCTCTGGCACTTATGGGCTGATACTTTGACCGTATTCTCTTCGGGATCATGCGCACGCTCCCTTTTCCTCTGTTTTACCGCCTGTCGCGCTTTCGCTTTTTCGATTTCTTTTTTCCGAAACGTCGAGGCAGCATCAGGTATGACAAAAAGCCTACTTCCGCGGCCAGCAAGGCGATCATCCACCAGCCAACTTTTAGAGCAAGGAATATCACCAAACTCACACCAGGAAGCAGAAAAAGAGTTATTAGCCAAGTATACGAATCGCTCTGCATGTCCGGTCGGGAATCGTTCATGCCAATGGGTGCCATAGCGGCAAAAAGAATCGTCATCGCGATGAGCCAGCCAACCTTCTCGCGCGGCAAAGGCCACTGCACAATGAGCACAACGGCAGAATTTAGAGCGCAGAAGCCGAACCCGGCGCAAATAATGTACTTATTTTGTATTCTCCTCATGTGTTTTCTCCAATACATTTTACGCCTTACTGTTCTTTCCTTTCCCAGCAATTTGAAAATTAGTCGGAAGCAGTAAAGCCCTCTGCCCATTCTCGGCGACCTATAAGTCGGCCGTTTACGATTCTCTCTACAGCAACACCACGAGCATGAATCAGAGAGGTGTTCTCTGAGCAGTATCGTGTGACGGCGTTTTGGGCGTCTTTTTTTTCCAAAAAGAGTCCTAGCTCTATAGAAGTTTCAAACTCATAGTCCGCGGAGTGAAGATATATCAGCGCTTCAAAAACTGTACTGCTAAAAAGCTCACCTTGCACTTCCCTTCGTCGAACAGAGAATGCGTCTGGATTATCACAGAACCCTGGTTGTGTTTTGTAATACTGTATGGCCTCTTCAGCACTTTTTCGTGAAGCAAACAAGCCCAATGCCTTGGGGGAATATACTGGATCACCATCAACACGGGAGAACAAATGAAACAATTCAATTATTACCATGCTTCTTCCTCTCTCAACATATCCGCCAAAATAAAAACGAACATTTTAAGTCCCCTATCTATCCATTTTACAATTTGATTGTATTCCGTCGCAGGTCCTTTTCCCCACTTCCCCTTTCCATACTTATTATTCAAAATTTCCGTAGCGTTTTTTTGCGAAGATATGTTCAAGTCAACATCTTCCCTGTGTACCCAACTTGGTTTATCAGATGACCGTTCCTTACCGCTTTTTCGGCTTTGTCTTGCGTAATACGCATTTGATTGAATTAATGCGTCCCCAACCATTACAGTCCCTGTTATAGCTATGGCGCCACCAACCGTAACCATGGCAGATGAGCTCAAAGCCAAGGCGCCGAGCGCCAAGGAAGCTCCTCCTGTTGGCGCCGCAAAAAGAATTGCAAGTCCAAGCATCAATACAGCAGCACCAAGCAATGCCTGCTCTTCCCATTTCTGGGTTTTATATCCAGTAATGTCAATTCGCATTACAGGGTTGTTGCTACAATACACAAAGAGATTATAGCTATTATCTGTACCATCAGCGCCCAAATAAGAGGAATCGTCCGCGTTAATGAATCTGCCAACGGCGGGATCATAGTAACGGCTCTGGAGATAGTAGAGGCTTGTTTCGGTGTCGAAGTAATAGCCCCGGTAGCGGATGGGGTTGGCGGCTGCGATGGAGCCTTCGGCGGTGAGCGTGTTGCCCCAGGCGTCGTAGGTATAGGAGGCGAGGACTGTTCCGTCGGCAGAGATGACTCTCTCGACGTCGCCCTGCTGGTTCTTTACGAGGATGCACTCCGTTTCGGCGTCCGCTGTTTTGTAGGTGTAGCCTATCAGTTCGCCGCCGGAGCTGTAGTGGAAGTAGAATGCATCGCTCGCGCCAACGTCCGCCATGAGCTGGCTGCTGTTCCAGATATAGCGGCGCGTGCTGCCGTTTACCGTCTTTTCGGTGCGCAGTCCGGCATCGTTGTACGAGAAGGAGAGCGTCGTGCCGTCCTTCTGCATGGAGGCAAGTTGCCGCCCGCCCTGCCACGTCATGCCCCAGCCGCGGTAATTCGTCGGGTTGCCGATTCCGTCGTAGGTTATGGTTTCGCCGTTGTAGGCGGTGAGCAGATCGCGCCATGCAGCATCCCCATAAGTGTACGAGACCGTGACGGGATTGGAAGTCTGCCCGTCCGCATAGTCGTATTCGGTTTTCGATAGGATGTTCCCGCCGAGGTCATAGGCGTAATTCCACGCCTTGCCCGCCGCGGTATTGTACTCCCAGACGAGCTGGTTCAGGCTGTCGTAGGCGTAGGTCGTGCTGCCATCGCTTAGGATATTGCCGTTTGCGTCGTAGGTATACGAGTGCGAGAGCGTGTTCCCGCCGAACGTGTTCGTCAGGGACGATACCTGCGTCGTCGTATGCTCGGCGTCTATGTCGCGGTAGGCATAGGACGTGGAGAGAACGGTATTCCCGCTGTTCTGGACAGTCTTGCCCGTCACGCGGCTGTAGCCGTCATACGTTATGGATTCCGAAACGCTGCCGTAGGTCGTGTTAGTCGGACGATGGTCATCATCGTAGGAGTACGCATAGGTATCCGTCCGCAGTGTACCACCGTTATTGACGCGGGTGGTTATTGCCGTGACGTTCTGGTCGGCGTCGTAGCTCCACGCTATGTCCGAAATGAGGTTCGTCCCGTCCGTCACGACGATGCGCGTCAGGCGGTCCATGGCGTCATAGCCGTCGCGGTGAGAAGGGTCTCTCCTGTTATCGTGCCGTTCTCCAGCGTGAGTGACTTCTTCTCTATCTTACTTATCTGCCCGCGGGAGTCGTAGGTATAGGCGTATCCCGTGCCGGTGCTGTCGGAGAGGTTCGTATACCGCCGCAGCAGATCGTCCGTCTGGGCGTCGTAGTCATACTTCCACCAGAGGCCGTTGCCGTAGAGCTGCTGCGCCAGCGTCCATGCGCCGGAGTTGTAGTCGTTCGAGACAAGCGTCCATGTCTCGCCGATTTTTACCGCAGTCGAAAGCCCCGCCACGCCATACGAGAAGTTGTACGTCGTGGAGGAATCTCCGCCGCTATGTGAAAGCGACGTGAGATAATCGTCCGCATACACGCTCGAAACGCTGCTGCCGTCCGCGCCGGTAACGCCCGTCTGCCGCCGCATCGAGTCGTAGCTGTAGCTCGTTACGGCGTTCTTCGCGTTCGTCACCGCTGTTACGAGGGAACGGTCCGTGTCGTTCGAGTAAGTGACCGTATTCCGGTCGCCGCCCGTCGTGCTCGCGAGCATGTTTCCGTCCGCGGTGTAGGTGCTGTCCGAACGGATCGCCGCGCCCGTGTCGTTCTGCGGCCGGATCGTCACGCTCGTGCTATTGCCGTAGGCGTCGTACCCGTAGTCCGTCTGCAAGCCGGTGGCCGTAATCGAGCGTGTCAGCTGGTGGTTATCGTTATAAGTATACGAGTACTGCCCGCCGCCCGGCATCGTGATGCTGGCAACGTCGCTCGTACCCTCGACGTAGGTATACGTTGTCGTCGTGCCGTCCGGATTCTTTACGGACGTGAGATTGCCGTCATCGTCGTAGGTATACACATAGTCGAACGGTTCGCGGAAGAGCTGCGCGCCGTCGAACCACGCTTCGTTCCCGTTGTTCTCATAGACGAACGCATATTCCACGCTCGTATAGTCGCCGGTGGCAGTGAGCTTGCCGGAGAGGAACTGCCAGTAATGCACGTCCTCGTTCACGGGGACGTAGCTCGTCCCCGCGGCGGTCGTGCCGTTATAGAGCGTTACCGCAATGCCCGCCCGGCGCGGGTAATCCGTCCGGGTCTCCATGGACGCGCTGTCCAGCGCGACTGTCGCCGCCTTCGCCCAGCCGCCGAACGTGAAGATATCCCCCGCCGTGCCGGAGACCGTCACCGTCTGCGTATACCGCTTCGAGACCATCCCCTTGCCCGTCAGGTGCAGCGCGTTCGTGTCCAGTCCGCCGCGGGTCTCCCCTGCGGCGTTTTCCACGTTCACCGCTCCGTCTGTGCCTGTTGTTGCCGTGCCGGTCCATGTGCCGGAGATGTCTGCGGAGATGTCGCCGTTCGAGAGGAGGTTGACATGATCGACGAGGGAGATCGTTTCCGCCGTGTCCCCGATCTGCACCGTTACGGACGAGGTATCCCCCGTCCGGTACGCGCTCTGGAGGCGGGAGCTCGAAAGGAGCTGGTTGGCGCGGTTCGAGGCACTCTCGTCCTGCGCGTACCGCCCATACAGCGCCTGTCCCGCGCTGTTGTACACCGCCGTCGTGTTGCCGAAGTTGTTGAACTGGTAGATGACGTACCGCCCGAGGTTGTCCGTCACCTTCGTCGTGTTGTCGCCGTAGGCGAATGTCAGGGATGTTACGGAAGTATTGCGCGAGTTGTACGAAAGCGCCGTCGTGCGCGCGGGGCTGGCGGACGAGCACGAGACGGAGAGCGTATCGCGGCTGCCGTCCGCGTTCTCGATGTCTGAGGCGGAGGTCATGATGTGCGCGCCGTCCCAAGCGTACGTTACACTCTCCCCGTCATGATAGGTAACGGAGGCGAGGTCGCCCGCCGCGGTATACGCATACGTCACCGTCTCGATGGCGTCCGAACCTGCGCCGGTATAGGTGAGCTGCGTGAGGCGGCCGTCCGAATAGGCGAAGGCATAGTGCCGCCCCGCGCCGTCCGTGACCGCCGTAACGCGGCTGCCGTCCGACGTGATGCTTATGGCGTTACCGTAGGCGTCCTTTACGGCGGTGAGCTGTCCCGCGGACGAGAACTCCATGGTGTTGCTCTTCTTGTCCGTGATGGTGTATCCGCTGTCGGAGACCGTCAGGGTATACCCGTACCCCAGCTCGTCCTTCCATACGCCGTTCGCGGAGACAAAGTACTTCTCCGTGCCATCCCCGTCCGTCCAGCGGTAATAGCTCGTGCCGGAGACGGTGCATGCCTCGATGCTCTGCGCGTAGTTGCTGCGCCAGCCGTAGCCGTATCCAATATCATTTGCTCTGGCGGCGAGACTGTAGCAGAAGCCCGGCGCGGCGCTCATCCGGCTGCCGCCGTAGCTCATGTCCGTGCGGCTGAGAAGGTAGTTGCCCGAGAAGTCCTGCACATACGCCGTGCCCGCACGGCCGAGGCTCTGGGATGTGTAATCCCAGCACTCTTCGAGACCGCTCGTGTTGATGTAGAAGATCTCCAGCTTGGGATAGCGGTTGTTCCCGCTGTTTTCCTTTGCGTAGTAGTAATACCAGCAGTAGGTGCTCTCGTCCATGGACTTTATCATAAGTCCGTTGTTGAGCTCTCCGGCGTACCACCCGCGCGCCGCGCGGGTGATGTCGAAGATGTTATAGCCCATGCGCCGGTTGTTGTTGAGCTTGAAGTCGAGCGCCGTCTCGTCGCAGGCGGGCTGGCCGTTCCAGTAGATTCCGTTATAATCGACCCACTCCGGAGCCGTGACCTGATATATACTGCTTTCGACCGTACCGGAGACCTTGGAGCTGAACTCGCAGTAATAGTGCAGTTTGGCGCTCACGATGACGTCCGAGCTGCCGATGGAGGGCAGGTCATTGATGCGGATGTACGCACGGCAAACGCCGCTCGTTCCGGCGTTCCCCACGATGAGATTGATCGTGGAGGGGTAGGCGCGGCCGGGCGAGTTATCCTTGACATAGCAGTCCTCGAAGCTGGAGGTGCTGAGCATGGTATAGATCGTGGGGTCGAGCGTAACGGGCCAGCTGCGCGCAGAGTCGGAAAGCCAGTCATGGTCCGGGCGGCAGACCATGGCATATTCGCCGGTGTTGAGCGTATACAGCTCGACCGCGACATTGCCGATGAGCCCGTCCGCGTCGTAGAGGTACGAAGGCGGGATATAGAAGATGATCTCGCCGTTCTCGTCCGTGAAGTCGATGCTGCCGTCCTCGTGGAGCTTGGGCGTGAGTCCCGGCGCCGCGATAGTGGAGGAGTACACTTCCGACGTAGAAGCCAAACTTTGGAGGATATAGCTTTCTTTGAGAGAGTTGCTCTGGAGGTCGTAACGGATGTCCGCGCCGCCGTATACGCCCGCATAGGTGACACTGCTTTCGGTATGCACGGCGGTCATGCGAGCGTTCGCGCCCGCGGGCGTTTCCGGCGCGGACGATACCGCGGACGACGACGACGCGCCGTCCGGACGGAAGTACAGGGTATATCCGCGGTGCGTCACGGCGATGCGGTTCGTATCCGTGAGCGACGTGGGGAACGTCACGGAGAGTGCTCCCGCGGCGTTGCGCAGCGCCGGTTCGGTGATATCCAGCGTTTCGCTGTAGTCCAGCGCTGCGTCCACGGAAGCCGTTCCGGCGGCATCCGTGACACCGCCGCCCTGCTCCTCGCTCACGACCGCGCCGGTCGGCACGCCCGCATGCGCGGCCACGGTATACGAGGCCGTGGTCTCGTTCAGGCGGTTGTCGATGTCCTGCCACGCGCCGTTCTCCTCGTAGTGCACGGCGCTGGGGTACACGACCGCCATTTTGGCCCCGTTTTCCAACGTATACTGTTTCGTGAATTCCTCGCGCAGGGAGGTATCTTCCCCGAGCACGGCGATCTCGTCCGCCGCCACGGCGTCCGACATATCCACCGGCTGCGCGCTCTCGTTCGTATAGGAGGCATCCCCATCCGCCGCCAATGCCGTTTCCGGCAAAAGCTGGAACAGGAAAACCACCGAAAGAAACAGGCATAGGGCTTTTTTCAGACGAGACATGGTTTGTCCCCCTTGATACAAAAATGACACAATGTCGCAGATCGATAAAATTGCATAATTTCATCAGGTTTACGGACTTCGTGTCTGGTAAAATTATATATACTCAGAACGGAAAATGCAAGAAAAAGTTATCTAATCCTGCATAAGCGCCGACGAAAAAAGGAACGCCTTTTGCTTTCGCAAAAGGCGTTCCTTTTTGGCGGAGAAGCCGGGATTTGAACCCGGGCTCGGCTCATCACCGACTACTCCCTTAGCAGGGGAGCCCCTTCGGCCACTTGGGTACTTCTCCAAACCGCTCGAGTATCATATCACAGGGTACGCGGCCTTGTCAATGCAAAAAATCAGTCCAGCACGGATTTTACGGCGGAAAGCACGTCCGCGGCGACCTCCTCGGGCGTGCGGGCAGCGTTCACGATGCAGATCCTGTCCCGATGCTCCAGCCGCCGGAAGATCTCATAATACCGCCGGCGCACGGCGAGCAGGGAATTTTCGTTCTCGTAGATCTCGCGGTAAGACCGCCCCTGCTCCATGCGGCGCAGGCACTCCTCGTCGTCCAGATCAAGAAACACGCAGAGATCGGGCTTTCGGATCTCCGGGCAGTCGATATTGATACGGAACACCCATTCCGGGTCGGTCACGGTGCCCTGGTAGGCGAGCGAGGAATAGTAATACCGGTCGCAGAGGACAACGCGCCCCTCCGAGAGGAGCTTTCCGATGCCGTTGATGGGATTTACGTTGTGCGCCACGCGGTCGGCCATGAAGAGCGCCGCGATCTCCGCGCCGGTGCGCGGCGTGAAGCCGGAGAGCGCGTCGCGCGCGAGCCCGCCGGTCGTGCTCGCCGTCGGCTCCGCGGTCTCCGCCACGGCATAGCCGAGCGCGCGCAGGTTTTGGGCAAGCGCCGTCAGCTGCGTGGTTTTCCCCGAGCCGTCCAGCCCTTCGATGACGATAAATTTTCCGTTCATGGCAGTTCCTCCCGCCGCGAGGCGCGATTTGTTCGCAGATATTATAGCAAAACTCTTTTCTCGCGGCAAGAAAAATGATATAATATATTTTGTATTATTATCTTTGCGTCGATCGACAAAGGCACACGCGGTCCTGCCGGGCGTGTCCTTGTTGATCGACGCTTACGGAGAGAATGCATGACAGAAACCGCTTTTTTACAATACACCGGGTATGTGCTCGCGTTTTTCGCTGTTTGGATCGTGGCACGCTGCGCGCGCTCGATGCTGAGCGAAAGGTATGTGCCGGAGGTATGGGGCTATCTGGAGCTGCCGGACGGCACATCGCGCGCGATCGAGCACTGGGAGTGCATTCTCGGCCGGGCGAAGGCCTCGGACATCGTGCTCACCGGCGAGGGGATCGAGCGCAGCCACGCCGCCATCCAGCGCTCCGGCGCGGGCGAGTGGACGCTCTCCGCGCTCGACGGCGGCAAAGGCGTCTGGCTGAACGGCAAGGCCGTCACGGGCGACGCGCCGCTCCGCGGCGGCGATACGCTCAAGCTTGGCGAAATGGAGCTGCACTTTCTCGCGCTGGACGACGCGCAGCGCGCCACATTGCAGCGCAAGCGCCCCCTGACCGGGCACAAGGTGCAGCCGGCGGTGACGCTTCTTCTGCTCGTATGCTTCCAGCTCGTGCTGCTCTTCCAGTTTTTCTTCACGACGGACGGCGCGGCGCTCGCCTACATCGTGCTCTCGTTCGGACTGCTCATTGCCATGGAATGGTTCTGCTATTTTGTGATGCGCAGCATTTCCGTGCGCGGGTTTGAACCGGAGACGCTCGCGTTTTTCCTCACGAGCGTCGGCTTTTCCGTCGCCGGCTCCTCCGCGCCGGATAGCATGGGGCGGCACTGTCTCCTGTTTCTCGCGGCGCTCGCGCTTTTCTTTGCGCTCGGCGTGTGGCTGCGCGATCTGCACCGGGTGCGCGCGATGCGCTGGCCGATGGCGTTTGCCGCGCTCGGCTTTCTCGCGCTCAATCTGCTGCTGAGCGAAACGATCTGGGGCGCAAAAAACTGGCTGAGCATTGCCGGGCAGACGCTCCAGCCCTCGGAATTTGTCAAGATCGCTTACGTCTACGCGGGCGCGGCGACGCTCGACCGTCTGTTCCGGCGGCGCAACCTTATCCTGTTTATCGCCTTCTCCGCCGTGTGCGTGGGCGCGCTGGCGCTCATGGGCGATTTCGGCACGGCGCTCGTTTTCTTCGTGTGCTTTCTCGTTATATCCTTCATGCGCTCCGGGAGCTTTGCCACGCTCTTTCTCGCCATCGGCGGCGCGGCGCTCGCGGTGATGCTCGTTCTGACCGTGAAGCCGTATGTGGCGCAGCGGTTTGCCACCTGGGGCCATGCGTGGGAGGATCCTCTCAACACCGGCTTTCAGCAGGTGCGCACCATGTCCGCGACGGCCGCAGGCGGTCTCTTTGGCCGCGGCGCGGGAGCGGGCTGGCTCAAAAACATATTCGCCGCGAACACCGACATGGTGTTCGGCGTCGTGTGCGAAGAGCTGGGGCTCATCGTCGCGCTGTGCTGCGTGCTCTCGCTGCTGCTGCTCGCGGTGTTCTCCGTGCGCAGCGCGGCGGCGGGGCGCTCTTCCTATTACGTCATCGCCTCCTGCGCCACGCTCACGATCTTCATGGCGCAGCTCGCGCTCAATGTGTTCGGCTCGCTCGATCTGCTGCCGTTCACGGGCGTAACGTTCCCGTTCGTATCGAAAGGCGGCTCGAGCCTCATCTCCTGCTGGGGCATGCTCGCGTATATCAAGGCCGGAGACACGCGCTCCGGCGGCAGCTTTGCGCTGCGCACGAGCTTTGAGAACGCCCGCCGCGGCAAAAAGAAAAAGGAGGCGGTGAAATGAAACGCATTGAACACCGCTCCGCCATCGCGCTGCTGCTTGCGGCGGCGCTGGCGCTCGGCATGGGCTTTTTTGTCGTCCGGCTCGCTCTCTACGGCGGCGACTGGGCATCCTACAGCGCCAATCAGCACATTTACCAAAATGGCGTGCTCAAAAGCAGCACATTGACCGACCGAAACGGCGTCATTCTCGCGCAGACCGAAAACGGCGCGTGGCGCTACGCGGACGATCCTGCCGTGCGGCTCTCCTCCGTCCACGCCGTCGGCGACTACCGCGGATACATCAGCGGCGCGATCTCCGCGTTTGCCGATGAGCTTGCGGGCTACTCGTTTGTTTACGGCACGCCCGGCGGCGGCACAGAAGTCGCGCTCTCGCTCGACACACGGCTGCAGACCGCCGCGTGGGACGCGCTCGCGGGACGCCGCGGCGCGGTGCTCGTGATGAACTACGAGACCGGCGAAATCTTAACGATGGTCTCTTCCCCGTCTTACGATCCGAACGGCGAGGCCGACATGAGCATCGACGGTCTTTTCATCAACCGCTGCACACTCGGCACGTTCACGCCGGGCTCGGTCTTCAAGCTCGTGACACTCATCGCCGCGGTGGAAAACCTCCCCGACCTCACGGAGCAGACGTTCACCTGCAATCAGTATCTCGATCTCCCCGGCGGGACAGTCGTATGCACGGGCTGGCACGGCCCGCAGACGATCGAGCAGGCGCTCGCAAATTCCTGCAACTGCGCGTTTGGGGAGCTTGCGCTTGAGCTTGGCAGCGAGACGATCGTGAAAACGGCGCAGCGGCTCGGCGTGGCCGGGTCTCTCACGCTCGACGGCGCGGCCACGGCCTCCGGCAAGATTGATACCGCCGAAGCGGGCAGCAGCGACGAGGCGTGGCTCGGCATCGGGCAGTACACCGATCTTGTGACGCCGTATTCGATGCTGCGGCTGTGCGCCGCCATTGCAAACGGCGGCACGGCCGTTACGCCGACGCTCGCCTATGGCGGCGTGGGCGGCGGCGCGGTGCTCATGGATCCGGAGACGGCGGAGTATACTGGCGAGTGCATGAGCTACGACGTGGCCTACGGCTATGGCCGCGACCGGTTCCCGGGGCTGGATCTCTGTGCCAAGAGCGGCACGGCGGAGATCGGCGACGGCACGACGCACGCCTGGTTCGTCGGGTATCTGCGCACCGGCGCGCCGGTGGCGTTTGCGGTGATGCTCGAGCACGGCGGCGGCGGACTGCTGCAGGCCGGGGGCGTCGCCAATTCCGTATTACAGACTGTAATGGAGTATTATTCCGATGATTGATATTTCCGTCCGGGACCTCACGAAGGCGTTTGAGGTCAACAACAACATTCTCGACGGGCTGACGTTTCAGGTGCAGCACGGCGAGCGCGTCGGCATTCTCGGCCGCAACGGTACAGCAAAAACGACGCTTTTCCGCTTGATGGTCGGCGAGCTCACCGAGGACAAGGGTGAGATCGACATTGCCCGCGGCAAGCGGCTGGGGCTTGTTTCGCAGATCCCGCACTATCCGGCGGGCTACACCGTGGAGGACGTGCTTGCCACCGCGGAAGAACGGCTCAACGCGATGCAGGCGCGGATGCGAAAGCTTGAAGAGCTCATGGCGGTATCAAGCGACCGCGCGCTGCTCTCGGAATACGACGAGCTTCTCTCGCGCTTTGAAATGCTCGGCGGGTACGATGCCGAGGTGCGCCGCAGCAAGGTCGCCAACGGTCTTGACATCCCTCCTGCCATGCGCGGGCAGCTTTTCGACTCGCTCTCCGGCGGCGAGAAAACACGCGTCAACTTAGCGCGCCTCATTCTGGAGGACACCGACATTCTCCTGCTCGACGAGCCGACGAACCATCTCGACATGCACGCGACCGAGTGGCTGGAGGACTATCTGCTCCACTTCAAGGGGACGGTGCTCGCCATATCGCACGACCGCTGGTTTCTCGACAAGGTCGCGCAGCGGATCATTGAGATCGTCAACGGCAAGGCGGAGTTTTATAACGGCAACTATACGTTCTATGCCGAGGAAAAGCAGCGCCGGTACGAGGAGCTGCGCAGGCAATATGAGAAAAACCAGAAGGAGATCGCCCATCTGCAGAAGGCGGCGGATGATCTGCATCTGTGGGCGTTCATGGGCGCGGACAAGCTGCACAAGCGCGCGTTCTCCATGGAAAAGCGCATCGCGCGGCTCCAGACCGCCGAAAGGCCGCGCGAGGACAAAAAGCTCTCCGTCCGCTTCCGGCAGAAGGAATTTTTCGGCGACGAGGTGCTTGTGCTCGAGGACGTGGCGAAGTCCTACGGCGAGAAGAAGCTCTTCTCCGGCATCGACGAGCTCATAGAGCCGGGCGAGCGCATCGCGCTCATCGGCGACAACGGCACGGGCAAGTCCACGCTGCTCCGCTGCATCACCGGTGAGGAAACGCCGGACCGCGGCTGGATCCATCTCGGCCCCGCGGTAAAGAGCGCGTACCTGCCGCAGCTCGTGCGGTTTGACGATCCCTCGCGCAACATGGTGGACACGATACTCTGGGAGGCGAAGTGCGATCCGCAGACGGCGCGAAACCGTCTCGCGGCGTTCGGCTTCCGGGGCGAGGATGTGTTCAAGACCGTTTCGGTGCTCTCCGGCGGCGAGCAGAGCCGTCTGCGGCTCTGCATTCTCATGCGGGACGACATCAATTTTCTCATGCTCGACGAGCCGACGAACCATCTCGATCTTCTCTCGCGCGAGTGGATGGAGGACGCGCTCATGGACTACAGCGAGGCGCTGCTCTTTGTGAGCCACGACCGCTGGTTCATCGAGAAGTTTGCCACGCGCATCTGGTGTCTGCACGACGGGCAGATCGAGGACTACCGCGGCGGCTTTGCCGAGTGGCGCGAATATAAAGCGCGGCAGGAAGCGCTCCAGCCGCCGGCAAAGGCCGCAAAGAGCGCCGCGCGCGAGGAGAAGCCGAAGAAAAAGACCGAGCCGAACCGCGACCGCCGCCGCCAGAAGATCGAGCGCGACATTGAGCGCGCCGAGGCGTCGCTGCGCGATATCGAGGCCGAAATGGAAAAAAACGCCTCCGATTACCAGAAGCTGCTCGAGCTCGGCGCGCAGAAAGACGCCGCCGAGGAATCGCTCGAGACGCTTTACGCCGAGTGGGAAACGCTCGCGGAATAATCTACGAAGGGAGAGAAGAATGTGCCGGAGCTGTCTACGGATGTCCGTTACATAAAAGGCGTCGGCGAGCAGAGAGCAAAGGCTCTCGCGCGTCTCGGCGTGCGCACGCTCGGCGATCTTCTCAACTATTTCCCGCGCGCCTATGAGGACCGCACCGCCGTGCGGCCCATCGCCGAGCTTGCCTTGGACGAAACGGCGTGCGTGCGCGCCATGGTCGCAGCGGAGCCGCGCCTCACGCGCGTCCGGCGCGGGCTCGATCTCGTGAAGCTGCGCATCGTGGACGAGAGCGGCAGCGCGGATGTGACATTCTTCAACCAGAGCTATGTCCGCGACCAGCTCGTTCCGGGCGAAAGCTATGTTTTTTACGGCAAGGCGGGCGGGAATCTGCTGCGCAAGACGTTCACAAACCCCTTTTTTGAGCGGGAGGACCGCGCGGGCACCGTCACGGGGCGGATACTGCCGCTCTACCGGCTGACGCACGGGATATCGAATAAGCTCGTCGTGAGCGCCGTGGAATGCGCGCTCAATGCCTGCGGCGATATGCTGCCGGAGCTTCTGCCCGCGGAGATCACCGAGCAGTATGCATTGCCGAAGGTCGGCTTTGCGTACCGGAACGTGCATTTTCCTCCGGACTGGGAAATGCTCGCGCTTGCGCGGCGGCGGCTGACATTTGAAGAATTTTTCGTTCTCTCCTGCGCCACGCAGCGGCTGCGCGCGCAGCGCGAAAGTGTGCCCGGCGAGCGTATCCCGACGCCGGACGTTAAAGAGTTTTATGCCGCTCTCCCCTTTTCGCCGACGAGAGCGCAGCGGCGCGCCGCGGACGAGGCGCTGCGCGATATGGCGTCCGGCAAGCGGATGTCGCGCCTTTTGCAGGGCGATGTCGGCAGCGGCAAAACGCTTGTCGCGGCGGCGCTTTTGTGGGCGGCACAGCGGGCCGGATACCAGAGCGCTTTCATGGCGCCGACGGAGATTCTGGCGCAGCAGCATGTAAAAACCCTGCAGGGCTTTCTCGCGCCGTTCGGCATCCGCGTATGCCTTCTGACCGGCTCGATGAAGGCAAAGGAAAAAAGCGCGGTCAAAGCCGCGCTGGAGGAGGGCGTGTGCGATGTCGCCGTCGGCACGCACGCCCTGCTCACGGAGGACGTGCGCTTTCACAATCTCGGTCTTGCCGTCACGGACGAGCAGCACCGCTTCGGCGTGGAGCAGCGCGGCGCGCTCGGCGAAAAGGGCGCGCAGCCGCACATTCTCGTCATGTCTGCCACGCCCATCCCGCGCACGCTCGCGCTGATGATCTACGGCGATCTCGACGTTTCCGTGCTCGATGAGCTGCCGCCGGGACGCGAAACGGTGGACACCTTCGCCGTAACGGAAAGCTACCGCGCCCGCCTGAACGGGTTTATCCGCAAGCAGGTCGAAGAGGGCCATCAGGTGTTCGTTGTCTGTCCGAAGGTAGAGGACGGCGAGGAGGGCGAGAGCAAGCTCAAGTCGGCCTCGGAGCATGCCGAGGAGCTGCAAAAGCTCTTTCCCGGTCTTACCGTCGCGTGTGTCCACGGGCGGATGAAGCCGAAGGAAAAGGAAGCGGTCATGGCCGCCTTTGCCGCCGGAGAGACGGACATTCTTGTTTCCACGACGGTCGTGGAGGTCGGCGTAGACGTGCCGAACGCTACGCTCATGGTCGTGGAAAACGCCGAGCGGTTCGGGCTATCACAGCTCCACCAGCTGCGCGGACGCGTCGGGCGCGGCAAGGCGAAGAGCTACTGCGTGCTCGTGTCCGATACGCCGACGGAAGAATCCAGGGAGCGGCTGCGCGTGCTCACGCGCACGAACAACGGCTTTGAGATCGCGCAGGCCGATCTGGAGCTGCGCGGCCCCGGTGACTTTTTCGGCTCGCGCCAGCACGGTCTGCCGGAAATGCACGTCAAGGACCTTCTCGGCAGCATGGACATGCTGCACGAGGCGCAGTCCGCCGCCGAAGCGCTCTGCCGGAAAGATCCGGCGCTTGCGGGCGAGGAGCTTGCCCCGCTCCGAAACCGCATTGCCGAGCTTTTCACCGCCAACGAAGGAACATGGAATTAAACCCCGTATTATAAATAAACAGAAGGAGGAATCCCCATGTACTGCCGATTCTGCGGAAAACAGATCCCCGACCAGGCGAAATTCTGTCCCGAATGCGGCGCCGATCTTGCCCCCGCCCCCTCCGCCGCGCCGCCGGAAAGCACGCCGTCCTTCCCCGCCGCGCCGGCAGCTCCGGTCGAACCGGCCATGCCGCCGCAGGGCACGCCCGATCCCGCCGCCGCGTTCGGCGTCATCGCAGCGCCCCGGCGCGGCATGAAGTGGTTCAAGTTCATCATCTATTTTCAGCTGTGGGCCGGCATGCTCGTCAATCTGGTAACGGCCGGAAAGTACTTCACCGGCGCGTATTATGAGGGGAACGCCGAAATGGTCTACCGCGTCTTCCCTGCGCTGCAGCCGCTGGATATCGTTATGGGTGTTGTCTGTCTTGCGCTCGCCGTGTACGCGGTGGTCGTGCAGAGAGCGCTGGCAAAGTTCCGCGCCAAGGGCCCGATGATGTATTATCTGATGTACATCGTCAATACCGCGGCAACGGTGCTCTATCTGCTCATCGGAAGCATCATTATCGGCCAGTCGGCCTTTACCGCCGAAGTCGCCGGGAGCATCATCGGTTCGCTCGTCATGCTCTTTGTCAATATTCCATATTTCAACAACCGCAAACACCTTTTTGTGAATCCGTGACCGCCTTTCCGCGGGAGGTTTTTCCGCCATGACCAGATTTGTTTCCGCGCTGCGCCGCGCGCCGCATCTTCGCATCACCGGCGAGCGACAACGGCTTCTTGTTTCCTTTGCCGCCGTTTTTCTCTTCGGCCTGTTCGCGCACGGCTATGCGTTCACCAATTTTACCGTCAGCCACGACTCGCTCAACGAGATGTTCCTTTCCGGTGATATCCGCTATGCCGCCGGTTCGGTGGCAGACTGGAAAATATCGCTCGGCCGGTTTCTCTGTCCGGCGTACCGCGCCGTGTTCAGCGGCGTTGCCGGTACACCGTGGCTCTCCGGCGTTCTCTCGCTCGTCTGGGTATCGCTTGCGGTGTATCTCGTTTCGCGGCTGTTCTCCGTGGACAACGCGCTGCTCCTTGCCGTGATCGGCGCTCTTTTCGTGACCAATGTGTCATATTCGGCGCTGGCGGCAACGTACATCTACGATCTGGACGGCGATATGCTCGCCATGCTGCTCGCCGTGTGCGCGGCATATCTCCTTCTCCGCGGCACGCTCCGGCGCAGGGCGCTCGCCGTTATCCCCATTGTCGGCTCGCTCGCGCTCTATCAGGCGATGATCTCGGTCACGGTCTCGCTTGTCATGATCGCCTGCATTCTGCGGCTTCTGGAGAGCGAGAGCGCGAAAGCGGTATTTTTCGACGGGCTCAAAGCCGTCGGCATCCTTTTTATCGGCGGGGCCGCGTACTATATTCTCGTCCGCGCCGTGTGCAGCGCATCGGGCGTCGCGCTCGACAGCGGGTACAACAGCCTTTTGAGTCTCGGCCGGATGACGCCCGACCTTCTGCCGGAAGCCGTCCGATCGACCTATGACACATGGGCACGCAGCACCGTGCGGCAGCCGGTCTTCGTTCCTCTGCCGGTCACGCGCGCGGGGCATCTTCTGCTCGCTGTTCTCACGCTGGCGGCGGCAGCACGCTTTCTCCTCCGGAAACGGCTCCCCGCGGCCAATCTTCTCCTTGCGCTCGTTCTTGCCGCGCTTTTGCCGATGGGCATGAATCTTTCCAACTTTCTCAGCTACGCCGGGATGAGGCGCACGATCTGATGAAGTACGCCTTCTGTCTGGTGTATGTCTTCGATATTCTGCTGCTGCGGCAGTGCCTGCAAAGTTTGCCGGAAAGTCGGGTATTCTCCGGCTGCGCCGCGATCTCTCTTGCGCTGATCGCCGCGCTCGTCTGGGGAAATGTCCAGACGGCAAACGCACTGTATCTCAAAAAAGACCTTGAGCGGCAGGCCACGCTTTCCCGCATGACGGAGCTCTGCCTCCGTCTGGACCAGACCGAGGGGTATGTCCCCGGAGAAACGCCGGTCGTGTTTATCGGTCTGCCGTCCTTCGATACGCCCGAAGCGCTCGGCAGCGTATCGCAGATCACCGGCGCGTGGGTGAACAGTACGGTGGGCGGCGGGTATTACGCCGCGTATTTTTCGTACATTCTGCAGACCCCGATCCGCATCGGCAGCGAATCGGAGCTTCCTGAGGGAGCGCAGCCGGACGCAATGCCGCCGTTTCCCGCGGAGGGCAGCATTTGCCGGGCGGGCGATATGCTCATCGTCCGGATGGGATAAAAAAAGCACAGCGGCCGGCATCAACACGTCGGCCGCTGTGCTTTATTATCTTTACATCCATGCGCTGTGGGATACGAGATAGAGGTAGGCGTCCACCAGCTCGTCCACGCTCGCCGTGCGGGGGCTTTCCAGCCAGTGCTTCACCGTGGACACGAGGCAGATGGCGCTGAAGCGCGCCACCGTTTTTTCCGAGAGCAGTCCCGCATACCCCGCGGCGGGCGTGAGCGCGGCGTTTTCCAAAAGCAGACGCTGCACCGCATCGGTGAACGAATCCTCAAAGCCGTTCTGCCCTGTGACGGTGAACGCCTTGCGGTAAAAGGCGGCATCCTCCACGAGCCCGGCAAAGATCGTGCGCAGCGCGCCGACCCCGTCGCCGCGGCGCAGCGGCTCGCCCGCCGGGGCGATCACGTCCGTTTCCACGATCCACGCGAGCAGGTCGTACTTGTCCTGAAAGTGGTTATAAAACGACGGGCGGCGGATCCCGGCCTCGTTCGTTATCATCATAATGGAGATCTTTTCAAAGGGATATCGCAGCATCAGCGCCTTGAAGCCGTCGGCGATCAGGCGCTTTGTCATATCCTTGCGGCTGTCCATAGGTGTCTCCTTTTCACACAAACAAGCGGATCAGAACATCCACGCCGGTCACAAGAAACAGCGCGCCGCCGATCCAGTACGCGGTGTTTTTCTGGGAATACCCGAAATGATACCCCACCGACACGCCGCCGAGCGCGCACACCGCCGTCACGCCGAAGAGCGTGGCGAGACAGGAGAGCCAGTACGCGTCGAGAAAGCGGGAGCTGACGCCTGCGAGCAGCGAATCAAGGCTCGTGAGGACGGCGGTGCCGACGACTTTTTTGTAAGTGATCTCGGAGCGGTGCTCGAATACGGTCTTTTTCCGGACGGCCTTGACGATCAGACACACGCCGAGCACAAAGAAAATGAGCGCGCCGAGAATATGCCACAGCCCCTGCGCCACGGTATAGTACGATGCGAAGCGCGGCAGCATGCCGAGCAGCCGGCCGATCTCCATCGCCGCGACCTGTGCCGCGCAGAAGATCAGGCAGTACGCGGCGATGCGGCGGCGGCGAAGCTCGCCGAGCACCGCGCCCTGACACACGGCGGCGCCGAACACGTCCAGCGATATACCCAGACAGAAAACCAGAATTTCCCAATATCTCATAAACGATCACCTCTGTTTTTGCTTACTTCCCCATTATACCGAAAATCCCGCCGGAGGAAAGATACAAAAATCAGAAAATGTCAAACGCGCCGGAAATGAATGCCCCGGCGCGTTCGGTTTATCTGAACGAGAGGATTTAGGCGTTGGCCGTCTCGCGGCGGGACGTTGCGGCGCGCAGCACAAAGAGCGTGGCGACCGTGAGCGCGACGCCGATGGCAAGGCAGACGTACACGTTCTGCACGAATCCGGCGATGACGTAGCTCACGAACGAGATCGCGGCGACGGTGAGAACGTAGGGGATCTGCGTGGAAACATGGTTGAGATGGTCGCACTGCGCACCGGCGGAGGCCATGATCGTCGTATCGGAGATCGGCGAGCAGTGGTCGCCCATGACGGCGCCCGCAAGGCATGCGGAAACGCCGATGATGAGAAGCTGGCTGTCCGCGGGGAATACGTCTGTCACGATCGGGATCAGGATGCCGAACGTACCCCAGCTCGTGCCGGTGGAGAACGCAAGGCCGCAGCCGACAAGGAATATGATCGCCGGGAGCAGGTTATAAAGGCTCCGGGACGCGCCCTGCATCACGCCGAACACGTATTCCGCCGCGCCGAGCATGCCGGTCATGTTCTTGAGCGTTACGGCGAATGTGAGGATGAGCAGCGCAGGAACCATGGCGATGAAGCCCTTGGTGGTGCATTCCATGGCTTCCTTAAAGCTCAAAAGACCGCGGCAGATGTAGTAGATCACGGTGAACACGAGCGCGATGAGCGTGCCCCAGGGCAGTCCGACGGAGGCGTCCGTTCCGGCGAAGGCCGCGGCAAACGACGTGCCGGAGAAGAATCCGCCGACATACAGCATGCCGGTGACGCAGCAGGCGATGAGCACGAGCACCGGAAGCACAAGATCGACGACCCGTCCCTTCGGCGAAGCGGCGATATCCGCCTCATCGCTGCGCCGCTCGCCGGAGGTGAAGAGATCGCCGTTGAGCCGCGCGTTCATTTCGTGCAGCTTCATCGGGCCATAGTCAAACTGCATGAGCGAGAGACCGACAACGAAAACAAGCGTAAAGAGGCTGTAGTAGTTCCAGGGGATGGCACGGACGAACAGCTCCGTGCCGGACATGACGCTCTCGTCCACGATGCCGGAGACCGCCGCCGCCCACGAGGAGATCGGCGCGATCATGCACACGGGCGCGGCGGTCGCGTCGATGAGATAGGCGAGCTTGGCGCGGGAGATGCGGTGGCCGTCCGCCACAGGACGCATGACGCTGCCGACGGTGAGGCAGTTAAAATAGTCGTCCACGAAGATCAGCACGCCGAGAAGGACCGTAGCGAGCATCGCGCCGGCGCGGGTGTGCACGTGCTTTTCCGCCCAGCGCCCGAACGCCGCCGAGCCGCCCGTGCGGTTCATAAGCGCAACGAGAATGCCGAGCAGGATGAGGAACAGGAAAATGCCGACGTTCCAGGCGTCCGCCACGCCGGCGATGAAGCCGTCGTTGATGATAACGTCCAGCGTCTTTACCGGCGCGAATCCGGCGACGAGCGCCGCGCCCACGACGATGCCGAGGAAGAGCGAGGAATAGACCTCCTTGGTGATCAGCGCCAGAGCGATGGCGACGACCGGCGGCAGCAGCGACCAGATGGTAGCGTAAAACATGAGAAAAACCTCCCTCGCATGCAAAAAGCCGTGATCCCAGGTGGAAGGATCACGGCTGTGCATACAAAATCAGTAATAAAAAAACTAAATTCGCAGCAATGACAGCTCTCCACCGAAGTGACAGTCCGCGGAATGTTCTTCCGCGTCCCAGGCATCCACCGCCAGACAGCGGTGAGACCCTTCGGCGATCGCCCCTTTCCGCTCCCCGGTGTCTGCCGGATGACAAGAGCGTACTGATGTTGATCGCGCCTCTACCATTGAGTTTCTGCTAAAAAGTATACCGCGCCAAAGGAAAAAGTCAAGCATAAACATCCATTCGCGCGAAAAAACTTACACCGGGGATATTTCTCCCCCCTGCTCGGCCTCCCGCCGCCGAATGTCACGCGAGACGCGCACGGCGATCGGCACGGCGAGCAGCATCACGAGCATGTCCGCCGCGCCCTGCACCGACGCGATGCCCCACACGCCCCAGAGCCGGACCATAAGAGGCAGTATCGGGAAGAAGCAGATACCCTGCCGCGCCAGCCCCAGCAGCAGCGACGGCAGCGCCCGCCCGATGCCGGAGCAGAGCATATTCACGATGATGCCGAAGCCGTGGAACGGCATGGCGAGGCACTGGATGCGCAGAGAGAACACGCCGATGCGCACAAGCTCGGCATCGTCCTCCGTAAAAAGCAGCAGGATGGGCCGGGCGAAGATCCCGACAACGAGCGCCACAGCGGAAATGCCGGCGACGCATGCGATCATGGAAAACCGGAACGATTCCCGCACGCGGTCAAACCGCTTCGCGCCCCACGAGAAGCCCGCCACGGGCTGAAAGCCCTGGCCGAAGCCGAGACAGGCGCTCGTCATAAACATGGTGATGCGGTTCGCCACATTGATCGCCGCGAGCGCACTCGTGCCGTAGCCCACGGCAATGCGGTTGAGCAGTATCCCGGCGAGCGTGCCGAGACCGTTGCGGAAAAAGCTCGCGCTGCCCATGGCGCAGACCTCTTTGGCGTCGCTCCAGCGCGGGCGGAACTGCCGGAAGCGGATCGTGAGCAGCGTCTTTTTGCGGAAATACGGCGTCATAAGGATGCACCAGCTGACGACCTTGGATATGGCCGTTGCAGCGCTCGCGCCCGCGACGCCCCAGCCGAACGTGAAGATGAAGAGCGGATCAAGCCCCACATTGAGCACCGCGCCCGCCACCATGCCGATCATGGAGAAAACAGCGCTGCCCTCGGCGCGCAGACATTGGTTGAGCACAAAGCTTGTCGCCATAAACGGCGCGGCAAGCAGGATATACCGGCAGTACTGCTCCGAATACGGGAGGATCTCCTCGTTCGCGCCGAGCAGGAGCAGAATCTTATTCTGATACGTAAAGCCGAGGATCAGCACAAGCGTCCCAAGCGCGAGCGCGAGGAAGAAGCAGGTGGAGAGCACCTCGCGGGCGCGCTCGTCCTGCTTCGCGCCGAGCAGACGCGACGTAAGGCTCGCCGCGCCCACGGCGAGGAGCGAGCCCGCCATCATAATGATGAGATCGATCGAGCCGTTCACACCGACCGCGCCCGTGGCGTCCGTGCCGAGCTGACTTACGAAGAGCGTGTCGGCAAGGTTATAGGCGCTCGTGACGAGCATTCCCGCGATGGACGGCAGCGCCATTTTCGGCACGAGCCGGGGAATGGGCGTATTGAGCATAAAATCCCGTTTTTCGTTCGGATCGCGGAACTGGGGCATGGGCGGTAGGCGTCCTTTCTCTCTTTTGTGTTCCGGCGCGGGCCGGGGAAGCGGTCAGTACGAATACTTTCCGCCGCCGATGAATTCACGCAGCAGCGAGTCCTTTGCAAGAAGCTCCGGCGAGACGTCCTCAAAGCGCTCAAACGCCGGGAGGATGCTCTGCAGCTCGCTGTAGCGCGGCGTGTCGGAGGGCATGGCGTTGAAAAGGCCGGTGGCGGTGTTGTTGAGCACCGGCACCTCGTAGGCGAACGACGAGTCGAACTGGAGATTCGCCTTGTCCTTGAAGGGCGAGATATACAGCTTCTCGCCGCGGCGGATGTTGGCCCAGTGCGCAAGCGTCTCCTGCGCGGCGGTGCCGCGGAAAAGATAGTCGCGCACGGTGCGGCGCATAAGGCGCATCCATGTGCCCTTGAATACGACCGCGCCGTCATCGTCCAAAATGTTGCTGCGCGCGCTGATATAGAGCTTGAACGCCTCGGGGTGCACAAGCGTGATCGAATCGTTGAGCGCGTGGATGCCCTCAAACACGGCGACCTCGTTTTTCTTCAGACGCAGCGAAGCGCTCGGCTCCAGATCGCGGCACTGGTGCACAAAGTCGTAGCGCGGCACAAGGATGCGCCCGCCTTCGGAAAGGACGGAGAAGTGCTCGTTCAAAAGCTCCATATCCATGCACAGGGGCGATTCGAGATCGTACTTTCCCTCGGGCGTGCGCGGCGTCGTCTCCGGGGAGACGCTCTTGAAATAGTTGTCCATCGAGATGCTGTGCGTGCGCACACCGCGCCGCTCGAGCACCTCGCAGATCTTCAGCGCGGTCGTCGTCTTGCCGCTGCCGGAGGGGCCGGAGAGCAGAACGATCGGGCTTTTTTCCATGTTCTCCATGATGCGGTCGGCGGCGAGCTCCAGCCGGTCGGCATACACGCGGTCGCACTCGGCGATGAACCCGGCGGCGTCGGCGCGGCACCGGGCATTGATCTCGGAAAGATAGTAGGCCATTTTCAGTTTGTCCCTTTCGGTTCGGAATTATAAAAGCGGACGATCTCGTCCTTTTCGGCGCACGTGTGCGCGATGTGGTCCATGTATTCGCGCGGATACTTCGGCGCCATAAGACGCTTTACGACGCCGCCGGGCGCCGTGAGCTTCGTAGAGCCGCCCGCGCCCACGGCGAGAATGCCGCAGAGCTCCTCCATAATGCATATGTTGTAGAGATTTTCGTATCCCGGCTTCGTCCAGCCGACGTTTTCAAAGCTGCCGGACATGAACTTCTGCCGGTAAAGATAATACGGCGCGTACCCCGCCGCTTCGAGCTTTTCACGCGCATCGCCGAGCATTTCGCCGACGGCCTTCCCGTCCGGCAGCGCCGTACCCTCGGTGAGAAAGCGCGAGCCCTTTTTGAGCGCGAGCGTGTGCACCGTGATATTCTCCGCGCCCAGCGCGATCACCTCGCGCACGGTGTCGGAAAAGCTCTCCGGCGTATCGCCGGGGAGACCCGCGATGAGATCCATGTTGAAGGCGAGCTGCGGGAACTTTTTCACCATCGCCACCGCCTCGCGCACCTGCGCAGCGGTGTGGTGCCGCCCGATCTCCTCGAGCACCGCGTCCGACATCGTCTGCGGGTTGACGCTCACGCGGTTTACGCCGTGCGAAACGAGCACCGCGAGCTTTTCCTCCGTCACGGTGTCCGGCCGCCCGGCCTCGACGGTGAACTCCCGGCAGGCGGAAAGATCAAAGCACGCCTTCGTGTCCGCAAGCAGCCGGTCGAGCTCCGGCGCCGAGAGCGTCGTGGGCGTGCCGCCGCCGATGTATACCGCAACGATGCGCCGCCCGGCAGCCTTTACCGCCGCGGCAGTCGAGCGCATCTCCTGCTCGAGCGCGTTGAGATAATCCGGGATGCTCTTCAAAAGCTTCGGCGCGTCCACGCTTACAAAGCTGCAATAGGCGCAGCGCGTCGGGCAGAACGGGATGCCGATGTACAGGCACACGTCCTGCGGCGCGAGCACCGCTTTGGCGCGTGCCGCGGCGCGCTCGGCGGCGAGAGCGAGAGACGCACGCTCTTTCGACACACCGAACGTTTCGGTCAGCATCCGCACGGCGGCAGTCTCGGTCAGACCGTCCTTCTGCATGAGCCCCGCGAGGAACTTTGCCGGACGCACACCGGTAAGGCAGCCCCACTCCGGCTTCGGCACGCCGACGTCCAGCGCAGCGCGGTAGAAAGCGAGCTTTAAGATGCGCTGCTCGATGCGGGCTCTCTCCTCCCCGGCGCGGATGCCGTCGGTGCGGGCGCGGACATGATCTTGCGCGGTGCGCCGGTCGTACCGGAGCCGGCACACAGCCGTTGTATACGTCTTGCCGTGCTTCAGCTCCAGCTCGACAGCATTCTCCTCCCGGAGACCGAGATCGGGGCTCGGATACACCGGCCGCTCTTCGGGGAAGAGCATGAGCAGCATCTGCTCGGCGGCGTAACGATAATCATTGTTTCGTAAAAAAATATACATAGCCCTTATATTATAGAGAATTTCCGGAAAAACGCAAGCCGCGGATGGAAAAAGCGGGCCCTTTTTCTATCTTCTGTCTATGGCGGCGCTCCGAGGTTTATGGTAAAGTATACCCTAAGGGAAAGGTTTCGTGTTTGCATTTTGTTAACATTGCGCCTATGATGCAGCCAGACAGTCGGTAAGCGTTGATTAACGGGAACCCGGGCCCGCACCTTTCAGCGCTGAAAGACAGCTGAACGAAACGAAAGGGGTTACCTTCGCAATGGAAGAAAAAAAGAATGTTACTGTAGAGACCACCGCGGACGAATACAGTAAGACTGCCGTTCCTTCGACCGCTCGCAAATCCTTCCTTTCCGTGCTCATCATTTCCCTCGGCTATGTGTTCGTCGTTACGAGCATGCAGGCTGGCAGCGTCATCGGCGTCAGCCTCTCCTTCAACAGCATGGTCTGGGCCGTTCTGGTATCCAGCGCCATCCTCACCGTTCTGAGCTGCATCATGGGCGTCATCGCCGCTAAGAGCGGTCTGAGCTTCGGTCTCATGGCCCGCTACAGCTTCGGCCAGGTCGGCACATGGGTGCCGGTGCTGATCGTGGCTATCACCACCATCGGCTGGTTCTCCATCGACGCTTACCTCATCGGCGACTCCGCGCACCGTCTCTTCTCCTGGATGCCCACGATCCTCATCTGCATCCTCGCCGGTATCGGCATGACCATCACCGCCTCCAAGGGCACCAAGTGGATGAACATGCTCTCCAACATCGCCGTGCCCATCGTCCTGATCTTCGGCTTCATCTCCATCATCCGCGCGTTCAACGACGTCGGCGGCGTTGCCGGCATCAATGCTCTTGTTAAGGAAGACTCCATCACCTTCGCGAAGGCCGTTGCTCTGGGCGTCGGCTCCTACGTTGTCGGCTCCGTTATGTTCACGCCCGACATCATGCGCTTTGCCAAGAACGCAAAGACCTCCATCATTGTTATGATCATCACGATCATGGTCGGTAACTCCTTCATGGTGTTCTTCGGCGCCATCGGCTCCGTTGTTTACGGCGATCCCGACATCATGGGCGTTCTCGCGCTGCAGGGTCTTCTGGCCCCGGCGTTCATCGTCATGGTCCTCAACATCTGGTCCACCGCTCAGGGCTGCGTCTACTCCGGCTCCATGAGCCTCAGCTCCGTCATCAAGGTTCCCCGCAACAAGCTGACCCTCGTGTTTGGTCTTGTCGGCACCATCCTCGGCTGCGTTGGTTTCTACAACCTGTTCGGCAGCTACATCAACTTCCTCTCCAGCACCGTGCCTCCCATCGTCGGCATCGTGTTCGCTGACTTCCTCACCAAGTACAACCACGGCTACACCGATCTGGATTCCCTGCCCCGCGCTGATATCGGCGGCTTCGTGTCCTGGATCGTCGGCGTTGCTGTCACCTTCATCCCCGTTCTCCTGCCCTCCATCAACTGCGTTGTCGTGGCTTTCCTCGTGAAGGTCATCTTCAACAAGGTCGGCAAGAAGCAGTAATTCCATTGGCCCCACAGCGGGCCATGCCTCCCGCGGGAGCATCTCGAAGGATGCTCCCGTTTGAAATATCCCACCGTCACGGAAAGGAGCGCGCTGCATGATAACGATAAAAAAAGCGGCTTCCCTCACCGGACTGAGCGTGAAAGCTATCCGGCATTACGAAAGCCGCGGCCTTCTGCCGAAGCCGGAGCGCACCGACGCCGGATACCGGATGTATTCGGAATCGGACATCGCGCGTCTGCAGCAGATCCGTTATTTCCGCGAAATGAAATTCCCCCTGACGGAAATCGCCGCGCTGCTCGACGCATCCACTGAAGAAGTGCAGAAAGCCATGATCCGCCAGCAGGCGGAGGTGGACCGCATACTGGAAGAGTATAAGCGCGCGCAGATGCTCTTGCAGTCTCTCCTGCCGGAGGATATCGATGCCGCGGCGCTTTCCTCCGCGCCGGATGTGTGCCATCCGGCCATCGTCGCGATCGATCTTCAGAACGACATTCTTGAAGGCGGCGCGCTTGCCTGCGGGCGCATCCATCTCATTCTTCCGCAGCTCAAAAAGCTCTTTGCCCGCGCGCGGCAGATGGGCGTTCCGGTCATTTACGTCTGCGACCGGCATTATAAGAACGATCCGGAGCTGCAGCTCTGGAACAATCATATGATGGCCGGCTCCTACGGCGTGCAGATCATCGACGAAGTAAAGCCCGATCCGGCCGACTTCGTTGTCTACAAAAACCGGTTCAACGGCTTCGTCAACACGACGCTCGAAAAAAAGCTCCGCCAGATGCAGATCAACACTGTCATCATGACGGGCTGGCGCTCGGACGTGTGCGTGGCGCAGACGGCGATCGAGGCGTTTTACCGCGGCTTCCGCGTCGCTGTTGCGGACGACGGCGTAAACTCCACCACCGAGGCGGAGCACCGGCAGGGAATGCAGCTTCTCGCGATCAACTACAACTTTGACTTTTACCCGTGCGAAACGATCCTCGAAAACCTGCTGCAGCAGGAGTGAACGCACGTCCTTATTTGATTTAAGTAAACCCATACAAAATGGAGGAAAAATACTATGGCCAGATATTGGGAGTGGGACGCTCCTTTCACGATCCACCCGGAAGAGACCGCCCTGCTGATCATTGATATGCAGACCGGCTTCACCCAGCCCGACGGTCCGCTCTACACGCCGCAGTCCGCCGAGCAGCTGCCCACCATCGCCGATCTCAAAAAGTTCTGCAACGAAAAGGGCATCCCCGTGTTTATGTCCATCTTCGCGCAGGATGTGGATTTCCACAACGATCATTACTGGTTCCGCAATAAGCAGCGCGGCCTTCTCACCGAGGACGGCGACGTCAAGTTCAAGCCCGGCTCCCCGGAGTGCCAGATCGATCCGGCGCTTGCGCCCGTCGAAGGCGACACCGTATTCCCGAAGTACACCTACTCCTGCTTCTCCCACACGGAGCTCGAAACGTGGCTGAAGAAAAAGCGCATCCGCACGCTTATCATCTGCGGCACGGTGACGAACTGGTGCGTGGACAGCACGATCCGCGAGGCCTATCATAAGGACTACAACGTTGTCGCCGTGGCCGACGGCATCAGCTCCTACGACCACTGCGGCCGCACGGCGAACGACTGGAACACCGCCATGTTTGATCTCTGGGCGGAAATGTTCGGCCGCGTGATGACCGCCGAGCAGGTCAAATCCGAGATCGAAGCCGCCTCGGGCAAGTGACCCATACATTTTAAATACCTACCCTCTCTCATCCTCTCTTTTTGCCCCGCCGGAAACGGCGGGGTTTTTATATTGCTTGCAATTTGGAGCGAAACAGGGTACTATCTTTCCGAATAGAGATCACATCGGAGGAAATAACATGAAACTCACTCTCTGCGCGCCGTGTCTGTTCGGGCTGGAAGGTCCGCTCGGCAACGAGCTGCGCCATATGGATATGGAAAATGTTGCGCCGGAAAACGGGCGCGTATACTTCACCGGCGACGAGAGCGCCGTCGCGCGCGCGAACATCCGCTCGCGCTTTGCCGAGCGCGTTCTGATCGTCCTCGGCCGGTTCCCGGCGCGCACCTTCGACGAGCTCTTCGAGGGCGTGCGCGCACTGCCGTGGGAGGATTTCATCCCCGCAGACGGCGCGTTCCCCGTCAAGGGCTGGGCGCTTGAGAGCGCGCTCCACTCTGTGCCGGACTGCCAGAAAATCGTGAAAAAGGCCGTTGTCGAACGGCTCAAGAGCGTGTACGGTCTCTCGTGGTTCTCCGAAGAGGGCGAGAGTTTCCCCATCCAGTTCGCCATTATGAAGGACGAGGCCGCGCTCTATATCGATACGAGCGGCACGGGGCTCCATAAGCGCGGCTACCGCCCGGCGCAGGTCGCGGCTCCGCTGCGCGAAACGCTCGCCGCCGCCATCGTGGACATTGCGCGCTACCGCGGCCGCGGCGATTTCTGCGACCCCTTCTGCGGCAGCGGCACGATCGCCATTGAAGCCGCGCTCGCGGCGCTCAACCGCGCGCCGGGGCTGAACCGCGAGTTTGCCGCCGAAACGTGGCGCTGCCTGCCGCGCGGCATATGGCAGGCGGAGCGGAATCTTGCCCGCAGCCGCGAATATACCGGCGACTATCACCTCTTCGCCTCCGACATCGACCCGCGCGCCGTCGCTCTCGCGCGCGAGAACGCCCGCCGCGCCGGGGTGGAAAAGTACATTGACTTCTCCGTGGCCGACGCAAGAGATTTCTCCCGCAAAACGGAGAACGGCACGCTCTGCACCAACCCGCCCTACGGCGAGCGCCTGCTCGAAAAGGAGGCGGCGGTCGAGCTCATGCGCGCGTTCGGCAAAACGATGCGCGAAACGGAAAACTGGAAGACCTACGTGATCTCCTCGCTTGAGAATTTTGAAAACGTCTACGGCAAGCGCGCCGACAAGCGGCGGAGACTTTATAACGGCATGATCCCCTGCCAGCTTTATATGTACCTTTGATATCCCGTTTCCCGCAATATGTGAATTATTTTTTAAAACAGCACATTCCCTCTTGCATTTGCAGAGGGCGTGTGCTATTTTATAGACATGGATTAGCACTCGGAGTCATTGAGTGCTAAATCAACAAAATAAAAATTAAAATGATCATAGGAGGCAGAAACCATGAATCTCAAACCGTTGGCGGATCGCGTTGTCCTCAAGCGGACAGAAGCCGAGGAAAAGACCAAGGGCGGCATCATCCTCACGAGCGCGGCGCAGGAGAAGCCGGAAGTTTACGAAGTCATCGTCGTCGGCCCCGGCGGAATGGTGGACGGCAACGAAGTGAAGATGGAAGTCAAGGCGGGCGACAAGGTCATCGCCGGCAAGTACAGCGGGACCAGCGTCAAGCTCGACGGCGAGGAATACACCATCGTCCGTCAGAGCGACATTCTGGCGATCGTAGAGTAATTTCAGGAGGACGAATATATTATGGCTAAGAATCTGGTTTATGGCGCGGAAGCCCGCAAGGCTCTGCAGACCGGCGTTGACAAGCTCGCCGACACCGTGAAGATCACGCTCGGACCCAAGGGCCGCAACGTTGTTCTCGATAAGAAATTCGGCACCCCGCTCATCACGAACGACGGCGTGACCATCGCCAAGGAGATCGAGCTCGCCGATCCCGCCGAGAACTTGGGCGCGCAGCTCATCCGCGAAGTCGCCACCAAGACGAACGACGTCGCCGGCGACGGCACCACGAGCGCGACCGTTCTCGCTCAGGCCATCATCCGTGAGGGTCTGAAGAACCTCGCCGCCGGCGCCAACCCGATGGTCCTCCGCCGCGGCATCGCCAAGGCGGCCGAGGCCGCCGTCAGCGAGATCAAGACCGCGTCCCAGCCCGTGAGCGGCACGAAGGACATCGCCCGCGTCGGCACCATTTCCTCCGGCGACGAGCAGATCGGCACCCTGATCGCCGAGGCTATGGAGAAGGTCGGTCAGAACGGCGTCATCACCGTGGAAGAGTCCAAGACCGCGCAGACCTATTCCGAGGTCGTCGAGGGCATGCAGTTTGACCGCGGCTACGTCTCCCCCTACATGGTCACCGATTCCGAGAAGATGGAAGCCGTCATCGATGACGCCTACATCCTCATCACCGATAAGAAGATCTCCAACATTCAGGAGATCCTGCCCCTGCTCGAGCAGATCGTGAAGGCCGGCAAGAAGCTCGTCATCATCGCCGACGAGGTTGAGGGCGAAGCGCTCGCCACCATCCTTCTCAACAAGCTGCGCGGCACCTTCACCTGCGTGTGCGTCAAGGCCCCGGCCTTCGGCGACCGCCGCAAGGAGACCATGCAGGATATCGCCGTTCTGACCGGCGGCCAGGTCGTCTCCGGCGACTACGGCATGGAGCTCAAGGACGCCACGTTCGATATGCTCGGCCGTGCGCGCCAGGTCAAGGTCTCCAAAGAGAACACCATCATCGTCGGCGGTGCCGGCACGAAGGAAGCCATCGCCGACCGCGTGGCGCAGATCAAGAACCAGTACGAAGTTTCCACCTCCGACTACGACCGTGAGAAGCTCATGGAGCGTCTGGCCCGTCTGAGCGGCGGCGTTGCCGTCATCAAGGTCGGCGCGGCTACCGAGGCCGAAATGAAGGAGAAGAAGCTCCGCGTCGAAGACGCTCTCAACGCGACGAAGGCCGCCGTTGAGGAAGGCATCGTCGCCGGCGGCGGCACGGCTTACGTGCAGGCCGGCATCGCTGCCGAGAAGGTCGTCACCGAGCTCGAGGGCGACGAGAAGACGGGCGCTGCCATCGTTGCGAAGGCTCTGCAGGCTCCGCTGATGCAGATCGCCGCGAACGCCGGTCTCGAGGGTGCCGTGATCCTCAATCAGGTCCGCGGCTCCGAGATCCCCGGCTACGGCTTCGACGCCGCGAAGGAAGAGTACTGCGATATGATCGCCGCCGGTATCGTCGATCCGACCAAGGTCTGCCGCAGCGCGCTGGAGAACGCCGCCTCCGTCGCCTCCACCGTCCTCACCACCGAGGCGATGGTCGTGAGCATCCCCGAACCCCCCGCGCCGGCTCCCGCCGCGCCGGACATGGGCGGTATGTACTAAATCATCCCCGCATATCCGTATAAAGTCAAGACCACCGGCGTAGCCGGTGGCTTGCACAAGCCCTATAAGGGCGTAGGA
>ERZ773146.168-NODE-168-length-43585-cov-8.186170_pt1 | contig 43585 bp, 34 predicted proteins | sample MGYA00580847_ERZ773146 | MGnify/ENA primary metagenome ERZ773146 (study PRJEB29015, sample SAMEA2737830) | human gut metagenome | biome: human gut; feature: human-associated habitat; material: faeces | place: China | collected 2012 ...
TCCTCGCGGAGCGTTTTTATCGTATGGAAACGAAGTTTCCTATACGATAAAAAACGGGATGTACGCAACTTACGCACATCCCGTTCTATTTCTTATCGTTTCAATTATTCAGCGTCCTGATCTGCGATTACCTTGTCGATATCAACAGATACTACATCGCCGTCTTCCTGCTCTTCCTTCTTCTCAGGAGCATGCAGCGCTTTGATGCTCAGGCTGATCTTCTTGTCCGCTTCGTTGAAGTCAACTACCTTTGCGGTAATCTCTTCGCCTACCTGCAGAACATCAGAGGGCTTCTCAATATGCTCTTTTGCGATCTGGGAAACATGAAGCAGCGCATCAATGCCGGATTCCAGCTCAACGAATGCGCCGAAATCAGTCATTCTTGCAACCTTACCGGTTACAACATTGCCGATTGCGTACTTGGTTGCTGCATCTTTCCAAGGGTTCTGATCTTCGAATTTCAGGCTCAGAGCAATCTTGCTGCCGTTGATCTCTTTGATCAGGACCTTCAGTTTTTCGCCAACCTTGAAGACTTTCTTAGGATGCTCAATACGTCCCCAGGACATCTCGGAGATATGAAGCAGACCATCTGCGCCGCCCAGATCTACGAATGCACCGAAATCGGTAACGTTCTTTACAACGCCTTCTACAACGTCACCTTCATGGATTCTTGCGAACAATGCAGCCTGCTGTTCTGCCTTCTTGGCAACAATCAGCTGCTTGCGATCGCCGATATATCTTCTTCTCTTAGGATTGTACTCGCTGATAACGAATTCGATCTCCTGATCTGCATACTTCGTCAGATCTTTCTCATAGGTATCGGAAACAAGACTTGCGGGGATGAAGATACGAACTTCATCTACAACAACAATCAGACCGCCATCCAGTACCTGTGTTACTTTTGCTTTCAGAACTTCATGGTTGTTGAAGGCTTCTTCGATTCTCTTGTTGCCTCTGTCAGCAGCAAGTCTCTTGTAGGTCAGCAGAACCTGTCCCTCACCGTCATTGACTTTCAGTACCTTAACTTCCATCGTGTCACCAGGTTTTACGACGGTTGTCAAATCCAGATTGGAGTCATTAGAATATTCGTTTCTGGTCAGAATGCCGTCAGATTTGCATCCGATGTTCAGTACGGCTTCTTCAGGCTTCACATCAATGACTGTACCTTCAACTACCTCTCCTGCATGTATTGTTTTCAGTGATGCATCAAGCATCTGTTCAAAAGTTAATTCGGACATAATTTTGAACCTCCTCGATAATTTTGTTCGGGGTAGATGCCCCGGCTGTAATACCCACTAGTCGGACAGATTTAGGTAGATCTAAATGCAAGTCATCCAGTGTCTGTATAAAATAGGTATCTGCACACTCCCGACTGCATATCTCGTACAGTTTCCTGGTATTGGAACTGTGCCTGCCACCTATTATTATCATTGCATCAACTTTGGCAGCGATTTCTTTTGCCTCGGTCTGTCTTTCCTCGGTTGCGTTACAGATCGTATTCACAACACTAATATCATAACCTTTTTTTTCGAAAATTTCAACAAGTTCTTGAAATTTATTGTAGTTAAATGTCGTCTGCGACACAATACAAACCGGCTGATCGGGATTACAGTGGATCTGTTCGATTTCTTCGGCACACTCCGCCACCATCGCAGGGGTACTTGACCACCCCATAATTCCCTCTACTTCCGGGTGTCCTGCGTTGCCGATAATCAAAATCTGTTTTCCGTTTGCACTCTCTTTTTCGACGATATTATGAATTCGCTTGACAAACGGGCAGGTCGCATCCACGCATTCCAGCCCCTGCTGCTCGATCTGGTCGTAAATTTCCTTTGCTACGCCGTGGGAGCGGATCACGATCACGCCCTCTTTGATCTGTCTGAGCTCTTCTTTTGTCTCAATTACAGAAACGCCTTTTTTTTCAAGATCACCGACCACCTCTTCATTGTGGATGATCGGGCCATAAGTGTATATTTTTGCGCTGGTCTGCGCCAGCTCGTACACCCGGTCTACCGCACGCTTTACGCCAAAGCAAAATCCTGCGCTTTTTGCAAGCAAAACTTCCATCTTTTCCTCATTTCTGCGCACGCTTTTTTTGCGCATGTCGAGTTTGTGTCAAGTGTACGCAGACACAAATCCCGCGATTCAAAAATTTTATTTTTCCATCTCTTCCTCGCTCCTGATTCTCAGCAGCCTTTTTCCGCGCAGATTTCCAGAATCCGGTCAACAACCTCTTCGATCGAAAGGTCGGAGGTATCCAGAAGCACTGCGTCGTCCGCCTGCTTTAACGGCGCGATCGCCCTCGTCATATCCTGCATATCCCGTTTTTTGACGGTATTTAAAATCTCTTCATAATCGCAGTCCATGCCCTTTGCACGGTATTCGTCATAACGGCGCTTTGCACGCACATTCGCCGATGCGGTCAGATAAATTTTGACTGTCGCCTGCGGAAGAACGCAGGTTCCAATATCTCTGCCGTCCATAATCACATTCTGCGTCACCGCCAGATCGCGCTGCAGATCGATCAGCCAGCTTCTCACCTGCGGCACAGCCGCGCTCTTGGACGCCATCTGTCCGACTTCTTCGGTACGGATTTTACTGTTTACATTTTCTCCGTTTAAAAATACCTGCTGTTCGCCTGCCTCATATGCGACCCGGATGTTCGCCTCCTGACATTTTTTTGCGATTCGGTCGGTTTCTTCCCCTTTTACGCCGTTTTCCAGCAAAAAATATGCCATCGCGCGGTAAATCGCGCCTGTGTCCACATAACAGCAGCCTTTCTTTGCCGCCACCTTTTTGGCGATTGTACTTTTTCCCGCTCCTGCAGGTCCGTCAATTGCAATGCTGTATCCCATTTTATTCTCCTTTATTACTGCCTGCCGCGCTCGTCCCGGCAAGGTAGCCGGTCGACCACGCGACCTGTAAATTAAATCCGCCGGTCAGTGCATCCACATCCAGCACCTCGCCTGCAAAATACAATCCCGGCAGGCGTTTGGATTCCATCGTGGACGGGTTGACATCCTTTACATAGACGCCGCCGCGCGTAATAATTGCTTCAGCAAACTCCCCGGTTTTCTTCACTGTCATCGGCAGCTTCCGGATCAGCGCCGCAAATTTCTGCCGTTCCTGTTTCGTGATTTCATGTACCTTTTTTTCCGGTTCGATTCCGGATAATTCCAGCATGACCGGAATCAGGCGTGCCGGGAACAGCCCGTCTATCGCATTCCCGAAATTTTTATTTTTCTGACTGTCAAATTCCCGCAAAAGTCGTTTATCCAGCTGCTCTGCAGTCAGTGCAGGCTTTAAATTCAGTTCTATCCGACATTCCGGACGCGAAAGTTTTTTCTTTTCGTTTTTTTTCGTCCATTTTGCAAGCTGCGCGCTGTAGTAGCTGCTCGCAGACAACACCAACGGTCCGCTCACGCCAAAGTGCGTAAACAGCATTTCCCCGAAGCCCTGATAGATTTCCTTTCCATCGAAGTAGAGCGCCAGGTTGACGTTTTTTAATGCAAGTCCCTGCAGCTTTGCGCACCAGGTATCTTCCGTCACAAACGGCACCAATGACGGCGTGCATGCCACAACCTTATGTCCGGTTGCTTCCGCCCACCGATAGCCGTCTCCGGTCGAACCGGTAGACGGATAGGACAGACCGCCCGTCGCCACAATCACGCTGTCTGCCTGTATCCCTTTCCCATCAGAAAGCTCCAGACCGACTGCTTGCCCGTCCTCTTCCAGAACCCGCTTCACGCTGCTGTGCAAATGAACCTTCACGCCCTCTCTCTGCAGCAGGCGCTCCAACGCGCGGATCACGTCCGAAGAATGGTCGGATACCGGGAACACGCGGTTGCCGCGTTCCGTTTTTAACGGACAGCCCGCCTGTTCCAAAAGCTGCATCACCGCCTGATTATCAAACGTTTCAAACGCGCTGTATAAAAACTTCGGATTCGTTACAACCTGATCGAAAAAGACGTCCCTGCTGCAGTCATTTGTCACATTGCAGCGCCCTTTTCCGGTAATATAGATTTTCTTGCCCAGTTTTTCATTTTTTTCATAAAGCGTCACCTGAGCGCCGGATTTTGCCGCCGCATAAGCCGCCATCATTCCGGCTGCCCCGCCGCCGATTACCGCGATATTTTTTTTCAATCTTCCGTCTCCTTCGGATTTAAAAAGGATTCTGTCAGAACCGAATCCTCATTGATAAAATTGATCTCATCATTCATATAAACCTGATAATTATTCCAGGCATTTTCCAGCTGCTCCAGATTTTTGCGAACCTGCTCCGGGCTTTTCATACAGAGCGCCACAACGAGCGCATTGATGACAGAAAGCGGCGCAACGAGCGAATCTACAATCGAAACCATGTCACTTCTGGCAAGCAGGTTGCAGGAAGAATATAAATTCATCGGAGAATGGACGCTGTCCGTGATCGTAATGACCTTGGCGCTCCTGTCATTTGCAAATTCCATCGCCTTTAACGTCCGCATGGAGTAGCGCGGAAAGCTGATTCCGATGATACAGTCCTCTTCGTCGATCCGCAGCATCTGTTCGAAAATTTCGCTCGTGCTCGTGGATTTGATCTGAATGACGTTATCCCGGATCATCCCCAGATAAAAGCTTAAAAAACCGGCCAACGGCTCACAGCTGCGGATTCCGAGAATATAAACCCGTTTTGCGGAAAGGATCAGATCCACTGCCGTTTCAAATGCTGCCGGATCGAGATGATCGATCGTATGCCGCAGCTTTTCGATATCGCTGTTTAAAACAGAGGTCAGAATTTCAGACTGGGTGCTGCCCGCATATTTTGCTCCAACGCCATCCACGGTATTTAACTTTCCCTTGACCCATGCCGCGATCGCCTGCTGCATCTGCGGATAGCCTTCATATCCCAGTCCGGCTGCAAACCGGACTACGGTCGATTCGCTGATTCCAAGCTCTGCGCCGAGTTTCGCTGCCGTCATAAAAGCCGCCTGATCGTAGTGCTCCATAATATAAGTCGCAATCGCCTTATGGCCTTTACTCATCGCCGCATATTTCTCGTTAATCCGGGAAATAATATCGTGTCTGTTCTCCATCTTTTCGTTTCCTTCTCGCCCCTCTGGTTTTTGTTTCTCACACGCAAAAACCTTCTTTTAACATTTTAGCGGCTGGACGCCGGACTGTCAATAGACGGCAAAAAGGGAAGCCAGAGATGGCTTCCCTTTGTACTTTTTATGGAATCCTTATACCGGATAAGCGGCGTTCTTTGTATCAGCCTGCTTTAAATCCACTTTTTCCTGCTGTGCAAGACGATATTTGAAGAAATCGGTTGCAACCTGAGGGAACAGTGCATAGGTCAGGATATCTTCATCCTGCTGCTTCCACTGCTTCATCTCGGATTCGATCTTCTCCAGTTCGTTCGGAATCAGGTCTGCAGGACGGCATGTGATCACTTCTCTGTCGCCGATAACCTTCTTCTGAACTTCCGGATTGAAGGGCTTTACAGTGCGGCCATATTTGCCGGAAAGCAGATCCTTGGTCTGGTCGGTTGCCATCTTGTAGCGCTCGCCCATCAGGACATTGAAAACTGCCTGTGTGCCGACAATCTGAGAAGAAGGAGTAACCAGCGGAGGCTCACCAAAATCTTTCCGAACCTTCGGGATTTCCTTCAGCACATCGTCGTACTTATCGCTTGCGTTCTGCTCTTTCAGCTGGCTTACCATGTTGGAAAGCATACCGCCAGGAACCTGATACATCAGTGTCTTGATGTTTACGCCAAGAACCTTGGGATCCATCAGACCGGACTTTAAGCACTCTTCTCTGTAAGGACGGAAGTAGTCAGCGATTTCAGCCAGAAGGTTCTGGTCGTAACCGGTGTCATAAGGTGTGCCACGGAAGGTCTCAACCATAACCTCTGTTGCAGGCTGGGAAGTACCCAGTGCAAACGGAGACATTGCGCAGTCGATAACGTCTACGCCAGCTTCAACAGCCTTTAAGTAGGTCATGCTTGCAACGCCGGAGGTATAGTGGGTATGCAGCTGGATCGGCAGCTTGGTCGCACCCTTCATGGCACTGATCAGTTCGGTTGCTTTATACGGAAGCAGCAGACCTGCCATATCCTTGATACAGATGGAATCTGCACCCATATCTTCAATTTCTTTTGCGATATTGGTCCAGTAATCCAGAGTATATGCATCGCCAAGCGTATAGGAAAGAGCTACCTGAGCGTGTCCTTTTTCCTTGTTGCAGGCTTTTACTGCGCATTCCAGGTTGCGCAGGTCGTTTAAGCAGTCGAAAATACGGATGATATCAATACCGTTTGCGATAGATTTCTGTACGAAATACTCTACCACATCATCTGCATAGTGACGATATCCGAGGATATTCTGTCCACGGAACAGCATCTGCAGTTTGGTATTTTTGAAGCCGTCACGCAGCTTGCGCAGACGATCCCACGGATCTTCCTTTAAGAAACGCAGGCACGCATCAAAGGTTGCGCCGCCCCAGCACTCTACGGAATGATATCCGACTTTATCCATTTTATCTACGATAGGAAGCATTAACTCGGTAGGCATTCTGGTCGCAATCAGCGACTGATGTGCATCACGAAGTACAGTTTCCGTAATTTTAATCGGTTTTTGTACAGGCATTGTCATTTCCTCCATACTGTTCTATTTTACCGGACAGCATCTGTATCCGGCAACAGGCGGAGCCTGACCGCCATCCTGTCCTGCAGTATGCGCGGTCGGTTCCGAAATTCAGATCAGATATTCTTTAGAACACACCGAAGATCGCCATAAACGTACCGGCTGCTACTGCAGTACCGATAACGCCGGCTACGTTCGGACCCATCGCATGCATCAGCAGGAAGTTGGTGGGATCTGCCTGAGCGCCAACTTTCTGCGATACGCGGGCTGCCATCGGCACAGCAGATACGCCTGCGGAGCCAATCAGCGGATTTACTTTTCCATGTGTAACCTTGCACATCAGTTTACCGAACAGAACGCCTGCAGCGGTACCGAATGCGAATGCAATCAGACCCAGTACAACGATCTTGATGGTATCCCAGTTTAAGAATGCTTCTGCACTTGTCGTTGCGCCAACGGAAGTACCGAGCAGAATTACAACGATGTACATCAGGGCGTTGGATGCGGTATCCGCCAGCTGACGAACCACACCGCTTTCTCTGAACAGGTTACCTAACATCAGCATACCAACCAGCGGAGCTGTGGTAGGCAGGATCAGGCAGACAACGATTGTAACGATGATCGGGAACAGGATACGCTCCAGCTTTGTAACCGGACGGAGCTGTTCCATTTTGATCTTCCGCTCTTTTTCTGTGGTCAGAAGCTTCATAATCGGGGGCTGGATGATCGGCACCAGGGACATATAGGAATATGCCGCTACTGCGATCGGTCCAAGCAGCTGGGTCTGTCCCAGCTTACCGCAAAGGAAAATAGAGGTAGGGCCGTCTGCACCGCCGATGATGGAGATTGCAGCTGCAGCTTTGTCATTGAAGCCCATCGCAATCGCACCGAAGTATGCAGCGAAGATACCAAACTGTGCTGCAGCTCCCAGCAGGAAGCTTTTCGGGTTTGCAATCAGCGGACCGAAGTCTGTCATCGCACCGACACCCATGAAGATCAGGGACGGCAGAATTGCCCATTCATCCAGTTTGTAGAAATAATACAGCAGGCCGCCTACGCCGTTTGAGGAATCCTCAAAGCTCAGCATGATATCCGGGTAGATATTTACAAGCAGCATGCCAAATGCAATCGGGACAAGCAGCAGCGGCTCGAATTCCTTGGCGATTGCCAGGTAAAGGAACACGCATGCCACCAGAATCATCACTACATTTCCCCATGTCATATTGAAAAATGCAGTCTGATGAATCAGGTTGTCCATCGTAGTCGTAATATAAGACATTTCGTTGACCTCCTGTGTCAGTAATCAGGGCCGGACAATCCGGATCAGTTTAAGGTTGCCAGTAATGCACCTGCTTCGATCGCGTCGCCGACTGCTACATTGATGCTTGCCACAGTACCGTCCTTAGGAGCTACAACGGGGATTTCCATCTTCATTGCTTCGATGGTAACAACCGGATCGCCGGATTTTACAGCCTGGCCAACCGCAGCGTCAATCTTGAATACCTTGCCGGCTGCGCCTGCTTCTACGCGGATGCTGCCTGCTGCACCTGCCGGAGCTGCTGCTTTGGGAGCAGCCTTGGGCGCTGCTTTCGGAGCTGCCTTAGGTGCGGTCTTGGGTGCTGCAACCGGTGCTGCACCGCTTTCTTCTACTGTAACATCATATACGTTTCCGTTTACGGTAATGGTATAATTCTTCATGATTCAATCCTCCTGTGAGTAATATGCTTTTTGCTCAGGCATTTTTCCAGCTTCCGCTGCGCCGTCTGATACTTCTTACAACAAATCCGTCTGTCGATGTGCTGCCTTCGCTTGCCGCAATCGCCGCTGCGATTACTGCGATCAGCTCTTCATCTGAGGTTTCTTCCTCTTCTTCAACAGGCGCTGCAACAACCGGTGCCGCTGCCGGAGCAGCTGCAGGCTGTTTGTTCTTCTTGGAAAACTTTTCCTGAATCTGCGGGATAAACTTGAAGCAGCCGATTAACAAGCTGATCAGAATCAGGATAATAAATACCGTTCCCATACCCATCAGGGTGTTAAGGGCTGCATTTAACATCAGCTCACCCATGGAACGCTCTACATTTACTGTGATGGAAGACAGGCTGCCCTGGTCATTGATAATCAGGGTAACAACCGCATTATGATCCGCACCGGAAACGCTCGCTTCCACAATCGCCTCGTCGGAACCAATCTCTACTTTATGATCTGTCACTCCATTATATGCACCCAGATCGGACATCGCCGATTCCCAGCTGGAAATGCCGGCGCTGATAACCGCGTCGCTTGCATACTGATCCTGCATGCCACCGGTTACAATCTCGTTCAGTGCGTTTACCACCTGATCAGAATAATTGATCAGGCTTGCTTCATCGATCTGCAGCTGGCTTTCCTGCACCTGGTCTGCTTTGCCGCACGCGGCTGTACCGATCAGGCAGGTCACCATACCTAACAGCAGCAAAAATTTTTTCATATGAAACAGCTTCCTTTCTTAGACTGTGCCGTGCTTTCTGACAGGACCGTCCTCCCGTTTGGTGAACAGCATCTCGAATGCACCGATCACATATTTTCTGGTGTCTGCTGCTTCGATGATCTGATCTACATAGCCTCTCTGTGCTGCGCTCTCTGCGCTGGTCTGCAGTGCTTCATACTCTGCTGCGCATGCGTCGATCGCTGCAGCATCCTGACCGTCACAGATAATCTTAGCTGCCAGCTTCGCATCCATTGTGCCGATCTTCGCATCCGGCCATGCATATGTAATGTCTGCGCCGATTGCCTTGGAGTTCATAACGGTATAAGCGCTTCCGAAAGCCTTGCCGATTACAACGTTTACTTTCGGAACGGTCGCGCCTGCAAATGCATAGGTCAGCTTTGCAGCAGCCTTTGCGATCTTCTTCTCTTCACATTTGCTTGCAGCATAGCCTGCAACATCTGTCAGGGACAGAACCGGGATGCTGAATGCGTCACAGAAGTTTACGAAATCAGCAGCCTTTTCACAGCCCGCCGCAGAAAGGACTTCACCGAAGTTTGCTGTTTCCTTGCCTTCTTCATCATAGATGCGGCTGCGGTTTGCAACTGCGCCGACTGTCTCGCCGTTTAAGCGCAGGAAGCCAGTTACCATATCCTTGCCGTAAGCGCTCTTTACTTCTACAAAGTTCTGATCATCTGCCAGCATGGACAGGACAATCGTGGTATCTCCGTTATAGCCTGCAGCATCTGCGATGTCACGGTTTAAATCGTCCTCGCATTCGCCGTAAGCGTCGTTTTCTTCGTTATTGCCGGGGATCATGCATACCAGCTCGCGGATCTGGGAAAGGATTTCCTCCTCTGTGCCCACGAAATCAACCAGTCCGGCTTCCTCGCTCTGGAATTTTGCAGAAGAGGTATCGTCCTTCTCTGTCCAGCTGCCTTCCATAGCGTTCGGGGAATTTACGAACAGCTTTGCTTTTTTGCTTTCCATAAAGGTAAAGTCTGTCAGTCCCGGAATCAGTGCCAGACCGCCGCCGCAGCTGCCAAATACTGCTGTGATCTGCGGGATTACGCCGGATGCCAGAGCCTGTTTGCGGTAAATTTCACCGAAACCGTTTAACGCATCCGTTGCTTCCTGCAAACGTAAGCCTGTGGAATCAATCAGTCCGATCACCGGCGCACCTGTCTTACTTGCCAGGTCATAAAGGCCTGCAATTTTTCTGGCGTGCATCTCGCCAACGCTTCCCCCCAAAACAGAAGCATCCTGGCTGTACACATACACAAGGTTGCCATCGATCACCCCGTAGCCGGTGATCACACCGTCGGAAGGGGTTTTTGTCTGTTTCAGATTGAAATCTGTAGCTCTGGCAGTTACCTTCGCGCCGATTTCAACGAAACTGTTTTCGTCGAGTAAAGCTGTAATTCTTTGACTCGCTTGTGAAGTATTGCTCATTTTTTCAGCCCTCCATGTTATATTGGGTAATATAATAGACCAGTTAAGATCCGTACTTTAGAAGTATAACACGAAAAAGTGCAGTCTGCCAGATATATTTTAGAAATATTCTACTTATTTATTTTTAAATTGCTTCTCTTTTACAGCGGTTTTTACAACAGTACCAGGGCAAGAAGTCTTTTCAAGCAGTAACAATAGGTGATTTTCGGTACCCCAAATGCCGCTGTAACAGGTAATTGCTCATAAATCGCGCCATTTACCAGATAACTCACCATCCCGACCTGTTCTCCTTTTTCGACCGGGGCAGTCAACTGTCCGGGCAGGCTCACGCGCACATCCGTCTGATCGCCTCTGGAAAGCAGCATCCGAATTTCCTTTTTTGGACAATTTAACGAAACCTTCGCAAGCTGTCCGTTTTCCACCAAAAGCGTCTTTGGCAGGTCAGGCTGCTGCAGACTTCTTTGGTCAAATGCTTCCAATCCATATTCCAAAAGCAGTCTCGCATCGTGCCATTTCCATGTGCGATTGTTTGGCCAGCCGCATGCCAGCAACGCAATGGTAAAGCTTTTTTCCCCTTTTGTAAGTGCGCCCACATAGCAATATCCCGCTTTTCCGGTAAATCCGGTTTTCCCGGATAGCATTCCGTCCATCATCTGTAAAAATGCGTTGTGGTTTGCAGCGCTGACTGCCCTGGTTCCGGTTTCAAACGTTCCATCCTGTGCTTTTTTCAGGCTGTAAAACTGCCGGGAAGCCGTCCTCGTAATTGTAAGAAACGTTTCCTTTTGAGGAGACATAAACGCACAGTAGCGCATGATAGCGGCGAGGTCTGCCGCCGTACAGGAATGCTGTTTTTGTATGCCGTCTGTTTCAAGCTCTGCGTCCAGTCCGTTCGGCGTGATAAAAAAGGTGTTCTCACAGCCGATTTCCTTTGCTTTTTCATTCATTTCCCGGGCAAAGGTAAGCACTGCCTTCCTGCTTTCTTCCTCTGTGTGCAGGCTGCAGTCCATGGAAAGCCCAGCCGCCTTACTCCCGTAATACTCTGCAATCACCACTGCTACATCGTTGTAGGATTCCAACATCAGCCCGTAAAGGAGATCCTCCATCCGGTAATACTCGCCCTTCTGCACGCCCATATGTACCTTCGGTTGTCTCGCCGCATAAGAAGAAACCGGCAGGACGTCCTCCGGATTTCCAGTTTCCAGTGCCAAAACACATGTCATGATCTTCGTCGTGCTCGCCATCGGCAGGACTTCGTCCCCGTTTTTGGAAAACAAAATACGCCCGTTCTCCGCGTCCATCAGGACGGCGGCACGGGCGTACAGCTCATTGGTTAAACTTGTCTCATTTTTTCGTTCGTCTGCGGTCGCTGCGGCAGATCCGGACGCTGCATAGCTATTTCCGGCGTTCACAGTCATCTCTGGTACAGATACAGTCGTAAACAACATCAGCACGAGCGCTGTCAGTGCTCCTACAGACTTCCAGTTTCGATTCCCGATCGGCATACTTATTCCCCTTTCCGGGATTTCTTCCTATTATATGCCGCAGGACAGCTGTGATATGCGAATCACGTCTGCAGCTGCAGCACCGCCTCCTGCTCTGCCTGCTCTTTGAATTCTTCTACCTGTACGGCAGACAGCTCCGGCAGCTCTTCCAGAGAGCCTACGCCAAACGACCGCAAAAACTGTTCTGTCGTGCCGAATAAAAGCGGGCGTCCTGGCGCATCCAGCCGTCCCAGCTCTTCTACCAGATTGTATTCTACCAGACGGTTGATTGCATGGTCGCAATTGACGCCTCTGATCTTCTCGACGTCAAGGCGCGTCACCGGCTGCTTGTAGGCAATGATTGAAAGAGTTTCCAGCAGCGTGTCGGTCAGCGTATATTTCTTCGGAGCTTTGGCGATGCGGATCAGATAATCGTAAAATTCCGACCGGGTACACATCTGCCAGGAATCTTCGAGCGAAATCAGGTTCACCCCCCGGTGCTCCTTTTCCCAGCCTGCGCGCAGTTTTTCCAACAGTTCCCGCGTTTTTTCGGGTGTCTCGCCAATTGCTTCTGCCAGTCGTTTCGTTTCCACTGCTTCCCCCATCGTAAAGAGAATTGCTTCCAGCGCTGCTTCCTTTTCTGTCAGCTTCATGCCATTTGTTCCTCCCTCGATATCACCGTCATATCATCATTGATCGAAGTCTGCTCTACCGTAATTTTTCCGGTTTTCATCAGCTCCAGCACCACCAGAAAGGTCACGATCACTTCGACCTTGCTGTGCTGCTTTTCCAAAAGTGCCCGGAAGGAAAACCGTTTATGCGTCCGGATAAAATCTTCCACATAGACCGCTTTTTGGTCCACGCTGACCTCATCCTTTTCGATTCTGCCAAAATTGCTGCGCACCGGGTCTTTTTTGTCCTCCTGGCGTTTCAGGATTCCCTCAAAAATCTCCTGTAACTTCGCCAGCGTCATATCTTTGAGCAGTTCGTTGTAATCCAGCGGCGGACGATACGCCTCCACCTCTCTTGGAACATCCTTTTCCCTGTAAAAGCTCTTCGCCGCATCCAGCTCCATGTCCCGCAGCTCGAAGGACATATACTTATACATCTTGTATTCCAGCAGCTTTTCCACCAGTTCTGCTCTCGGATCTTCTTCCTCGCCCTCTTCATTGACCTCACGGGGAAGCAACATCCGACACTTGATGTCCAGAAGTGTTGCCGCCATCAGCAAAAATTCGCTCATGACGTTCATGTCTTCCGTCTGCATCTGACGGATATAATCCAGATACTGTTCCGTGATTTCCACGATCGGAATATCGTAAATATCGACTTTATTTTTTTCAATCAAATGTAAAAGCAGATCCAGCGGACCCTCAAATACTTCCAGTTTGACCTCAAGCGCCATATTTTTCTCCAGTAAGTGCCTTTAAAAATTCCATCTGCCGACAGGCAGATAATCGGAATCTTTTTACTCTTCTGTGACCAGATCAATGACCACAAACTCCGCCGGATTGAACAGCCGTACCGGAATTGTATGGCTGCCCAGCCCTCTGCTGACAATCATCTTTTTCTGATTCTGTTCATAATAACCGCCGTCATATTTCGGGAACAGCCGATAGGACGTGGAAATCACCCCGCCGATACCCGGAATCCGTACAATTCCGCCGTGAATATGTCCGGAAAGCGTCAGATCCGCGCCCCAGCCGGCATAGGCGTCAAAAAAAACCGGATTGTGGGCAAGTAACACCTGAAAATCATTTCGGTCAGCATGTCCGACCATCCGGGAAATTGTTTTCGATTCCAGTTTTGTGCGATCCAGCTTCTGATAATATTCTCGCGGCAAGTCAAGACCGGTAATGCGGATTCCATACTCCGGCAGCAAAACGCTGCCGTTTTCAAGAATCCGCACATGGTTTCCTTTTAAAAACGCACGATAGGATGCCCCCATTTTCCCATAGGTTTGCGGTTCCCGATAAATCCGGTATTCGTGATTGCCGTTTGCATAATAAAACGGATACTCTGCAGAAATCGCCCTGACAAGCTCCTTTGCATGTTCCATTGACTTCCCTGACCGGGAGGTAATCAGATCTCCTGCGCACAGAATCAGATCCGGATTACTGGACTTTATCGCAGCGAGCAGCTTTTCATTGTGTTTGCCGTAGGATTTGTTGTGCAGATCTGCAAGCAGAACCACTCTGCAGTTTTTTTTCAGCCTCCGATCTGAAATTCGATAGGAAACTTTCACAAATCGATTGCTGTCACATATCATCACAACCAGCAGTATAAGTGCTGTCAGACATAACAAAATGACCAGAATCTTCCACATAGGCATCCTCTCTTTTTGAATCTGTAAAGCCATTTCCGGCTTTTATCCGCATCTGCTCCTGCAGCATCCTTTTACTGCCTCTTTCCACAAAACTCACAGCAAAAACGCTGTCACCGCTTTTTTCACATAATCTCTGTAAAACGCTTTTTCCACGTTGTTTGCATACAAAATGGGAACCGTACCGATCTGCTCTCCGTTCAGGCGATAAATCGCTTCGCCTGCCTTTGTGCCCGCAACGACCGGTGCCTCTGCCTCTTTTGGGACAGAAATCCTTTTCTGAACCATAGAAATATCGTTGCCATCGGTATCCAGCCAGACAAACTCCGACGCATAGACGACCGGAACCGTTTCTTCCTGTCCGCCTTTTACGGGAACTGGAAGAAGCTGGTCTTTATTATCGTCCCGGTACAGGGCGCTGACGCTGTAACCGTAAGAAAGCAGCGTTGCCGCATCCAGAAAACGTGCCCTGGAATCCGGTGCAGTCATCACGACCGTAATCAGGTCTATCCCATCTTTTCTGGCAGTTGCAGACAGACAATATTTCGCCTTCGCCGTTGAACCGGTTTTCAGCCCCGTCGCCCACTGGTACTGCTTTAGCAGCTTGTTGGTGGACGAAAGTGTAAACGGCGTGCTGCCCCGCGCCGTCGTATGGGTAATATCCTCCATCCAGATTCCGGTATACTGATAGATATCTGGATATTTCTGTACCAGCTCGCGGCTCATAATCGCCACATCCCGTGCCGTTGTATGGTGGCTGTCGTCATCCGTCAGTCCGCAGCAGTCCGTAAAATGCGTATTTGTCATACCCAATGATTGTGCCTTTTCATTCATCTTTGTAACAAAGGCTTCTTCGCTTCCGCAGACGTATTCCGCCATCGCAACCGCTGCGTCATTGCCGCTTGCAACCGCAATACATTTGATCAGCGTTTCCACTGTCTGCACTTCTCCTGCTTCCAGAAACACCTGCGAACCGCCCATCGACTGCGCGTGTTCACTCGTCACCACTTCATCCGTCAGATGGATCTGTCCCTGTCCGAGCGCTTCAAAAATCAGCAGCAGCGTCATAATCTTGGTAATACTGGCAGGCGAGCAGATCCGGTCTGCATCCTTTTCAAAGATCACTGTCCCGGTCTGCGCTTCCAGTAAAATGGCAGAAGGGGCCGACACCGTTACCGCCCCCTCTGCTGCTGTTCCATCCAGTCCCGGAACCAGGGATGCCATAAAAATCAGCAGAAATGACAGCCATGCTGCCAAGACTTTTTTCCAGAAGGATTGTCTCATTTCATACACTCCGTCCATCCGTTTTACCACTATTTTTATGTCCCTGCTCCCGGATTATTCCTTTTTCGCTTATTTCTGCGCAATCGCTGCTGCAGCTGCCGCTGCAACGGTCTCTGCCGGAACGACTGCTCCGGTAGCTGTATCAATCGTCACACCTGTCGCAGGATCCGTTACCCATGTTGCAGGATTGATCACCGGCACTGCAGTTGCCAGACCGTTTGCATCAAACACATAGGTCACGCCGCCTACTGCCAGTGTCGTATTGACTGCCATCGCGCCGTTTGTCTGGAAGTAACGCATGCCGGAAGCATCCGTATACCAGCCGTACTGCATTGCGCCGTCTGCTCCGAACAGATAAGTCACGCCGCCGATATTAGTCAGCCCGGTCGCCATCACGCCATTTGTATTGAAATAATATTTGTTTGTGCCGACTGTCAGAAGTTCGTTGGCTGCCATAGAACCATCCGTCTTAAAGTATCTGGTTCCTGCGGTCTGGTCGCTGTAAAAGCCGTACTGCATTGCACCATCTGCCCCGAACAGATAAATCTTGCCGTTTAAGGGGATCATGCCTCTCTGCATCAGGCCATTGGAAGCAAAATAATATTTCTTTCCGCCGATTTCCACCAGATCAGTCAGCATATGGCCGTCCTTGGTATCCATGTACATCATGTTGATGCCGTCGCCGAGCCAACCCTTTTTGTACAGCGTGCCGTCCGTATTCATGAAGTAGCGCTTACCTCCATCCTCTATGAAGCCGTACTGCATTCTGTAGTTCTTATAATAATATCTGCCGCCCGCACGGTCTACGAAGCCGTTTGCAACGATCAGGTTGGAGTAATCCTTGAACTGATAGTTTACATCCACACTGCCGTTTATGCCCGCAACGACACCGCTGCTGGAATACTGCCAGAACGCCGGATTGGGATATTCGCATACCGTGTTGTACTGTGCAATCCATTTGTCATAAGGGGTTGCCGCGATCTTGCCGACCATCCAGTTTTTGCTGGAATAAACCATCGGATAATAGCCTGCCTGCTGTACGGTGCTGCAAAATGCCACCGTTAGTGCTGCCAGTTGATCGGGGGACATATTTTTATGGATGGAATCCTCCAGGTCATATACGACCGGATAGCTGACCGAATAAGGCTCCATCGCCGCAATGGCAAACTGAGCCTCTGTCATCGCACCTTCTACGGTTGTGGCATACGAATAAACGTAGACGCCGACCTTCATGCCAGCTGCAGTCGCTCCCGCCATATTTACTGCATAATACGGGTCTAAACCGCTCTTTGCGCTTCCCGCCTTGATGAACGCAAAGCTGTAGCCTGCATTTTTGACTGCGGACCAGTTTACCGCGCCCTGATATTTGGATACATCAATTCCCTTTGCCAGCGGTGCCGCCGCCTTGGCAGTCACCGGTGTTGAAAGAAACGTTCCTGCCGCTACCGCAGCCGCCAGCACAAAACCGGCAATTCTCTTTCCGAATCCGAATTTCATTTGTCCTCCTATGTACTGTGAAAATTTGCGAAACGGAATCCTGCCTTGCAGGATTCCTCACCTGCGGCGGGTCGCATCCGCGGCATCTTTCCATTCCGCCGCAGTGTGATCCCATCCGATGGACTTTTTTTCACAATACGAATGTATTGTGAAAAAAAGTCCCTGGGGAAAACCCTCAGGGACTCATTCCTTTAGTTATATTTGCGTTTTCTTGCTGCTTCAGACTTTTTCTTACGCTTTACGCTGGGTTTCTCGTAGTGTTCTCTTTTGCGGATTTCCTGCTGGATACCTGCCTTTGCGCAACTTCTCTTGAAACGACGCAGAGCGCTATCTAAAGTCTCATTCTCTTTAACGATGATATTAGACATATACTCTCACCTGACCTCCCTTCAGTCCCTCTCGTATCCACGACTGACCGGGTTAATAATGTACAAAATTGATTAACTCACATGCACATGAACTATTATAACAAAAAATTCTGATTCGTCAACAGTTTTTTCAAAATATTTATTTGTCGATCTGTCCTGCCAGAACCTTCGCTGCTTCTGCTATTGCTGCATCGATTCCTGCCGGATTCTTACCGCCTGCCTGAGCCATGTTCGGACGTCCGCCGCCGCCACCGCCAACCAGTGCCGCAATTCCTTTGATCAGGTTACCTGCATGGGCGCCCTGCTTCATTGCAGCATCTGTTGCCATTGCGATCAGATTGACTTTTCCATCCTTTGCGGAAGCCAGAACAACAACACCTTCTCCAAGCTTTTCCTTTAACTGGTCACCAAGATCGCGCAGGCCGTTCATATCCACATCTGCTACACTGACTGCCAGAAGCTTCACGCCGTTTACATCCTGAACCTGATCCATAACGTCGCCCAGCGCCTCTTTTGCAGCCTTGCTCTTTAAGGATTCATTCTCAGCCTGCAGGCTCTTAAGGTCTGCCATCAGGTGCTCCAGCTTCTCCTGCAGGTTTGCAGGGGTTGCCTTTACGGTCTTGGCAGCCTCTTCCAGCTTCTTCTCAAGATCATTGTAGTAATCGAATACGCCCTGCCCGGTCAGCGCTTCAATTCTGCGCACACCTGCAGCAACACCGCTCTCGGAAAGGATCTTGAATGCCTGAATTTCTCCGGTGTTGGAAACATGGGTACCGCCACAGAACTCCTTGGAGTAATCGTCCACGCATACAACACGAACCGTATCACCGTATTTTTCGCCAAATAAAGCCATGGCGCCGGATTTCTTTGCCTCATCCAGAGTCATCAGTTTGGTGACAACCGGGATATTTTCTGCAATTTTTTCATTTACTGTCTTTTCCACCTGTGCCAGCTCTTCTGCTGTCATTGCCGAAAAATGGCTGAAGTCAAAACGCAGATGTCCTGCATTATTCAGGGAACCCTGCTGCTCTACATGAGTGCCGAGTACCTCCCGCAGTGCTTTCTGAAGCAGATGCGTTGCTGTATGGTTTTTGCAGGTTGCGCTGCGGTTTTCCTTATCAACAGACAGCGTCACCTCGTCATCCAGCTTGAACATGCCGCTTACCACATAGCCTACATGACCGATTTTGCCGCCTTTTAAGTGGATCGTGTCTTCTACTGCGAATTTACCGTCAGCAAAGGTGATCACACCCTTGTCGCCTTCCTGACCGCCCATTGTGCCGTAAAAAGGAGTTTCCTCTACAATAATTGTACCCTTGTCACCATCTGTCAGTGCTTCCACCACTTCATCCTCTGTGGTCAGCGCGCTGATTCTGGAAACTGCCTCCAGTTTGTCGTAGCCAACAAAGGCAGAGGTGATTGCAGGATCAAGAGACTCATAAACAGTCGCGTCTGCGCCCATATAGTTGGTCGCCTTCCGGGCTTTTCTCGCCATCTCACGCTGCTTCTGCATCGCTGCATTAAAGCCGTCCTCGTCAATGGAGAACCCTTTTTCCTCAAGGATTTCTTTTGTCAGGTCGATAGGGAAGCCGTAGGTATCGTACAGGCGGAACGCGTCCTCGCCATCCATTACAGTCTTTCCTTCTGCCGTCATCTTTTCTTCCAGATCCGTCAGAATTGCAAGTCCCTGATCGATCGTCTTATTGAATTTGTCTTCTTCCTGCGTCAGGACGTTTAAAATAAAATCTTTCTTTTCTTCCAGCTCCGGATATCCGTCCTTACTGCCTTCGATTACGGTTGTGCTCAGATTTGCAAGGAATTTACCGTCGATGCCGAGCAGTCTTCCGTGACGTGCCGCACGACGGATAATTCTGCGCAGAACGTAGCCGCGCCCTTCATTGGAAGGCAGAATACCGTCGGAAATCATAAACGTTGCGGAACGGATATGGTCGGTGATGATACGGATGGAAACGTCCCATGCGTGCTCTTTGTGATACTCCTTGCCTGACAGCTCACAGACACGGTCGCGCAGCGCACGGATGGTATCTACGTCAAAAATGGAATCCACGTCCTGAACAACCACTGCCAGACGTTCCAGACCCATACCGGTATCAATGTTTTTCTGTTTTAATTCGCTGTAGTTGCCGTGGCCGTCATTATCAAACTGGGAGAATACGTTATTCCATACTTCCATATATCTGTCGCAGTCGCAGCCAACGGTACATCCAGGCTTGCCGCAGCCGTATTTTTCGCCGCGGTCATAATAAATCTCAGAGCAGGGACCGCAGGGGCCTGAGCCATGCTCCCAGAAGTTGTCTTCCTTACCAAAGCGGAAAATCCGTTCCGGTGCAATGCCGATCTCGTTCTGCCAGATTGCAAAAGCTTCGTCGTCATTTTCATAAACAGACGGATAAAGTCTGTCGGGATCCAGTCCAACGACCTGTGTTAAAAACTCCCAGCTCCATGCAATCGCTTCATGCTTGAAATAGTCGCCGAAAGAAAAGTTTCCGAGCATTTCAAAAAAGGTACCGTGACGTGCGGTTTTACCGATATTTTCGATATCACCGGTACGGATACATTTCTGACAGGTAGTCACACGTCTTCTGGGCGGAATCTCCTGTCCTGTAAAATAAGGCTTTAACGGCGCCATGCCGGAGTTGATCAAAAGCAGACTGTTGTCGTTATGCGGCACCAGAGAAAAGCTCTTCATCGCCAGATGTCCCTTACTTTCGAAAAACTCAAGGAACATCCTTCTCAATTCGTTCACACCATATGCTTTCACGTTTCTTCCTCCTTCGTTGTTTCTTACAACGTTCTTTCATCGCCCCAGAAATACAGTGCCACTGTACCCGGACCGGTATGGGAGCCAATTACAGTTCCGATATTGTTGATCTGTACTTTTCCGTCCAGTTTAGGAAACGTTTCCTCAACCAGTTGTGCAACCGCTTTTGCATCTTCCATGCAGGCTGACTGACTGATATAACACTTTCCGGAATATTCCCGTCCGTTCTGCGCATGCTCTTCCATCCGCTTAACGATCTCACGGATCACCTGTTTTTTTCCACGGTATTTGCTGCGCGGAATCAGCCTGCCCTCTGAATTCACATTCAGCAGCGGACAGATATTGAGCATCTTTCCGAAAAATCCTGCGGTTTTGGAAACTCTTCCGCCACGGATATAGCTGGTTAAATCTGTTGAGAAAAACCAGTGATGCAGGGTATTGCGATGTGCCACGATCCATGCTGCATTTTCCTCCAGAGACATTCCGGCACGCTGGTTCTCCAGTGTCTGTTCCACCAGCATACCGTAACCGGAAGAAGCCGCAAGGGAATCCACGACCATTACCCTGCGGTCCGGATATTTTTCTTCCATCTGGGTCTTTGCAACATTCGCCGAGTTGATGGATCCGGAAATTCCACTGGAAAGCGTCAGATGAAGCACATCTTTTCCGCTCTTTAAAACAGGCTCAAACAACGCGCAGTATGCCTCTGCATTCACCTGAGAGGTCACAGGCTGCGCGCCGTCTCCGATCATTTTATAAAATACTTCCGGCGAGATGGACGAGTACAGGTCATCTGCATATTCTTTTCCATCCAGCTGATAATGGAACATGGCAAAGGGAACTTCATTTGTTTCCATGAAGGTACGACTCATATCTGCTGTCGAACAGCAGGTAACTATATACTCTCTCATTTTCCCGCTCCTTTGGGTATTTTATTTTTGCAAACATGTCTTATTATAGTAAATCTTTTCGTCTCTTACAAGTCCAAAAATAAAATATCCGCAAGGTATTACTGGGAATCCGTCTGCTGCTGTTTCTTTTTCTTGCGTTTTTCCCGCCGTTTTTTTACCCGATTTTTGCCGCGCTTTGTCGCCTTTATGATAAGGACTGCCGCTAAGACGGCTGCGGCGGCAATCGCAAGAATCAGCCAGATCGGTACGCTGTTATCCTGCACGCGGTAGACCGCAAACGCTGCTCCGTAAGGAACCGATACAGTCACATAACTGCCGTCCTCTTCTGTATCCGCCTTTTCCCACTTATTTTCCGTCTGAACCCTTACCGCAGCGCCGTCTGCGCCGTCCGGTATCCGAAGATGCAGGACATATTCCTCCTTTTGCTCCGGCATGTTGTCGATATTCCAGGTATAGGCATAGACAAGATCCCCATCCGAAATCTTATCCGCCTGCACACTTTCCGCTGACAACACACTCGTGTCATAGAAATCGCCTTCAACCAGGAAATCCGGTTTTAACTGGTCTGCCGCTGAAAACCACGCAAGGCTCTTGGTAAAACGTTTGCTCTCTGCCGTCACTGTTACGTTGGCAGTCACATGGGTCAGCGGGAATTTTCTGTCCCAGCTGATGTAGCAGTCCTCATCCGGCTCAATATCCGGCACTTCTTCTCCCGTCACCGTACCGTCGTAGGGAATCTGCAGCGTCGCAAGCACCTCGTCATCCTGTTCAAAGGTCACCGTTACCTGCGTAAAGCCGGTCGGAACTGTTTCCATTTGCATCAGTTCTTCGTAGGTACAGCGCTGCGCCTTTCCAATATAATTGATCTGATCAACACCACCCCACAGATCAGAGACGAAATAATTGTTTTCCAATGTACCGTCTTCGTTGATACAACCCGCAATGCTGCCGATCTTTTCGGTGCGATTGCCGGAAATTGTCACCATCGCAAGGCAGTTGCTGATATCATAGCCTTCCCCGGTAATGCCGCCGATTTTGTTATCACCCTTTAAATTACACAGGGCGTAGCTCTGATTGACCCTGCTGGCAGAATATCCTGCAATACCACCAAGACCGTTTCCGGATTCCAGCTGAACCGTTCCATAGTTTTCGCATGCATGAATCAGCCCCAGCTCTTCGCTTCCGGCAACGCCGCCGCTGTTTCTTTTTTTGCCCGCTACTGTTCCGTAGTTGATACAGTGAATCAGCACGTCGTTTGTAGTGGAACGCACCTCCACATCCGTCAGCTCTGTCAGATCCATATCGACCTCTGGATCCACATCATACTCCGTATTCATAATTCCGGCGATGCCGCCGGCATTGATGTCGCCCTCAATTTTTCCGTGATTGTTGCAGCCCGAAACGACACCGAGCGTCCGCTCTGTAAGCGCTTCCCCCGAAACATCGTCAATCGCGCTGCCGTTTCCGAGCAGGACGTTGACATCGTCGCTGATGATATCGGTAATTCTGGAGGACGTATTTAAAATCCTGTCCAGATCACTGGTAATCGACTGGATTCCTCCATCGACACTGTCAGTCATGCTGTCGATCGTATCGCCAGATGCTTTGCTCTGATCAGTCAGTTCCCCGGAAATATTGCTCATCGTGTTCGTCAGGGAATCTCCCGTACCTGTAAGCGTACTCTGCAGGTTTTTGATATTGTCAGATGCGGACGAAATTTCTCCCTTCATCTGATTTAGGTTATCGTCGATCTTTTCGTCGTGTTTTACTTTAATCGGATCTTTGTTGAGGATATCCGTAATTGCGTCCGCCTTGCTCTCTACTTCACTCTGACTCGGGATGGAAATAGATTCCGACGGCAGTTCAGAAGGAAGTGTGGAGGGCAGTTCACTCGGCCATTCCGAAGGCAATTCCCATCCGGAGCTGCTTTCTTCCGAAGATTTCCTGGATACACTGTCCCTGGCAAACCACGCATAATCGCCTGCCTCATCGTCCCCTGCTGCCAGATATTCTGCCGCGTCGTCTGCCGGGATTGCCGCAGCTTCTTCGTTGTTGGACGACTGGTTTTGGGTGTCGCCGTTTTCACTGGAAGAAGGCTGTTCGCTCTCTGCAGGGCTTTCCTGCAAAGAACTGCTCTCCTGAGAAGAGCTTTCTTCCGGGCTGCTGCTTTCCGACGCGCTTTCCCCATCACTTTCCGACGCGCTGCTGCTCTCGGAGGAACTTTCTGTCAATATATCCTTCATGTCGTTTAACTTTCCATTGATATTATTGGCAGCATTCTCCGTATTTTGTCGGATGCTCTCCATCATTCTCGAAATTGTATCGTTTCCGATCTCGCCCAGATTATTCAGTGCGCTGCTCAGGCTATCCATATAGGCCGTCATCGCTGCATTATTGCCGGTAACGGTGCTCTTCATGGAATTGATCTCACTGTCCAGATTGCCCATCGTATCCTCATACTGCTGCTGCAGCGTCTGGACATAGCCCCTGGTGTCAGAGGATACGCTGCGCATCGCATCGGACATCTGCCCCATCAGGTGATTGATCTCTGAAAAATCGTCCCTCACCTTTTCCAGATGATCGGAAAGATATTCCGATTCCCGGTAAGGCTCCGCCTGACCGATGATACCGCCAACGTCCTTGCGCCCCATGACATGACCCATATTTTTACAGTTGATGACCGTGCCGCTCTGACGTCCGATCACACCGCCGACATTATAGCCGATATGCGCATAGCCGATTTCCCCTTTGTTCGTGCAGCCTGCCACCGTGCCGGAGGATCTTCCGGCAATGCCGCCTGCGTCATTTCTCGTCACGACGTTCTGCGTCAGATTCAGGGTTCCGATATCGATGCCGTTTAAATCCAGCGTCGTCGTTAAGTCCTCGTCATTGATTTTTCCTTCATTTTCGCAGTTCTGAAGGATACCGCGGTTCATGCCGCAGATACCGCCGACCTCATTCGTGCCGACAATCGTGCCTTTATCATAACAGGTCAGCACGATGCCGTCCGCCCTGTTTTCCCCGACAATGCCGCCGACGTTTGTGTTGCCGGTCACAATTCCTTCAAAGCTGCAGTTTTCCAAAATGCCGTAGTTCGTTCCAACGACTCCACCGACATTTTCTGCGCTGCCAGTCACCTTCACACTGCCGGAAACGGTCAAATCCTTTACCCTGCCGGTTTTGCCGACATAACGGAAGAATCCGTAATCAGAGCCTTCCCGGGAGATTTTCAATCCGCTTACCGTATGCCCGTTTCCGTTGAAGGTTCCCGCAAAATATGGAATGCCATCAAATGAGCTGCCGGACAGGTCGATATCGTCCTGTAAGTTGAAAATCCTGCCATAGCTGTAATAATCGTCCTGGCACCTCTGAACATATTTTAAAAACTCTTCTTTATTGGAAATCGAAATCTCTTCTACGACGATATCGGCTTCCCGGTCTTCCAACGCTTCTTCTGCGTTAACTGCCTCTTCCTGCTTCTTTTCCTCCGCATACGCCATAGAACCGTTCTGCAAAATCGCTGTTGGCAGCATAGAAACGCTCAATAACACCGCCAGCCATTTTTTACAGCTGTTCGTTCTGTTCTTCATCGCTGTCCTCCTTTTTCGCATCCTGTTCGCCCGGCTGTGCTGCTGTGTTCGGTTGTGACACGTCGTCCGGCTGTGCTGCTGTGTCCGGTTTTGCTGCATCATCCGGCTGTGTCAATCCTTCCTGTTCCATTACAAGCTCTGTCTCTTTTCCGCCAATCGGCAGTCTGGATTCAAAAGAAGCCTGCATGGAACCGCTAAAGCTTCCCTTGATCTCCGCGTCGATTTCCCCCTGTATATAGCCCTTGACACGGCCGTTTACAATCATCCGTCCGGAAACATCTCTTCTGGTCGCCTGGGGCAGATTAATTGTCAGAGCAGTCTTTTCGATAATAATATCGCCCAGCAGCAGAATCTGCGGCAAGACAAACAGTACCAGTATAATGGAAATCAAGGTTCCTCTTCCCAGTGCAATACCGATCGAAGCAACTGTCGCATCCGATGCGATCTGTCCGATCAGAAAACCTGCTCCGGTCAGAATCGAACCGGAGGTAAAGATTGTCGGAAATGCCTGATTGATCGTTTCAATAATTGCCTCATGAATCGGCATCTGCTTTTTCAATACCATGTAACGGCTGGATATAACGATCGCATAGTCGATTGTCGCACCCATCTGGATTGCAGATACGATCAGGTACGCAATGAAAAATACACTTCCTCCTGTCAGCGTAGGCACAGAGAAATTGATCCAGATGCTTCCCTGAATGGTCAATACCAGCAAAATCGGAAGTCCGGCGGACTGGAATGTGAACAGCAGGATAATCATAACAAACAGCGCTGTCAGTACACTGATAATAATATTATCTGTTGCAAACGAAGACATCAGGTCATGATTGCTTGTGCAGTCACCAACCAGTATCACGTCTGATTTATTATAATACTTCGCACAAATATTCCGGATGTCATCCATCGCCGCATACGCTTCGTCCCCTTCCGTCGGCACACTGACCGTCAGAACCAGTCTGGAGTAATCCTCTCCCTGCAGCTGCAGCTGCGCATCATGCAGCGTATTATAAAGGTCCGTCAGCTTTTCATCCATATCCTCATCCAATGTGACGTAGCCTTCCTCATACTGATCATACAGGAATAAAAACATATCTATAATCGGTACCTTGTACTCGTCGATGCCTGTAAAAATCGGACCGTTTTGTCCCTGATCATAGGCATAGGCCATATACAGAACCCGTACGATCTCAATATCCAGATCTGTCAATTCAGAAAATGCACGGGGCGCGATTTTATCCGTCAGGACATAATCATCGTTGATCGAAACGTTTGCAAGCCCTGTCACGGTATTGACATAATCCAGCGTTTCAAATTCCTTCAGAACCTTTTTCTCAGATTCATAATCGCCCTTCGGCACCAGAATTGCAATCTGATTCGAAACGCCAAACTCGTCTTCAATTTTATGCTTGGCAATTCTGGTCTCACTTTCCCTTGCGGCCGGAACGGAATTGACATCATACAGATAGCTGCAATTATTTGACATCCATGCTGCAAAACAAAGCAGTATCACAAATACAGGCGGAACGATAAATCTTGTCAGGTTCGCCCATTTACCTGCAAACGAAATATTCGGAACAAAGCTCTTATGATGCGTGTTGTCAATTCCCTTTGCAAAGATCATCAGAATCGCAGGCATCAGGAAGAATACGGAGATCAAACTGAAAATAATTGCCTTTACCAGTACGATACCCATGTCATAGCCCAGACGAAAATGCATGAACATCATCGCCACCATGCCGGAGATGGTCGTCAGGGAAGAAGAACTAATCTCCGGTATTGCCTTTGACAGTGCAACCTTAATCGCGGATTCCGCGTCCATCGTCTCATGCTCTTCCATAAAACGATCACAAAAAATAATCGCATAGTCAATTGCAAGCGCCAGCTGCAGAACGACAGAAATCGAATCCGTTACGCTGGAAATCGTTCCCATCAGGTAGTTTGTTCCCTTATTTAGAAGCGCAGCCACACCAAACGTAATCAACAGTACCGGGATTTCCATATATGCCTTTGTGGAAATCAGCAGTACCACTACAATAATCACAACTGCAAGAACCAGAATCAGATTCATGTCATTATTCAGGGATTCTGTCTGTTCTTCTTCAGCGCCGACCGAGGTAGATATGTAGGTATCATAATCCGAAAGCAGCTCCTTTACCGCCTGCTTGGCATCCTTGCTGATCTCATCGTCCTCTGTGCCGTCAAAGGTCACATCAAACAGGGCGTTCGTTCCGTTGTAATGATCTGCGGAATCATCAAAGGCAACCTCTTTCACGCCCTCTACCGCCTCCAGCTTTTCCACCAGAGCATCTGCATCCTGCCAGGTAATATTCGACACCATGATCCTGGCGCTGCCATATGTCATAAACTGTTCATCCATCAGGGTCAGACCAATTCTCGTCTCACTGTCTGCCGGCAGATATTTGGTAATATCCTGATTTACCGAAACTTTATTCATGCATGCTGCACAGTAAATACACGCAATGGCAAACAAAACCAGAAAAGCTTTTCTTTTGTTGACAATAAAGGTTGCTACCGTCAACCAAAAATTCCCTTTTTCCTTTTTTTCTTCCATTCGATTCACTCCTTGACCTCTGCTTTTCACCAGAAATTTCATTCCTATTATAAAATCACTCCTTATTCTTTACAAGCAAATTTCCCCGTCAATTTTCCTAATCTGTCCAAAAAAATATATCCACTCTGCCAATTGTGTACCCGGACTTTTTCGATTAAGATTAAAGTACTGACATTATTTTAGGGGAGAGACAGAAGTTATGGAAAAGAGACAACACAAGCAAAAAGCAGTTCTGATGACAGAGGGACCGATCTGGCGGTGCCTTTTATTATTTGCACTTCCGCTGATGGCCGGCAACCTGTTTCAGCAGCTTTACAATACGGTAGACAGCATCGTCGTCGGTAATTTCGTTGGAAAAGAAGCACTCGCCGCAGTCGGCTCCACGGATAGCGTTATCAATACCTTTATCGGTTTTTTTTCCGGCATGTCCACCGGTGCAGGCGTCATCATTTCCCAATATTATGGCGGCAAAAAAGAAGAAAAGGTTTCTGTCGCCGTCCAGACGACCATCGCACTGACGCTTTGCATGAGCATTCTCTGCACGGTGCTCGCCCTTTTGCTTGTTCCATCCCTGCTGCGCCTCATGGGCACTCCGGAGGATGTCTTCCCCGAGGCTGCAACCTATCTTCGCATTTACTTTATCGGTGTCACCGGACTTTTGTTCTATAACATGGGGGCCGGCATTCTTCGCGCGGTCGGAGATTCCAGACGTCCGCTCTATTTTCTGATTTTCTGCGCGGTTTTGAATACGCTTCTGGATCTTTTATTCGTCGCAGTTTTGCGGTTCGGTATCGCGGGTGCCGCCTGGGCGACGATCCTTTCCCAGGGAATTTCCGCCCTCCTGACACTCTTTGTCCTGACCCGCGAAAAAGCCTGTTACCGCATCATTTGGAGCAAGGTCCGTCTGGATCCGGGCATGACGAAAAAGATTTTCTTTCTCGGACTTCCCGCCGCAATTCAGATGGCAGTCACTTCCTTTTCCAATGTTTTTGTACAGGCATACATCAATCGTTTTGGTTCTGCTGCCATGGCAGGCTGGTCTTCCTATGGAAAAATTGACAAATTCTGCGTACTTCCCATCCAGAGCCTTTCCCTTGGCGTGACCACCTTTGTCGGTCAGAACCTCGGTGCACGCAAAATAGACCGTGTCCGGCAAAGCACTAAGGTAGGCACACTGCTCTGCTTTGCCGTCGCGATCCTTATTACGATTCCTGTTTTGATTTTTGCCCGTCCTCTTGTCTCCATGTTCAACCGCACGCCGGAGGTTTTAGACTACGGCACACTTTTCATCCGTCTGGAAATGCCGTTTTACCTCGCCCTTTGCGTCAATCAGGTACACGCCGGCACACTGCGGGGTATCGGCAATACAAAAGCCCCCATGGTCATCATGATGAGCTGCTTTATCGTGTTCCGCCAGATCTATCTTTACACGGTCACACAGTTTACAGACTCTGTCATCGCCGTCGCACTGGGCTATCCGCTGGGCTGGCTATTGTGCAGCATCCTTCTGTTTACCTATTACCGTCACACGAAGCTGGAAACGTATCTGCGGTAAAAACAGCTCCGGACGCCAGCGTTTTTGCAATGGCCTCCGGAGTTTCCCGTTTTCCGTTTTTTTCCCACATAACAAACACATTCATCAACGCACCGCCATAAAAGTACAGCTCGTAGGGCGGAATTTTATAAACCGGTTGAATCCGTTCCATCATAAAAGAGTTCATAGCTTCCAATATGATATGATACAAATGCGCATCTACAAGCTCCAAGATAAAGGCTGCATACTGATCAAAATACTTCAGTGCATGTTCTATACTTCCCGGATCGTGAAATTTTCCGCCTTTTTTTATGATCTCGCTGCGTTCCCGGACATACCCGTTTACGATCTCATGAAAGTAATCTGCAAGCGCATCTTCTTTTTGTTCATAATAATGATAAAACGTCATTCGGGAAACACCGGCACGTTTTACAATATCGGATACCCGGATCTCTTCATATGGTTTTTTATCCATCAGGGAAAAAACGGCTTCTCCGATGCACATCCGCGTAAAACGGGTTCTGTTTGTATATTTTTTCCCAAATAATTCCGCCATATCCTTCTCCTTTGCCCTGCATTGTAGCATCATAGCACAGCTTTCGGTTTATTTACAATCCTTCCAGCAAATCTTCCATAACATCCTGTACTGTCTCTATCTGATTTGCCAAGTAAACCTGGGCTCCGCAAAAAAGCAAGCCATTTTCTGTATCTCCCTTTACGGCATGGATCAACGCTTCTGTAATACAATAGGGTATTTCCGCCGGATTGCAGTGCTTTAAACAGCCAAAGCATTTCTGCGGTCTTTGGAACTCCCCCTTCTCCACACGTTCCAGAAAAGGATTTCTGATTGCGCGCCCCGGCATTCCAACCGGACTTGACACCAGCACAATATCCTCTTTCCGTGCCTTCAAATACGCATCTTTATATGCACTGTCCGCGTCACATTCTTTCGTTGTAATAAACCTGCTTGCAACCTGAATCATATCCGCTCCAAGCATAAATCCATGCTCTGCCCGCGCTTTATCACAGATCCCGCCGCCGACTGCAACGGGTATTTTCCTTTCCGCCTTCTTTTCATAGACTCGTACCAGCTTTAATATTTCAGAGATTTCCATATCATAATCCATTTTCTCTTCCAGCTGTTTTCTGGAAAATCCAAGATGTCCGCCTGCCTCCGGGCCTTCTATCACTATAAAATCCGGATATCTATGATATTTTTTCTCCCAGTATTTCAGGATCAGTGCCGCCGCACGGGCGCCGGAGACGATCGGTGCAATTGCAATGTCTGTATCCGAAACCATTGCCGGAAGCTCCAGCGGCAACCCGGCGCCGGACACAATAAAATCTGCACCGGTTTCAACGGCCTTTCTTACATAGGTCTCATAATGATTCATTGCCACCATAATATTAAACCCAAGGATTCCATCCGGTGCAATCTTTCTCGCCTTTTGCAGTTCTTCCTCCATTGCCTTCAGATTTGCTAAAACCGGGTTTTGTTCAAATTCAGGCTGTAAAAAGCCGATCTGCGCGGCCGAAATGGTTCCGGCTCCCCCTTCCTTCGCCACTGCCCCCGCCAGTCCGGACAGGCTGACTCCAATTCCCATTCCTCCCTGGATCAGCGGTTTTTTCAATCTTTTTTTTCCAATCCATACCTGGCTTTTCATGGTAGTTCTCCTTCATACTATTTTCTTATAAAGAGGATGCCGGGTTCAAAGCTTCCGGAATCTTTCATACCGTCTGTCACAAAGTTTTTCAGGCTCCAGCACAGTATATTGTTTTAAAAACCTTCTTAATTCTTCCCGAAGCTGTTCCAACACTGATCCCATATTCTGTATGGTCAGCTTTTCCGGTTCTTTGATCCTCCGTTCTGCTGCCTGTGCGCTTACAACATCCTCTGCAGTCAGCTTCATTTTATCTGCAGCCTCGGGCGCACACTTTTTATCTTTCCAGAGTATACTTGCAAAACCTTCCGGTGATAAAACAGAATACACCGCATTCTCCATCATCCACACTTCATCTCCACAGGCGAGGGCCAGCGCTCCGCCGCTTCCCCCCTCCCCAATAAAGATGGATACAACCGGTGTTTTCAGCCTGCTTATCTCCAACAGATTTTCCGCAATTGCGGATCCCTGACCGCGCTCCTCGGCTCCAATCCCGCAAAAAGCTCCGGGGGTATCTACGAAACAAATCACCGGCCGATGAAATTTTTCCGCTTCCTTCATCAAACGAAGAGCCTTCCGATATCCTTCCGGCTGACACATTCCAAAATTATGCTTTACCCGATCTTTGGCGGAGGTTCCCTTTTCCTGGGCGATCACAGTAACCGGAACTCCTTCAAACAGCCCAATTCCTCCAATCAGCGCCGGATCATCTCCAAACCTCCTGTCCCCATGAAATTCATAAAATTCGGAAAAGAGTGCCCGGACATAATCACTGCCCACAGGTCTGTCCGCCCGTCGTGCAGCAAGCACATGCTCCCATGCAGAGTCCGATCCTTTTTTCTCCGGAGCCAGACAGGCTGCCGGGTTCTTTTTTGCACCTTCCTGTATTTCTGTATCCACCAGCTGACAAAGCGCCTTTTTGCAGTATTCCCGGTCATGCATTCTGCAAAGAGCCGCCAGTACCTTTCTTAATTCAAAACGTTCTATGATCCGATCCACGAATCCGTGCTCCATTAAAAATTCAGAACGTTGGAAACCCTTGGGCAAACGTTGTCCGATCGTCTGTTCAATTACCCGAGGTCCGGCAAACCCAATCAGCGCATTGGGCTCTGCCAGTATCACATCTCCTTCCATCGCAAAGCTCGCTGTCACACCGCCAGTGGTCGGATCTGTCAATACACAAACAGACAAAAGTCCTGCCGCGTGGTGCTTTGCCATTGCAGCGGATACCTTTGCCATCTGCATTAAAGAATGAATCCCTTCCTGCATACGTGCACCACCGGAGCAGGTAAACAGAATTAACGGTAAGTTTTCCGTCGTTGCTTTCTCGATCAGACGAGTCAGCTTTTCCCCGACAGCCCATCCCATGCTCGCCATCATGAAACGGCTGTCCATTACGCCAATCGCTGCCGATATACCATCTATGGAACCGGTTCCCGTAACGATAGCTTCCTTCATTCTGGTCTTCAGTCTTTCCGTTGCCAGTTTTTCTTCATATCCTTCAAACCCCAGCGGATTTTCTCCCACCAGCTCTCTGTCTGATTCCAGAAAGGTTCCCTCATCTGCCACTCTGCGGATTCTCTCATAAGCACGTACCTTAAAATAACCTCCGCACTTTGGACAAATATAGTATGCATCCCGCACTTCCTGTACGAGGATCGGTTTTTTACATCTGCTGCAGCGGCATAATAAGCCATCCGGAACAGTTGTGGTGCTTTCGCTTTTTTTCAAAGCCGTTTTTGTTTTTTTAAAAACATGATCCAGATTCACTTGCTTTCTCCATTCCTGCGTTCCAGAAATTCAATGTCCGTTTTTCCCTGCCGGAACTCTTCATTCTCCAGAAGCTCATACAAAAAATCTACATTTGTATCTATGCCCTCTATGATCACTTCTCCCAGCGCACTGTGAAGCTTTTCAATTGCCTCCCGGCGGCTTTTCGCCCATACACTGATCTTTGCGATCATTGCATCATAAAACGGCGGAATCGTATAGCCACTGTAAATGGCAGAGTCAACACGGACACCCTTTCCTCCCGGCAAATGCAGCCCTGTAACCGTTCCCGGGCATGGTGCAAATCCTGCGTCCGGATTTTGAGCGTTTACCCTGACTTCTATGGAATGACCATTTACAGACACATCTTGCTGCTGCAGTAAAAGCAGCTGTCCATCCGCAATTCGAATCTGCTCTTTGATCAGGTCCACACCCGTAACCCATTCCGTAACCGGATGCTCTACCTGAATTCTGGTATTCATTTCCATAAAATAAAAATTTCCATCCGGCTCCAGTAAAAACTCTATCGTACCTGCGTTCACATATCCAGCTGCCTTTGCCGCGTCCACAGCACATTCCCCCATTTTTTGACGCTGACTTTTGGAAAGGCTTGCACAGGGTGCTTCCTCCAGCACCTTCTGATGCCGTCGCTGCATAGAACAGTCCCGTTCTCCCAGATAGATCGTATTTCCTGCACAATCTGCCAGAATCTGTACCTCCACATGCTTTGGTCCGGTCAGAAAATGCTCCAGATACATTGCTCCATCTCCAAAGGATTGTTTTGCTTCTGTCTGTGCTATCCGGAAATTTTTTCTGAACTCCTCCGGGCTTTGTGCCACACGCATACCCTTTCCTCCGCCTCCAAGGGCAGCCTTGATCATGACAGGATATCCGATCGCTTTTGCCTGCTCCAGTCCATCTTCTTCCTCATAAACAGCATCCCTGCTGCCCGGAATAATCGGGATTCCTGCTTTCTGCATCGTATTTCTGGCTTCCTGCTTATTCCCCATTCGTGCGATCACCTCTGCAGGAGGACCGATAAAAATAATCCCACATTTTTCACACAGCTCTGCAAACCGGCTGTTCTCTGACAGAAATCCAAATCCCGGATGAATCGCATCCGCCCCTGTTACAACAGCGGCGCTCAGAATCTGTTCCATTGCCAGATAGCTATCTGTCGGACGCGCAGGTCCAATGCAGACAGCCTCATCTGCCAGCTTTGCATGCAATGCATCCCGGTCTGCTTCGGAGTACACAGCAACCGTCTCAATTTCCATCTCCCGACACGCCCGGATGATCCGAACCGCAATTTCACCTCTGTTTGCAACAAGTACCTTTCTGATCATGTCTGTTATCAAGCTCCTATCATAAATGTCAGCTCTGCCCTTGCAACAATCTTTCCGCCTACACTGGCAGTTGCCTCTCCGATTCCCATCGGTCCTTTTTTTCGGATAATGCGTGTTTCCAGGCAAAGTCTGTCACCCGGAATCACTTTTCCTTTAAAGCGGCATTTATCCACTGCACCAAAATATGCAATTTTCCCTTTGTTTTCCGGAAGCGATAAAATCGCTACTGCTCCTGTCTGCGCCAATGCCTCCAGGATCAGCACTCCCGGCATTACAGGCTCCTCCGGAAAATGTCCGGCAAAAAAATCTTCCCGGTATGTAACACATTTATAGCCAACTGCATATTCTCCCGGCTCATAATCCTCAATTCCGTCAATCAGCAAAAAGGGATGTCTGTGCGGAATCAGTTCCTGGATCTGCATAATATTCAACTGCTTCATAGGGTTCTCCATATCCGTTTTAGTTCTGTTCTTCCACAATAAAAAGCGGCTGCCCGTATTCCACCATCTCCCCGTTTGATACAAGAATCTGCTTCACGGTCCCGCAGTAATCACTTTCCAGCTCATTCATCAGCTTCATGGCTTCCACAATTCCAAGGGTCTGACCCTTTTCTATCCCGTCGCCTTCCTGTACAAAGGGTTCGGCATCCTCTGCTGGCGCTGCATAAAAAATACCAACCAGCGGGGAGACTACCGTTTTTGTATGCTCTGTTTTTGTGGGCTCTGTTCCTGTAAGCTCTACCGGTGACATCTGTTTTGACTGTTCTTGTGGACTTTCCGACTGTTTTTGCAGCTGTACCAAAGTGCTTTGTGTTTCCGGATCTGTTTGCTTCCGAGGCTGCTTCTTTTTTAGGCTTAAACGCATACCGTTTTGTTCCAGGCAAAAACTGTCAAGCTCTGATGCCGATACCCGGTCGATCAGCTCTACGATCTGTTCCAATTCCATATCTGTTACTCCCTGTTTCCTTCCTCATAGCGTTTCATTAAAATAGAGGCATTGTGCCCGCCAAAGCCAAGGGAATTGCTCATTGCGTAATCCAGTTTTTTCTGCTTCGGTGCACCAATGGTATAATCGAGGTCACATTCTGCATCCGTCTCCTTCGTACCGACAGTCTGATGAATAAAGCCCTCCTGCAAGGTTTTCACACATACAATTGCCTCTACTGCACCAGCGGCACCAAGTAAATGACCGATCATGGATTTTGTGGAATTCACAGCTACCTGTTTTGCTGCTTCTCCAAATGCCCGTTTAATCGCCCGTGTTTCAAACAGATCATTATGATGTGTCCCTGTTCCGTGTGCATTGATATATCCGATCTGATCCGGCTCTGCCTCTGCCTCCTGCATAGCAAGCTCCATCGCCCTTGCTGCACCGCTTCCATCTTCACATGGCGATGTAATATGAAATGCATCTCCGGTAGCACCATATCCAACCAGCTCTGCGTAAATCCTTGCGTTTCTTTTCCGGGCATGCTCCAGTTCTTCCAGAACAAGGATCCCGGCACCTTCCCCAAGAACAAAGCCTTTTCTGTCTACATCAAAGGGAATGGATGCCCGAAGCGGATCTGTTTCCTGAGAAAGCGCCGTAAGAGCCTGAAATCCTGCAATACCTGTCGGACAAATACAGCTTTCTGCTCCGCCGGCAAACATAATCTCCGCGTCCCCATACTGGATGGCGCGGAATGCGTCGCCGATGCAGTTTGTTCCGGAGGCACATGCCGTCACAACATTGGTGCATTTTCCACGTATCCCCAGCTGAATGGAAATATTTCCTGCTGCCATATTGGAAATCATTCTCGGAACCATCAAAGGATCTACCCGATTTGCCCTTCCTTCCAGTATTTTTGTGTATTCCTTTTCAATGGTCGAAAGACTGCCAATTCCGGATCCCACGATTACACCGGCACGAAACAGATCTTCTTTTGTCAGATCGAGGTCGGCATCCTCCAGGGCCTCCTTTGCTGCTGCAACTGCATACTGGGAAAACAGTTCCATCCGTCTTGCCGCTTTTGCATCCATTTTCTCTTCCCCATGGAAATCTTTTACCTGAGCTGCAAGCTTTACTTTAAAATCCTTCGTATCAAATCCGGTAATTTCTCCAATCCCTACGGTTCCTTTTCTGACATTTGTCCAAAATTCCGGAACCGTATTCCCGATTGGCGTAACCGCACCCAGTCCGGTGATCACAACTCTTCTTTTCTGCACCATTTTTTCCTCTGTATTTTTTTTCATAAAGCTCCTCATGTCCTGAAAAATCCCTGTGCTGCTATCTCAAAGCTGTCTTGCGCCAGACTTTCTCATGCCTTTTTGCTACATCAGCATACCGCCATCTACCTGCAATACCTGACCGGTAATATAATCTGCATCTTCGGATGCCAGAAACGCGATCACTCCCGCTACCTGTTTTGCTGTTCCAGGTTTTTTCAATGGGATTGCAGAAAGCATTCGTTCTCTGGCTGCATCGCTTAAATTTTTTGTCATATCGGTCTCAATCCATCCCGGTGCAACTGCATTCACTGTAATATTGCGTGAAGCCAGCTCTTTTGCCGCACTCTTTGTCATACCGATCACACCAGCCTTGGACGCCGCATAATTTACCTGTCCTGCATTCCCGCAAATTCCGACTACAGATGCAAGATTGATGATCTTTCCGCTTCTTTGGCGAAGCATCTGACGGGAAACAAAATGCAGCATACAAAAAGTTCCTTTCAAATTTGCAGCAATCACAGCATCAAAGTCTTCCTCCGACAGTTTCATCAAGAGATCATCCCTTGTTATGCCTGCATTATTGACCAGGATATCGATTCTTCCAAATGTATCTATGATCTGTTTGATATTTTTTTCACACTCTGCATAATCGGAAACATCCCACGCCATGCACACTGCATCCCCGCCTGCAGACTTTATTTCTGCAACCGTTTCAAGTGCTGCCGCCTCCGATCCCCTGTAATTGACGATCACAAAGGCACCTCTTTTGGCAAGTTCCATTGCCGTGGCTCTTCCGATTCCTCTGGATGCTCCGGTTATTACTGCAACTTTTCCTGTTATGTTCAATCTTTTCTCCTTTTATACCGTTTCGTTCAGAAAATCCTGCATTCTTACAAGATCCTCCATGGTAGAAACCGTACAGATCTTTGCCCCTGCATTTATTTTTTTCAACAGGGTGCTCAGGGTATGCCCCGGACCGATCTCTACAAAATACTCTACACCTTCTGCAAGCATCGTCCTCATGCTCTGCTCCCACTTTACAGGAGAATAGACTCCCCGGGAAAGCAGGGACCGGATCTGCTCTGTTTTTGTGATTGGCTGAGCCGATACATTCGATACATACGGAATCTGAAGCTCTGACAGTCTCACCTGTTCCAGCTCCCGTTCCAGTTTTTCTCCTGCCGGCTTCATAAACGGGGAATGGAAGGGTCCGCTGACCTTCAAAGGGATGACTTTGGCACCGTTTTTCTTCAGTCTTGGTATCATTTCCAAAAGCGCCTGTGTCTCTCCGGTTATCACCTGCTGACCCGGGCAATTATAATTTGCAACTGTAACGGCATCGGTATTTTTTAAGAGTGCCTCCAATACATCCGGTTCCAGACCGAGCACCGCAGCCATCCCTCCAAATCCGTCCTTTGTTGCATTTTGCATCAACAGCCCCCGCTTTCTGACTAAGAGAAGTGCCGTTTTTATATCCATAGCACCAGCTGTTGCAATTGCTGCATATTCTCCAAGGCTCAATCCGGCTGTCATATCCGGAACAATCCCGGTTTCCAGAACCGCCGCTGTCATTGCCAGGCAACATGTGACCAGACAGGGCTGTGTATATTCTGTTCTGTTCAACAGGTCATTTTTCGCAAAGCAAAGGGACTTCACATCGAAATCCAGTACACTTTGGGCTGTATCCACTACTGCTGCCGCTGCACTGTTCTGTTCATAAAAATCCAGTCCCATTCCAGGCATTTGTGCTCCCTGCCCCGGATATAAAAAAGCTACCTTTTTCTTTTTTACCGCCATACCTTCATCCTTTTTTCTGCATCCTCTATCAGCTGTCTGATCAAGGTCCTGCAATCTGTTTCTTCATGGATCATGCCTGCAATCTGTCCGGCCATTACGCTTCCGTTTAACACATCGCCTTCCGTTACCGCTCTTCTTAATGCACCGAGTGTAAGATATTCCAGTTCTTCCATGGAAGCTCCCGCCTGTTCCAGCTCCAGATACCGTTTCGTCATATCATTGCGCAGAGCCCGGACCGGATGTCCCGTGCTTCTTCCTGTTACCTTTGTATCAATATCTTTTGCTTTTAAAATCCGTTCTTTGTAGGCCGGATGAATATGACATTCCTTTGTCACTACAAAACGCGTTCCCATCTGAACGCCTTCCGCACCAAGCATAAGGGCTGCTGCAATTCCTCTTCCGTCTGCAATGCCTCCTGCCGCAATCACCGGAATATTCACCGCATCACAAACCTGTGGGACAAGGGTCATTGTCGTACTTTCTCCGACATGCCCGCCGGATTCATACCCCTCTGCCACAACTGCATCTGCTCCACACTTCTCCATCCGTTTTGCCATTGCAACAGATGCAATAACCGGAATGACCCGAATATCCTTTTCTTTCCAAAGCGTCATGTATTGTTCCGGATTTCCCGCACCTGTTGTAACAACCGGCACACGTTCCCGCGCCACTGTCCGCGCTACTTCATCTGCGTGGGGACTCATCAGCATGATATTGACACCAAAGGGTCTGTCCGTCCGTTTTCTGACCTCTCTGATCTGCTCTGCAACCCATTCTGCCGGTGCATTCGCTGCGCCGATCATTCCCAGTCCTCCGCCATTTGATACCGCTGCTGCAAGATGATAATCCGCCACCCAGGCCATTCCACCCTGAATAATGGGATATTCTGTTTTTAACAATCCGGTTACTCTTGTCTGCATCCTGTTTTTGTCCTCCGCTTATGCTTTATGGCTTTCTACATAGCTCATGACATCACCGACTGTTTTCAACTGTTCCAGATCCTCTGCCGGAATATCAACTCCAAAATGCTCTTCAAATGCCATTACCATTTCAAACAGATCCAGGGAATCTGCCTTCAGATCCTCTGAAAAAGAGGTTTCCGGTGTAATAGAAGCTTTATCTGCTCCAAGGTTTTCTGCTACAATTGCTTTAATTTCTTCAAACATAATAAAAAATCTCCTTTTTATCTTTTTAAATCCATTCTGCGATAGATGCACCCCAGGTCAGTCCACCGCCAAAGCCTGCCATTACAATTCTGTCTCCTTTTTTCAGTCTTTTTGACTGATCCAGTTCGTTTAAAAGAATCGGAATACTTGCAGATGACGTATTCCCATAATTCTGCAGATTCATGGGGAATTTTTCCAGAGGCTCCTTCAGACGCTTTGCCACTGCCTCCACAATCCTTTGATTTGCCTGATGCAAAACATAGCAGCCAATTTCTTCTCTGGAAAGTCCATTGATACAAAGCACCTCCTCAATCACCTGCGGTACCCTGCGCACTGCAAACCGAAATACTGCCTGCCCATCCATACTGACCTTTGATGAAGCACTCTGCTCTATGCTGAGTCTATGCTGCTCTGTCTCCAGATTTCTGTCATAGTGATGCTCCAGCATCAATGCATTTCCCATGCTTCCATCCGAATGGGATATGAACCGATATCCCTTTTTTTCTGTGCAGGTCAGAACAACTGCTCCGGCTCCGTCTCCAAATAAAATACAACTGTTTCGATCTTTCCAGTCAATGATATTGGACAGACGCTCACTGCCAATAATCAGGGCTGTTTTGTAAGCTCCGCTTTCCAGATATGCTTCTGCACTCTGATATGCCAGTAAAAATCCACTGCATGCTGCATTTAAATCAAAGCAGACTGCCCGTACCGCTCCGATACGTTCCTGAATCCGACAGGATACCGATGGCATTACTGTTTCCGCAGAAAGCGTCGAAACAATCAACAGATCAATTTCCTTTGCTGAAATCCCGGAATGCTGCAGCGCCTGCATAGCTGCCTGGACGCCCATATCGACCACAGTTTCTTTCTCCGCGACATGCCTTCTGCAAATTCCGGTTCGCTCCCGAATCCATACATCTGTCGTCTCAACCATCTGCTCCAGCTCCCGGTTTTCCACAATTTTTTCCGGTATGTATGAACCGGTTCCTCTGATCTCGACTGCCATTGTCTCTTTTATCCCGTCCAAGCTGCAACAGCAATGACGGAATGTCCTTTCTGTTTTCGTTTCGTCCCCTATCTTACCCAAAACGGAATTGGAATACAATTTACAAAAAAAGACAAAATGTCAACTTCTATTCGGTGCATACAAAAAAGACCCGGGTGCAAATCTGTTATGCACTCGGGTCTGATTCGTTGAATATGCTCGTTTTCTATATTATTTTCTGCACCCGTTCGATAAATTCCGCCACTGCTCCATCCATGCAGTCCGACAGGACCATATCACAACAATCCTTTACCTCCTGGGGTGCATTTTTTACGCAGGCAGAAAGCCCTACTGCCTTCAGCGCTCCTATATCGTTAAAAAAATCTCCGATAAACGCGGCTTCCTCTGCAGTTCCTCCAAGATACCTGCAGGCACGTCTGAGTGCATCTCCCTTTCCTGATGCTTCGTTCATAATCTCTACCAGAGTATCCTCCGTATGCTCGATTCTGACGCCATCCGGCTTATGACTTCTGACAAATTCTGCGCATTTTATTCCATCCTGCGCCGATACGCATAAAATGATCCGATACCAGGGCTTCTCGATCTGCTCCAGCAAAGCGATCGGGTAGCTATTTTGCTGCTGGCAGGCAGTCTGATCCTCTTTTGTCTTCACCTGCCAATAGTTCGTACGATTCACAATGACGATTCTGCACTCTGTGAACTGCTTCAATTCTTTTTTCATAGAAAAAGCAAACTGCAAAGCGTCTTCTTCCACGCAAAGTTCATCTAAGTATTCGCCTTTCTGAAAATCGTAAAGTGCACAGCCGCCATTTACCACACTCAATGTATTGATTGGAAGGTCACCAATAAAGCCCTTCACACTGTCCGGTGAACGTCCTGTGCATACACCGAAGCTACCGCCCTCTTCAACATATTTCCGAATCGCCAGTCGGTTTTTCGCCGGTATTCCAATGCCGCCGATTCCAAGGGTCCCATCGACATCCGCAAAAATATATTTGATCGCCATTTCCCTGCTTTTGCCTCTCTTTTTTCCTGTCAGTTCCATCTGTGCCATACGCGTTACTGTTAAGTCTTCGCTATTTCACCCGCACTGCCCGAAACCGTATCCGTACATAATCTACGAACCAGTGATCCTCCTGCCAGAGTGTATCCCGCAGTTTCTCGATCGTTTCCCAGATGATTTCTTTTTTCAGAGAATCGTCCATACCAAGAAACGGCGTTTTGACAAACATGGAAATCCAGTCTGCCAGACCATCTCTTCCCTCCTGCACCGTCGGACGATCAAAGAGGCTCGCATATTCTACCCGAAATCCTGCCTGCTCCAACATCGGGGCATACGTTCCAATCGTCGGAAAATAAAACACACGCGGATAGGTCATACCGTGGGCTGCAAAACATTTTTCCAGCATGCTGTGCACCTGCTCCGCACAGCCATAACCGCCAAATTCGCAGACAAACTCACCGCCGAGCACAAGCTGATGACAGATATTGTCGAGCAACTTCTGCTGGTCTTTTGCATCAATCCAGTGAAGCACCGCATTGGAAAAAATCGCATCCGCCTTCTGTTTCAGAGAAAAGTCAACCGCATTTCCTTTCTGAAAAGAGATCCCGGAGCAGTTTTTTTCTGCCAGCCTCAGCATCGTTTCTGAATCGTCTACTCCCAATACGTGATAGCCTTTTTCTGCGAGCTTTTTGGTCAGCATTCCGTTTCCGCAGCCAAGATCAACCACGAAAGCTCCCTCTGGCTTTGTCAACAGCTCCATCACAGATTCCCCATAGGAGGGTACAAACGAAAAATGTTTCTGGTAATCGGAAGCATTCCAATCGATATTCGGCATGTCCTTTCCTCCTCGTCTTTTTCACAAACCGCATCTCGCGCTTTTTTTAGTTCATGACAATAGAATGCTCGCAGAGCGTGCATTCTATTGTTTAGCACAAAAAAGCGCAAATTTTACGAACATTTCTGCATCCGTAAAATCCGCGCTCTTTTTTATCCCTCAGTGAAACGCGTGTTCTGTTGTTTGTACTCAGGAAACTGTTACGCTTGTCCAGTCATCCGAAGGACAGATGCCAATATAGGTTTTACCAGGATTTAAGGTTATCTCTGCTCCGGATAAATCATAATAATGCGTAATTCCGGTCTCACTTGCTTTTGCCCACATAATCGGGATCGCTTTTCCACCGGTAATATACCAGCCTGCGCCCTGCCCGATCACGTTATAAATCAAATAGCCATTTTTATCATATTGGGTAAAGGTGCAGTTTTGTAAAATAACATTTGCAAAAGAAGGAGCTTTTTTATCCTCTCCATCTTTGGCAAGCTTTTTATTTTCGTAATAATCATAGGTACCGGTTTTTGCATTGTAGGACAGATACGGTTTTGTCAGTCTGAAGCAGTTTAACTGCACCAGGTTTGCCGGAATGTTGCCAGCCTTTGCAGAAAGATTCGTCGCTCCAATCTTCCAATGGCTCATCGCTGCCGGATTTGTGTAAGTAGAAGGAATGGCGGCTGTTGTCACCTGCTTTGCAATGTCATTTTTAAGGACATATTCGGTAAACTCCTGCGCCTTGCCATTTTTCACTCTGCTAAAGCCACCGGATAAATGGCTAATCCCTGTGGACTTGAAATACGGATTATTATAAAACGGTCCGCCATCATGAATCAGAATTGCATTCCATTCCGAAGCAAGCAAAATATTCGTCGGTCTTGTGGAACGGACATTGCCGATCTGACCAACATTCTGCCAATCCTTATAAATCGCCATCAGTCTGGTAACTCGCTTATTTGCAGTCGAGTTCATCATCTCATAAACGACATCCGCTTCCGAAAGCCCGTAATGCGGCAGTGCTTTCGTATCATTATCGATCATAACCGCAACCGGACGCTGTGTCTGCAACGCTATGCTCGTCGGAAGACCCGTCAGTTCAGATACATAGGCTGCCTGCGCTGCAGCGGCCGGAGCTGCCTGTGCCTCGATCCCAGAAAGCGGAGCAAACAACAGTGCTGCAGCAGTAAAAACTGCAGTCATAGATAAACATCTCTTGTTCATATAAAATACCTCTCTGCTATAATCTCTTTCCTTACATTTTATCATTCTGAATGTACCCTGTAAAGAAAAAGGTACGGCCCTGTGCAAAAAACAATACGCACCGTCGGGTCGCGAAAGCGACATCCTTTCTTTCCGACGCAGTGCGATCCTTACGGAGCGTTTTTGCATTCGCCGTCCGTTCACACGCGCCATTCGCAAACTCGCATCTTCGATGCTTTCCGCTGCTGCGCAGCTCCTTTTGCTCATGAAGCGGCGCTCCCTTCGTGGGACCCAGCAGGCAGATTTTCGTGCAAGCACGAATCTGCCTGTTTGGTCCCACGAGTGAACTGGGATAACAAAAAACGTCTGTTGAGTTCTCAACAGACGTCCTTGTCATTATAGGTTCATACCTTCAAAACTGAACACTGAAATCCTCTTTTGTATCTTCCACATCCATTCCCAACCTGTCAGGATAAGCCCTCGACCGATTAGTATTTGTCAGCTCCATGCATTACTGCACTTCCACCTCAAACCTATCTACCTCATACTCTCTAAGGGGTCTTACTTATTGGGATAACTCATCTTGAGGGGGGCTTCACGCTTAGATGCCTTCAGCGTTTATCCCTGCCGGACTTGGCTACTCTGCCATGGCTCTGATAGCCAACAGATACACCAGTGGTCCGTCCATCCCGGTCCTCTCGTACTAAGGACAGCTC
>ERZ773146.187-NODE-187-length-42184-cov-43.869662_pt1 | contig 42184 bp, 38 predicted proteins | sample MGYA00580847_ERZ773146 | MGnify/ENA primary metagenome ERZ773146 (study PRJEB29015, sample SAMEA2737830) | human gut metagenome | biome: human gut; feature: human-associated habitat; material: faeces | place: China | collected 2012 ...
TGCTGGGCGGCGGCTCCAACCTGCTGATCGGCGATTTGATTGAGCTGCAGTTCCTTGGCAACTCCTACAATCTGAACCTCGGCTCCGCCATGAGCCTGGTGCTGATGGTCATTGTCCTGCTCTGCATGAGCTTCACTTCGAGCTTTGACGAGTCCGAGATGGAAGGAGTGATGTGATATGGCAAAAAAACATTCCGCATTGCTCATGCGCACCTACGTCATTCTGGTGTTCTGCTTCATGTATCTGCCCATCGCGGTCATGATTGCGTTCAGCTTCAATGAGAGCAAATCCCGCTCGAACTTTACGGGCTTCACCCTCGGCTGGTACAAAAGCCTGTTCCACAACGAGATGATTTTGTCCGCGCTGGGTCTGAGCCTTGTGCTGGCGCTGGTGTCCAGCATTATCGCCACGGTGCTGGGCACACTGGCGACCCTTGGCATCAACTCGATGTCCCGCAAAAGCCAGCTCATCATCAATAACATCAGCTATGTGCCTGTCGTCAATCCGGAGATCATCACCGGTGTCTCGCTGATGCTTCTCTTCGTCATGGCGCAGAACTTCGGCATCGGCGGCGAGAGCGGCATCTTCGGCTGGCCGACGCTGCTGATTGCGCACATCACCTTCAATATCCCGTATGTTATCTTTAATGTAGGCCCCAAGCTGCGCCAGCTCGATCCCAGCCTGTACAATGCAGCGCTGGATCTGGGCTGCACACCGCGCCAGGCTTTCACCAAAGTCATCATGCCGCAGCTGTCCCCGGCCATTTTGTCGGCATTTCTCATCTGCCTGACCTACTCTATTGATGACTTCATGATTTCCTACTTCAACTCCGGCACGATGCAGACACTGCCTATCGCCATCTACTCGATGACCCGCAAGAAGGTCAGCCCCGAGATCAACGCGCTGTCTGCAGTCATATTCTGCGTCATTCTGGCAATCATCCTGATTTCCAACGCCGCAGACTCCCGCGCCTACCGCCGCAACCAGAAAGCCATCCGCAAAGCCATGCTGGACGAAGGGGGGCGCTGAAGATGAAGCTGAAAAAGTTTTCCGCTGCAGCGCTGGCCGCACTGACTGTCACCATGATGAGCGCCGTGCCGGTGCTGGCCGCCGATGACATCGAGGTCAACGAGGATATTTCCGTCTCCGGCGACTACGATTGGAAGCGCTTTGCCAACGACCATATCACGCTGAATGTCTACAACAACGGCCTGTACATCTCCGACGGTTCTGACGAGAGCATCAACGTTCTGTCCGCATTCGAGGAGCTGACCGGCATCAAGGTCAATTACACGACCTACGACTCCAACGAGAGCCTCTACGCCAAGCTGAAATCCGGCGGCGTATCCTATGATGTCATCTTCCCGTCGGATTACATGGTGGGCAAGATGGCCAAGGAGGGCATGCTGTCCGAGCTGAACATGGACAACATTCCGAACTTTGCCGGCATCGGTGAAACATATCTGGACCGCAGCTTCGACCCCGGCAACAAGTACAGCGTGCCCTACATGTGGGGCACAACGGGCCTGATTTACAACACGACGATGGTCGAGGAGCCGCCCACGAAATGGGCGGACATGTGGGATGTTGCGTACACAAACAATGTGCTGATGTTCAACAATTCCCGCGACGCTTACGCGATTGCAGCTAAGACGATTGGTCTGTCGATGAATCCGCAGTCCGTTGACGAGATCACCGCCATCACCGACGCGCTGAAAGCCCAGAAGAACATCGTGCAGGCCTACGTTATGGACGAGGTCTTTGACAAGATGGAGGGTGGCGAGGCCGCCATGGCGCCCTACTATGCGGGCGATGCCATCACGATGATCGACGAAAACCCAGACCTTGCTTTCGTCCACCCGGAGGAAGGCGTCAACTTCTTCATCGACAGCATGTGCATTCCGGCCAACGCCAAGCACCGGGAGGCCGCCGAAATGTTCATCAACTACCTGTGTGAGCCGGACGTCGGCCTTGCCAACGCGGACTTCATCGGCTATTCCACCCCCATCACCGCCGTGTGGGAGATGCTGGACGACGATTTGAAGTACAGCGAAATTGCCTACCCGAGCGCGGAGGTTCTGGACAAGGCGGAGGTCTTTGAGACTCTGCCCGACGACATCAACGCCGCCATGGATGCCCAGTGGAGCGAGATGAAGAGCTATGAGGATGGCGGCAGCGGCTGGATGGTCGTTGCCCTGCTGCTTCTGGCCATCGCTATCTCTGCATTCAATATTTGGCGCAAGCTCCGCAAAAAATCCCGCGATAACTATTAAACAGTTTCAGGCTGCACACCGTTTTGCGTGTGCAGCCTTTTTGTTTGCCGGCTCGCAGCCTTGCCGCTGCACCCTTTTACGGTTCGATTTGTAGGGAGGGGTCTTGCCCCCTCCGCGGGCCGATGCAAGCATCAGCCCCTACGGCCAGCCCCAAAGCCCCCGCTTTTGCATTTTTCCAACATTTGTGCTATACTCTCCTTGGCGAATCAATTCAAAATCCATCAAGGAGGGCTTCCTTATGCCCGAAAAGCTCATAACCTACACCCAAAAATTTACCGTCTACCGCACGGACGGCGACCACCTCGGCCATGTCAAGCTCGGGGCGCTGCTGCGCTATGCCCAGCAGGTTGCTACCGCCCACGCCGAGGCCGTAGGGCTGGACGATGCCCTGTACCGCAAGACCCACACCGCCTATGTGCTGGCCAAGCTGGCCCTGCACGTCACACGGCTGCCCCGTGTGGACGAGGAACTGACCCTTGTCACCCAGCCCGAGCGCTGCAAGCGCGCCGTCAACAAGCGCATCACCCATTTTTACGATGCCGACGGGGCAGAGGTCGCCACAATGGACAGCCGCTGGGTACTCATTGATACCGAAAAGCGTATGATCCTGCGCAAGCACCCGGAGCAGTTTGCCGACCAGTGGGCCGAGGATGTGCCCCTTGAGCTGCCGATGCGCCTGCCCCGCGTTGCGCCCGAGGACTGCGAGACGCTGGGCACGCAGACCGCGGCCTACTCCCGCTGTGACATGAACGGCCACCTCAACAACACCCGCTATGCCGACATTGTCTGCGACGTCGTACCGTGGCAGGTCTGGGACAGTGCGCAGATTTCGGATTTCATCATCAGCTACCACCGCGAGGTACCCCGCGGCGAGAGCTTCACCCTGCGCCGTGCCAGACTGGCAGAGGACACCTTCTATTTTGATGGCGAACGGGAAGGCAAATCTGCCTTTGAGGCACAGCTGATTTTCAAACACTTATAATTTCTACATAAACCCCTGTTACACTGTTTACAACAACAATGTAAAGGAGTTATTATTATGACAAAGCAAAAATTCGGCCTGACCGGCACGGCGCTCAAAACCATTGCGCTGGTGCTCATGGTGATGGATCACATTCACTACTTTTTTGAATTCACGGGCGTTGTGCCGGAATGGTTCAGTATGCTGGCGCGGCTGTCCGCACCGCTGTTTTTGTTCTGCACTGTGGAGGGCTTCGCCCATACCCATGACCGCAGGCGCTACTTCCTGCGTATCTGGGCCATCGGTACTGCGATGGGCACTGTGGAATTTTTTATGATCTATGCAGGGGCCTTCCGCCGGGGTGACGGCTTCTACCCGATGAATGCCATTTTTCAGGATCTGATGCTGCTCTGCATCATCTGGCAGGGCATTGACTGGCTGCGCCAGCGCCGGTTTGTGCGGGGCGCACTGGCTGCTGCCATGCCGATCCTCTGGCCGATTTGCATCGCAGCGCTGCTGACGCTTTTTCCCAAAATTCAGGACGCACCGATCGGCTCTGCCGTGTTGGCGTGGGTCATCACCGCGCCGCTGCCTTTGTTGACATCCATCACCGACGGCGGCTGGTCTTTTCTGGCCGGGGGCATCGTGCTGTATGCGCTGTATAACCACAAGCGCCTGCGGCTGGTCGTTTGGGCGGCTATGACCTTCCTGTGTGATTTTGTTCTGGTCTTTCTGCAGGTTCGCGGTCTGCCGGATTTTGCCTTTTCCCAGATGTTCACAGTCTACTATGAGTGGCTCGGCGTTTTTGCCGTTATCGGCATGGCGCTGTACAACGGCCAGCGCGGCAGCGGCCACAAGCATCTGTTCTACTGGTTCTACCCGGCACACATTTATCTTCTCTACGGGGCATCCTGCCTTGTCTACACGCTTACGCGGTAAGGAGAGCTTATGGCACACATTCTGGCAGTTGACGATGACCACGACCTCTGCGCACTGCTGAAAACCGCGCTGGAGCGTGACGGTCACACCGTAGAAACGCGCACCTCCGGCACACAGCTGACCGATACGCTCTGCCGCTGGGCAGACTGCATCCTGCTGGATGTGATGATGCCCGGCGAGGACGGCTTTGCCGTCTGCCGCCGCATTCGCGCCGAGACGGACGCGCCGATTCTGTTTCTGACGGCCCGCACCGATGAGCCGTCGGTGCTGACCGGTCTCGGTCTTGGTGCGGACGATTACCTGACCAAGCCGTTCCGCGTGGCCGAGCTGCGTGCCCGGGTTGCCGCCCACCTGCGGCGGCAGAACCGCACGCCGTCCCATAAGATCACCCGCGGCGGGGTGACGCTGGACCTTTCTGCCAAAGAAGCCGGCGTTGGCGGCATACCTTTACACCTGACAAAATCCGAGTACGCCATCTGTGAGCTGCTGGCCCTCCATGCAGGTCAGACCTTTTCCAAAGAACAGATTTACGAAGCTGTGTTCGGTTATGACGGTACAGCGGATGACACCGCCATCACCCAGCACATTAAAAACATCCGCGCCAAGCTGCGCGTGTCCGGGGCAGGGGAGGTGCTGCAAACGATATGGGGCGTGGGCTACCAATGGAAAAACGAAAGCTGACCAGCCTGCGCACCGTGCTGCTGCGGTATCTTCTTCTGTGCGGCGGCGGGTGTGCGCTGATTCTGGTACTCTGGTGGGTCATTTTTATGCAGCTGATAAACATCGGTTTTCTGCTGCCTGCCGTGGCGTCTGCGCAGGCCTGTGCCGAGGCCCGGGAGACCGTGGCCGCCGTGACCGCAGAAACATTTGATTCCAACCAAATCAGTGACCTGTGCCGCTGGGCTGTGGTGCAGGATGACACGGTGCTGCAGACCAACATGACCGCCCGTCAGCTGAAAATCGCTCTCAATGCCTTTCACGGCGGCAGCGGCAATCTGGGGTATACGCAGTACCAGTACGATGTCAAAATGGCTGACGGAAGCTTTTGCCTTTTGCAGTACGACTATGCTACGCCCTACGCCGACCCGGCCCTGCGGGACACGCTGCCGGATTTCCAGACCTGCTATTTTGTGCTGCTGGCGGCGCTCATCCTCGTTTGGCTGGGCTGGCAGACCCACTGCACCGTGCGGGTCTTTGCCGCCGAGACCGCCTGTCTGCACCGCGCGGTGGATGCCATCGCTGCGCAGCAGCCCGAGCGCATTGACGCAGACGGCGCACGTCTGCGAGAGTTTTCCGCCACGCTGCATGCGATGCAGACAATGGGCCGAGAACTGACCGACAGCCTGCAAAGCCAATGGCGGATGGAGCAGCAGCGCGCCGAGCAGATCGCCGCGCTGACGCATGACTTAAAAACGCCGCTGTCCATCATTCAGGGCAACGCAGACCTGCTGGCCGAGGATGCTCTGTCCGCCGACCAGCAGACACAGGTCGAAGCCATCCTGCGCGGCACGGACCGTGCCCAGCAATATCTGGCCGCCCTGCGCACCGCCTGTGCACCGCCCGCCACAGGGGAAACCTTTCCCAGTCACACCCTTGTCAGTGAATTAGCGGAAACAGCCCGCGCCCTCTGCGCACCTGCCGGGGTGCAGCTTATACTGAACGAGCAGTGGCAGGGGACACTGTGCGCGGCGCAGTGCGACCTGCTCCGGGCTGCCGAAAACCTGCTGGACAACGCCGTGCGCTATACGCCCCGCGGCGGCACTGTCACACTGTTGGTTACAAAAGAAAAACAGGATTTCATCCTGCGTGTGACCGATACCGGCCCCGGCTTTACGCCGGAAGCTCTTGCCAAGGCGGGGGAAATGCTCTACACCGACGCCGCCCGCAGTGACGCCGCCCACCAGGGGTTGGGGCTGTATTTTGCACGAAAAGTCGCGCAATCCCACGGCGGTGTGTTGGTTTTATCCAACCTTCCCGCTGCGCACGGTGCCTGTGCCGAGCTGCGCCTGCCGATTTGCGAATAGTGCTTGACGTTGGTTTTGCTCTGTGCTAGAATCAGGAAAAATCTGTATGCAAACGGAAGGAGCGTACTCGACATGGAAGACCAAAAATCCTGGCAGTTGGAACAGCCGCAAGGCACACCACTTTATACGGTGGATGCCCATAGCACCCAAGGAATGTACGTAAAGCGGATGCTTCTCATCAATCGTCGGAACCTGTGGCAGCTTGCCGCAGCCGTCGCCTTGCTGCTTTTGTATGCCAATTCTCTTTCGGTTTTGGGCTTTGTATTGGGGATTCTTTCGATTCCCTTTGTCTTTACCATGACACGTGCGGTTGCGGTTTTTGCGTACAAAACCACCCAAAGCGCTCGGGGTAAGCTCATTCACTACACGTTTTACGAGGATTGCTTCACGGTACAAAGCTCGTATTCCCAAAGCACGATCTGGTATGACGACCTTTACCGGGTCATTGTGCGGAAAGATTCTGTCTGCCTGATGGTCTCCAGCCTCGCTGGCTTTGCTTTGTGCGAGAACGAGTGCCCCGAAAACGTGCTGGATTTTCTGCGGGAGCGCTGTGCCGAGAAGCGAAAGCCGAAGGTGAAAGAAACGCTCTTTACCGTTTTGTTTGCCCTTTTTTGTGTCCTGTTCCTAGGCTATGCCTGCATGGCCGTACTGGCCCGCCGCAGCATCCCCGCAGAAACTGCGCCCGCGCCCACGCCGCTCCCGGCAGTGACGGCTGCCCCCACGGAGGAGTCTGCGCCCACCGCTGCCCCTACCGCCGAACCCGACACAGAGGAAACCATTTCCAAAGACCCCATCAGCACCGGCTATGACGTGATCTACGAAACCTATCTGAAGGAAACCTCCACCACCTACGAGTTCAAGCTGACCGCAAAAGGGGAGGACTACATCATCCTGAACGATACCGACGACGCCGTAGAATTTTTGCAGTACGACCGGGACTCCGCAAACGGCAGCTGTGCCTTGTATGTGTATGAGCGCTGCCCCAAGGACGCAAACGGCGGCTGGTCCCGGCAGGAAGCGCAGATTTTGAACATTTACGCCTATCACTACTGGGATGGTGCCACCGCTGCCAGCGGCAAAACCGGCTGGGGCGACGCACCCACCAAGGAGTACAGCGAATTAACAGGGGAGTGAGCCGGACACAAATGTGAACAAATTGAAAAATGACAAAAGATTTACAATTTGCTATTGACATTCGGTGACAAAACAGTTACAATTTAGTTGCAAGCTAAATGAACCCCAAGTCAAATAGCTTTATCACATTTTCATGTGTTCTTCTCCTCCTTTCTTGTAAATCCCCGCCCATCCCTCAGGGCGGGGATTTATTTTTTTGTAACCCGGCACCGCGGGCATTTTTCTTTACAATCCCTGGAAATCGTGCTAAAATAAAAGTCGTATGTCCTTACCGTTCTGTACCTGTACAGACTACTTATATATAAAGAAGCGTTCAGAGAAATAAGAGAGGGAAACACTGTAACATGGCACAATCTCGTTCCGGTAAAAAATCAACAAAGAATTCCTCCGGCAAAAAGAGCACCGCCTCCTCCCGCGGCGCAGGCCGCAGCAGCACCGGGCGCTCCGCATCCGCGCGCAGCAGTGCGGCCTCCCGCAGCCGTCAGCCGTCCCGCCGTGCCCAGCGCCGCGCCGAGACCCCGAACCTGGCCCGCAGCATCCTGCTGGTGGGGCTGGGTCTGCTTTGCGTTGCGCTCGTGCTTGTGCCCGGGCAGAATCTTTGGCGCACGCTGCGCAGCTGGTACTTTGGCGTTTTCGGTATCACGACCTATCTGGTCGGACCGTTCCTGCTGTACCTGGCCTACCTGCTGGCCACCGGCTACCGCGTCGCGCTGTTTGCGGGCAAGGTATCGCTGATGGGCGTGCTCTGCGCCAGCGTGCCGGTCATCTTCTCCAAACTTAATATTGAGAACCTCAAGGTCGGGGAGATCGTCAAGATGCTCTTTACCCGCGGCGGCACCTACTTCTGGGAGGGCGGCGTCCTCGGTGCGCCCATCGGTGCCACGCTGCTGGCGCTGTTCGGGCGTCCCGCCTCCAACATTATCATGCTGCTCATCTTCCTGCTGGGGCTGATGTTCTTCTTTGCCATCACCCCCGCGGACGTCGTTCTGTTTGTAGACGGCCAGTACAAGACTCTGCAGGCCAAGCGCGAGGAGCGCGCCGCAGCCGAGACCGCCTACGACACCCGCCTGTTTGAGCAGGAGCCCGAGGAGGAGAGCGTCGAGAATCTGACCGGTGCGCTGCCGGACAGCAGCCGCCCGCACCATCCGGTTTACGACGTCATCGCGGACACGAGCCGTTTCCCGAAGCAGACCCCGCCCGCCCCGCAGCGGCAGGCCGCCTACACGCCCCCCGTGGCACCTGCTGTGCCCGAGGCACCGTTTGCCGCCAAGCCCGCCGCCCAGACCCATGCGTCGTTTGACGTGGATCTTGGCCCCAGTGCAGGGGAAAACGCCCGCCAAAAGGCCGTCAGCGCTGACCCGCTGGAGCCGGTCAGCATCGGCCCGGGCGGCACGTTCGGTATGGATCCGCTGTCCAACCGGGCCAACAGCACACTGCGCCACACCCAGCCCCAGTCTGCTCCCGCACCGAAGGAGGATTTTGAGCTGCAATTGCAGCCTTCCTCAGAGCCTGCCGCGCCGGTGTACAGTACCCCGCTGACCCCGGTCACGCCCGCGCCCGCTGCACAGGCGTCCCCCGCGCCGCAGGACGAGCTGGATGCGCTCATCAACCGCGCTGTCAGCGGCCACGCGCCTTACTATACGCCGCAGGAGGTCAGTGCCGAGACGACGCTGGATCTGCCGCAGCCTACCGAGTTTGAGACCCCGCTGACGCCTGTCCCGCAGGAGCCCAAATTTGACACGCCTCTCATTCCCGTGGAGGACGAGCCCGAGCCGATCCCTGTCGAGCTGCCGCAGCTGGATATGACAGGCCGTGTGCAGGGCGATACGATGGTCCTTTCTCCGGCTGATCTTGCTGCACAGATGGCCGCAGACGCTGCGCCGCTGGGTACGCCCGCCCCCGCAGCTGTGCCCGCCGCACCGGAGGCCCCCGCTGTTTCCGCACCGATCCCGACACTGGGCGGCAGCTTCAGTGATACCGGCAGTGCGGTCAGCGCTGCCTGGCAGTCCGGGCGCTCTGTCTCCGAAATGCTGGATGATATGCTGGCCGAGACACCCGCCGCCCCTGCCCAGCCTGTTGTCGAGGCTCCGGCCCCGGCAGCCGATCCCTACACCGCCGCACCGGCTGCCGCCCCGCAGCCGTACCAGTCTGCCCCTGCCATGACCCGCCCTGCGGCGGAAACGACCCAGAGCAGCTTCACTGTGCCCCGGCAAGGGGAGGCTGCCCGCGTGCAGGTCAGCACCGCTGTCGGCAACTCTGCCGGTGCGCCCATCCATACGCCGCCCTGTGCGGCCAAGGCCGACCCCAACGCCATGCGTCTGCCCACCTCGGAGGAGCAGCCGCCGGAGCCCTACTGCTATCCGTCGCTGAATCTCTTTAACGCCACGCGCCCCGACGACGAGGCCGGGGCCGCCCGCGAAATGAAGAAAAACGCGGACATTCTGGTCAACACGCTGGACAGCTTCGGCGTCAAGACGACGATGCTCGACATCTGCCGCGGCCCGTCCGTCACCCGGTATGAGCTGCAGCCCCAGGCCGGTATCAAGGTCAGCCGCATCACAAGCCTGGCCGACGACATCGCCCTGAACCTGGCCACCGCGGGTGTGCGCATTGAAGCGCCCATCCCCGGCAAGCCCGCCGTCGGCATCGAGGTCCCGAACAAGATCCGCTCCACCGTCAACATCCGCGCAGTCTTTGAATCCCAGAATTATATCAACATGCGCAGCCCGCTAACGATGGCCCTCGGCAAGGACATTGCCGGTACGGCGCAGGTCGCGGATCTCTGCAAGATGCCCCACCTGCTGATTGCCGGTTCCACCGGCAGCGGTAAATCCGTCTGCGTCAACTCCATTATCATCAGCTTCCTGTTCCGCTCCGGCCCCGAGGATGTCAAGCTCATTCTGATCGACCCGAAGGTCGTCGAGCTGGCCGAGTACAACGGCATTCCGCACCTTCTGATGCCCGTCGTCACCGAGCCGCGCAAGGCTGCCGGTGCGCTGGGTGCCAGCGTGGCCGAGATGGAGCGCCGCTACAAGCTCTTTGCCGAGAACAACGTCCGCGAGATCAAGGCCTACAACAAGCTGGCCGCCCAGACCGGCATGGAGCACCTCCCCTATATCGCCATCGTCATTGACGAGCTGGCCGACCTGATGATGGTCGCGGGCAAGGAGGTCGAGGACTATATCTGCCGCATCGCGCAGAAGGCCCGCGCCGCCGGCATCCACCTGATCGTTGCGACCCAGCGCCCCAGCGTGGACGTCATCACCGGCCTTATCAAGGCCAACATCCCCAGCCGTATCGCCTTTGCAGTTTCCAGCCAGATCGACAGCCGCACCATTCTGGACAGCGGCGGTGCCGAAAAGCTGCTGGGCAACGGTGATATGCTCTTCCTGCCCGTCGGCGCGTCCAAGCCCGTGCGTGTGCAGGGTACCTTTGTGACCGATGAGGAAATCGGCGCGGTGCTGAGCTTTATCAAGTCCACCTCCACCGCCCAGTACGATGAAGAAATGATTGCCGAAATGGAGCGCCGCGCCGTTGCCGAAAAGGGCAGCAAGAAGGGCGGCGACGATGACGGAGACGGCGGCGGTGCACTGGACGCCATGTTTGAGCAGGCTGTTGAGTGCGTTATTGAGGCCGGACAGGCCAGCACCAGCCTTTTGCAGCGCCGCTGCAAGTTGGGCTACGCCCGCGCCGCTCGCATCATGGACCAGATGGAGCAGGAAAAGATCATCGGCCCCTATGAGGGTGCCAAGCCCCGCGCCGTGCTTGTGACCAAGGCCGAGTGGGAGGAGCGCAAGCTGAACGGCCAGTATGACGGGTAAGCGCTTTGCCTGCCTGGCCGCGGCGGTGGCCGTCTGCTTGTTGGTGCTTGCCGCGTTCGTCGTCCAGCTTTTGGGCGGCAGGGGCAGCGTTCCCGGCTGGCAGCAGCTGCGCGCCGCGCTCGGCGTGCCGCTCCAAACCGAGGAAAGCGCTCCGCAGACCGCGGACGGCAGCACCGTCGTGTATGTGCTGGATGTCGGGCAGGGCGATGCCGTGCTGCTTTGTCAGGACGGCGCGTACTGCCTGATTGACACCGGCCCCGTCGAGGCTGAGGACGCGCTGCTCTATGACCTGGACGTGCTGGGTGTGCCGTCGCTTGACTATCTTGTGCTGACCCATCCCCACGCAGATCACACCGGCAACGCCCGCGCGGTGCTGCGCACCCTCCCGGTCAAGACCCTGCTGCTGCCGCTGTGGCAGCCCACGACGGATGAGACCGCCGACTGGCCGCGCCATCTCGCAGAGCTGGCCGCCGACAGCGGAGCAGAAATTCTCACAGCAGAAGCCGGGGAGGAATACCCGCTTGGCAGCGGCACGCTGCAAATTTTGCAGGGCGGCAGCGAGGATGCCGACAGCGTCAACGATGCCTCGCTCTGCACGCTGTTCACGGCGGGCGATTTCCGCTTTCTCGATACCGGCGACGCAGAGGCAGACGCCGAGCAGCGCCTGGTCGATACCTACGGCCCGACCCTGCATGCCACTCTTTTCAAGGCGGGGCATCACGGGTCCTACACCTCCAACAGCCTGACCTTTATGCAGGCAGTCCGGCCCGAGGCCGTGGCCGTCAGCTGCGGGCTGCACAACGATTACGGCCATCCGCACCGCGCTGCCTTGCAAAATTGCGCAGAGGTCGGTGCCGAGGTATGGCGCACTGACCTGGAGGGCAGCCTCACCTTCATCTGGCAGAACAACACCCTCAACGTGGAAACTTCCGCGGACTCCGCCGATTTTGCGGCGTAAAATAAGGAGTAGAAAATGACGATTACGGAACAGTTCAAAGCCAAGCGCTGCGTTTTCTCTATCGAATGCTTCCCGCCGAAACAGACCACCCAGATGGATAAGCTCAAGGACACCCTGCGCCAGATGCAGGCCATGGACCCCGGCTTCATCAGCGTCACCTTCGGTGCGGGCGGCTCTGCGGGCGGCGTCTCCACCGCGGAGGTGGCCGACTACATTCAGAACGAGCTGCATGTCCCCACGCTGGCGCACCTGATCTGCATGGGCAACGACGAGACCTGTGCAGCGGAGATTTTGGATCAGCTGGAATCTGTCGGCGTCCGGGATGTGCTGGCCCTGCGCGGGGACCGCAGCCCGTCCCGCCCGGAGAGCCCCGACTTCAAACACGCCAGCGACCTGACGTCCTTTATCAAATGGAAGAAGCCGGAATTTTCCGTTCACGGTGCCTGCTACCCGGAGGGCCACCCCGAGGCCGACAGCCTGCTGCATGACGTTGAGAACCTGCGCATCAAGCAGGCCGCCGGTGCCGAGCACCTGCTGACCCAGCTTTTCTTTGACAACATGCACTTTTACCGCTTTCTGAATCTGGCACGCCGCGCAGGCATCACGCTGCCGGTCTCTGCCGGTGTCATGCCCATCGTCAAGCGCAGCCAGATCGAACGCACCGTTTCGCTTTCTTCGGCCAGCCTGCCGTCCGAGTTCACCCGCATGATCTCCCGCTATCAGGACGACCCGGCCAGCCTGTACGACGCCGGTATCGACTACGCCGTCAGGCAGCTGCGCGACCTTATTGAGGGCGGCGCAGACGGCATCCACCTGTACGCAATGAATGACGCCGCCGTGGCCGCGAAGGTCTACGACGGCATCAGGGATCTGCTGTAATGGAGCGCCGCAAGCCCGCCGCCATTGACCGCGCCACGGCGCTGCGCTACATGGGCGCGTCCGGTTGGACGCCCGATGCCGCCACCGCGGCCCTGCTGGACAAGGCCGAGCAGACCGTGCTGACCGCTGCTGCGCCGCGTGCGGTGTACCGCCGTCTGCCGCGTACCGCCCTGCCGCTGGAAAACTGCGGCAGCAACCTGACGCGCCATCTGCAGGGCTGCGACGAGGTCCTTCTGCTGGCAGCGACCCTCGGGGCCGAGGTGGACAAGCTTTTGCGCCGCATGGAACTGACTGACATTGCCCTGGCCGCCGCGGCAGACGCGCTGGCCTCAGTGCTTTTGGAACAGGTCTGTGACGAACTGGAGAACGAAATACGCGCTCAAATCGAGGCGCAGGGCGTCTTTATGACCGGGCGCTACGCGCCGGGCTACGGTGACTGCCCGCTGGAGCTGAACGACGCGCTCTGCCTTGCGGCGGACACGGTGCGCGGCTGCGGCCTGGCCGTGACGCCCCAGCACCTTTTGACCCCCCGCAAGAGTACCACCGCCATTTTAGGCATTGCCGACCATCCCGTGACCGGCACCCGCGCAGGCTGTGCGACCTGCCATTTAAAGGAGACCTGCTCGTTCCGCAAGCGCGGCACGACCTGTTTCACACAAGACTGATAGGGGAGAAGCGTATGCAGATTCGTGAAGTTTTTGACCGCAAGCGGTTTGTTTTTCTGGACGGCGGCATGGGCACTCAGCTGCAGGCGCGCGGTCTGCAGCCCGGGCAGAAGCCCGAGCTCGCCGCGCTGGAAATGCCGGAGGTTTTAACGGCCATCCACACTGACTACGCCAACGCGGGCGCGGATATTCTGCTGGCAAATACCTTTGGTGCCAACGCCAAAAAGCTGACCGGCTGCGGCCACACGGTGGAGGAGGTCGTTTCCGCTTCCATCACCTGTGCGCGCAAGGCCGCCGAGACCACCGGCGCGTGTGTGGCGCTGGACATCGGCCCTCTGGGTGAGCTGCTCGTCCCCGCGGGTACGCTGGCGTTTGAGGATGCCTACAATGAGTTTGCACAGGTCATCCGCGCCGGTGCGGCGGCAGGGGCTGACCTCGTCTTTTTGGAGACGATGACCGATCTGTATGAGCTGAAGGCCGCCATCCTCGCCGCCAGGGAAAACTGCGATCTGCCTGTTTTCACCTCAATGAGCTTTGAGAGCCGCGGGCGCACCTTCACGGGCTGCACTGTCGAAAGCTATGCCGTCACGGCAGCGGGTCTCGGCGCGGACGCCGTGGGCATCAACTGCTCGCTCGGCCCCAAGGAGATTCTGCCCTTCGCACAGCGCCTCTGCCGCAGCGTGCCCGCGGGTGTTCCGGTCTTTGTCAAGCCGAACGCCGGTCTGCCGAACCCCGACGGCAGCTACAATCTCGACCCGGATGAATTTGCCGCCGAGATGAAGGAGTACGCCGCCATCGGCGTTTCGATGGTCGGCGGCTGCTGCGGCACGACGCCCGCGTTTATCGCCAGGCTGCATGAGACCTTCAGCCCGCTGACCCCGGCTGACAAGATTCCCATCCGCCGCAGCTGTCTGTGCACGCCGGTCCGCTTTGTGGAGGTCGACGGCATCACTGTGGTGGGGGAGCGCATCAATCCCACCGGCAAAAAGCGGCTGCAGCAGGCCTTGCGGGACGGCGACAGCGCCTACCCCTGCACTCAGGCTGTGGCCCAGGCCGAGGCCGGTGCGCAGGTGCTCGACGTCAATGCGGGCCTGCCCGGCATCGACGAGGCCGCCACGCTGGAGCAGCTTGTCAAGGATTTGCAGGCCGTCACCGACCTGCCGCTGCAGCTCGACTCCTCGAATCCAGAGGCCCTGTCCCGTGCGCTGCGCATCTACAACGGCAAGCCTATCGTCAACTCGGTCAACGGTGAGCCGGAGACGCTGGAAAAGATTCTGCCTCTCTGCAAAAAGTACGGTGCCGCCGTCGTCGGCCTGGCGCTGGACAAGGGCGGTATCCCGCCGACAGCCGATGGCCGCTTTGCGATTGCTCAACGCATTGTCGCCGCTGCCAACGCCGCCGGTATCCCGAATGAGGACATCTACATTGACTGCCTGACGCTGACCGCCAGCGCCCAGCAGGAGGGTGCCGTCCAGACGCTGGAGGCCCTGTCCCGCTGCAAGCTTGAGCTGGGCGTGCGCACTGTGCTGGGCGTGTCGAACATCAGCTTCGGCCTGCCGTGCCGCGGCTACCTGAACACAACGTTTTTGACGATGGCCATGTCTGCCGGGCTCGACCTTGCCATCATGAATCCCAACACGCCGGAAATGATGGCTGCCGTGCGCGCCTACCGCGTGCTGACCTCGCAGGATTTACAGAGCACCGACTACGTTGCCGCCTATGCCGATGTGCAGATCCAGACGACGCAGACGAGCAAGTCCGCCGCCACCGTGGCCGAGGTCGGTGCCGCCGCACCGGGCGGGGACGCCCTGTTTGAGGCTGTGCGCCGCGGCCTGAAGACCGAGGCCCGCGCCGCCGCGGACGCCGCGCTGACAATGCGCGAACCGCTGGACGTAGTGAATGTCTCGCTGATCCCCGCACTGGACGCCGTGGGCGACGGTTTTGAGAAAGGCACGGTATTCCTGCCGCAGCTTTTGCAGGCCGCCACCGCCGCGCAGGCTGCGTTCGAGGCCATCAAGGCCAAAATTGCCGCCTCCGGCCAGGCGCAGGGCAGCAAGGGCAAGATCGTCATTGCCACAGTCAAGGGCGATGTGCATGACATCGGCAAGAACATTGTCCGCGTCATCCTCGAAAACTACGGCTATGACGTGCTCGACCTCGGGCGCGACGTTGACCCCGAGCGTGTCGTAGAGGCCGTGCGCCAGACCGGTGCAAAGCTCGTCGGCCTGTCGGCCCTGATGACGACCACCGTCCCCAATATGCAGGCCACGATCGAGGCCCTGCATGCCGCGCACCTTGACTGTAAGGTCATGGTCGGCGGCGCGGTGCTGACGCCTGATTACGCCCGTGAGATCGGTGCCGACTACTACTGCAAGGATGCCAAGGCCAGCGCTGATTTGGCCAAGCAGCTTTTAGGCTGATTGTATAGAGCCGCGTTTCACGAAGAAGCGCGGCTTTTTGCACAATTGTAAAATCTTACCTTTGTCAGCAAATCACCATTGCAGGGAAGTTCCAATTGATGTATAATAGCTGTGTTCATTGTTTTTGGACATTTTCCTTTATTTGTCTGTTTTAGGAGCGTATCTTTTGAAGTACATAGCCAAAATCGCAGTGTTCACCGCGATTTTTCTGATTATAAATCTGATTTTCTGCGGCTTTATGCCGCCCGATAACGGTTCCAGCCTTGGCATGTGGCGCAGCTACCACCAGAAGCAGTCCATTGACATTGCCGTCATTGGTTCTTCGCTGGCATCCTGCGCCCTGCCCGAAGAAGAACTCGCCGCCGCAACAGGGGAGACCGTTGCACTGATGGCAACAAACGCCCAAAGCTTGGATATGTCGCAGATCGCGCTGGAGACCCTGCTTCGGGAGCATTCTCCCCGGTATGTGATCCTTGTCATGGATCTGACCAACATGACAGGCAAACCCTATGCCAAAGCCCAAAAGGCTTTTTTATATGCAGAGCTGCAGACGGATTCCTGGAAGGATAAGCCCGCTGACCTGCTGCGCTACATGACCAGCCGTGATAACTTTACAGGTGCTGATTCCCTGAATGCGCTTTTTCCCTGGCAGAGCGGCAGCTGGCCCACCGATTGGCCCGCTACGATCCAACAGAAATGGAATGCCGTACTGAATCGTCTGCCGCACCGGCGCGGTGCGGCCCATGCCCAGCCGGAGGATACCGCGGTCATCAACTTTGACACTGTCGGCACGGAGAACACCTGGAGCCAGAACGCCCACGACTTTAGCACGCAGCACATTGAGGAGCTGACCTCCATGCTGCAGCTCTGTCAGGAGAACGGCACGCGCCTTTTGCTCATCAGTGCGCCCAAGACCACGCTGGATGTCGTGAGCTACGAGACGTATTTTGACGACTACGCCTACTTCAAGCAGCTGGCAGCACAGTATGGGGCTTCCTATTATGACTTTAACCTTGCAAAGCCAGAGCTGTTTGAGAACAAAGAGCCTGACTATCACAAGGATTTCACCCACATGAATGCTGCCGGCGGGCATGCGTTCAGCCTGAGCATGGCAAAGTTTCTTGCCATGCTGGACGCCGGGCAGGATGTGGAATCGTTGTTCGAGACGCCGTCAGAATATCTGGCCGCCGTAAACTATATCACCAACGTCTATATGACGCCGGAGATTCACCCGGACAAGATTTTGCTGCTGGCCGGTTCCTACCACGGTCCGTCCGTACAGGCTGAATACGAGTTCTGGGTCAAAGCGCCGGGGGAGAGCGAATACAGCCGGGTTTCCGCGTATTCTACCCGCTCCTGGACCGAGTACCCAGCGGCGGAGCACGGCACCTACCAGTTCCGCGTGAATGCCCGTATTGTTGGTTCTTCTGCCGATTTTGAGCGATATTATGAATGTTCTGTCGATTTTTGATTTTGTGGATGGTGTAGTGTGGAAATCTATTCCCTGAGTTTCTTCCTGCTGGTCAGCGTCGGACTCATTTTATATTATACTGTTTTCAGCCGCTGCCAATGGATCTGCCTGCTGGGGTTGAGCCTGCTGTTTTTTACCGCCAGCGGCTGGAAGGGCCTTGTTTTTCTGCTTTTCACTGCGTTGACGATCTGGCTCGGTGGCTTGCAGCTGGCAAAGCTGGATGCCGATTCCGCCGCGCGGCGAAAGGCTCCGGGCATAACCAAGGACGAAAAAAAGGCCATCAAAGCACAGGCGGTACGCCGCAAAAAATGTCTTGTTGCTGCTGTGCTGACTTCCAACTTTCTTGTGCTTGGCTACTTCAAATACTGGTCCTATTTTGCGGAGCTGCTCTCCGGTGCATTTTCGGCCACAGCGCCGTCCTCACTGGGGCTGGTCATGCCTCTTGGCATCAGCTTTTACACGTTTCAGGCCGTCGGTTATCTGATTGACTGCTACCGTGGTCGGCACCCGGCAGAGAAAAACTACGTCCGCTTTCTGCTTTTCATCAGCTTTTTTCCGCAGCTGATCCAGGGCCCCATCAACCGCTACGGAGAGATGGCCCCGCAGCTCACCGCCCGTCACATCTGGAACTGGGAGCGTACCAAGCGTGCACTGTTCCTGTTTCTGTTCGGCGCAATGAAGAAATATGCCATCGCAAACCTGACCGCCCCGACGATTGCCGCCATCCTCGACGGCAATGACCCCAAGCTGGCCGGTTCTATGGCACTGCTGGCCATTTTGCTGTACTCGCTGCAGCAGTATGCAGATTTTTCCGGCGGCATTGATATGGTATTGGGTGTTGCGCAGCTGTACGGCATTGAGATGATGCCCAACTTCCGGCAGCCGTATTTTTCTACCTCGCTGGGGGATTTCTGGCGGCGCTGGCATATTTCGCTGGGTGCGTGGATGCGTGATTACCTGTTCTATCCCTTTGCACTGACCAAGCCGATGCAGCGCTTCGGCAAGTGGGCCACATCGCATTGGGGCAAGCATTTTGGCCGTGTGCTGCCTGCTGCAGTCGCCAACCTGCTTGTGTTTGCCGTAGTCGGCATCTGGCACGGCCCGCAGGCGCACTACCTTGCCTGGGGTCTGTATAACGGTCTTGTCATTGCGCTGGCTGACCTGCTGGAGCCCGCTTTCAAAAAGCTCAACACAGCGCTGCACATTCCTACCGAAAGCCGCGGCTGGCACGTTTTTCGCATCTTGCGGACCTTTATCATCGTCAACATCGGCTGGTACTTTGACCGCAATGAGTTTGTGCAGGGGTGCATCTACCTGCGCAACACCTTTACAGATTTCAATTTTTCCGCATTGGTCGCGAATGCACCCGGCGCTTTCAAGGCAGTCTCCGGCCCGGCCTGGGGGCTTGTCATCATCAGTACCCTTCTGGTCTTTGCCCATAGTGTGCTGAAGGAACAAGGCCGCGACCCTTACGCAGAGGTACAGCGGCTGCCGCTTGCGCTGCGCTGGGGTTTATACTATCTTGTTATTTTCATGGTACTCCTCAGCTTTATCTGCATCAATGAAACCGTTGGTTTCCTCTATGCCAACTTCTAAGAAAAGAGCTTTCTATGCAAACAAACATTCTGGACTGGCTTGAAGCCACGTCCGCCCGCTGCCCGGATGCCCCCGCTGTGGGGGATGACCAGACAGACTGTACCTGGGCACAGCTGGCTGACACGGCCCGTCGTGCCGGCAGCTTTCTGGCGTCCCGCACGATGCCGCGCCGCCCGGTGGCATTTTACCTGGAAAAATCCGTTTCCGCCTTTGCTGCCATGCTTGGCACAGTCTACGCGGGCTGCTGCTACTCGGTGCTTGACACCCGCCAGCCCGCTGCCCGCACTTTGCAGGTATTGGATACTTTGACCCCTGCATTTCTTGTTACGGACGAGGCCCACGCTGCCGCAGCCGCCGCGCTGGGGTACAGCGGGCAAATTTTCCAGCTTGACGATCTGCTGGCCGCACCCGCGGACGCTGCCCTGCTGGCAGCCCGCCGCCGTCAGGCTGTGGACGTTGACCCTCTGTATATCAACTTCACAAGCGGAAGCACCGGTGTGCCAAAAGGCGTCACCGTCAGCCACCGCTCGGTGCTGGATTTTATCCCGCAGTTTGCCGAAATTTTCGGCATCACACAAAATGATATTCTGGGCAATCAGGCTCCCTTTGACTTTGACGTTTCGGTCAAAGACCTGTACACGGCACTGTACACGGGGGCTAAGGTGCAGATCATCCCGCGCGCTTATTTCAGTCAGCCCACAAAACTCATGGACTATCTGGCAGACCATGAGGTCACCATACTTGTCTGGGCCGTCAGTGCCATGTGCTTTGTCTCCATCATGAACGGCTTCAGCTACCGTATACCTTCCCGCGTGCGGCAGGTATTGTTCAGCGGCGAAGTCATGCCCATCAAGCACCTGATGAAGTGGAAGTCCGCTCTGCCGCAAGCCCGGTTCGTGAACCTCTACGGCCCGACAGAAATTACCTGCAACTGCACCTACGCCATTTTGCCGGACCGCGATTTTGCCCCGGATGAGGCGCTGCCCATCGGACGCGCGTTTCCGAATGAGAAGGTCTTTCTGCTGGACGAGAACGACGCCCTTGTCACCGTGCCCGGGCAGGCAGGGGAGATCTGCGTTTCCGGTACGGCGCTTGCCCTCGGCTACTATGCTGACCCTGTGCGCACAGCGCAGGCCTTTACCCAGAATCCGCTGAACACCAACTGGTATGAGCGTATTTACCGCACCGGTGATCTGGCTCGCTACGACGAAAGCGGCAGCCTGTATTATATTGGCCGCCGGGATTTCCAGATCAAGCACATGGGACACCGCGTAGAGCTTGGCGAAATTGAAGCTGCCGCTATGCGCTGCGACGCTGTGACCCGTACCTGCTGCACGTTTGATGCCGAACGCCAGCGGCTCCACCTGTTTTACACGGGCAGCTGTGAGAAAGCCGCCCTGCTGGCTGTGCTGAAAGAAAGTCTGCCGCCTTTTATGCAGCCGAATACTGCTGTGCAGCTGGACGAGATGCCGCTGAATAAAAACGGCAAAATTGACCGCACGGCACTGGCTGCCCTGACGAAAAAAGGAGCCCATAAATGACCGACGCTTCTTTACAAAAAATTGCTGCCACCTACGGCACACCGACGTTTGTCTTTGACACTGACGCTTTGCAGGCCCGCGTGCGCGCTATTCAGACGATCTGGGGCAGGGAAATCGACCTTTGCTATTCCATCAAAGCCAACCCATTCCTGCTGCCTGCCATGATGCAGGTCACTGCGCGGCTGGAAGTATGCAGTCCCGGAGAGCTTTCGCTCTGCGAGAGCCTGCATGCTGCGGATGCACGTGTTATCTATTCGGGTGTTAATAAGACGCCCGTGGATATTGCCCGCGCCGTGGCCGACGGCGTCGGCACCTGCACAGCGGAATCTCTGCTGCAGGTCCGCTATCTGCAGGATGCTGCACGCAAGGCCGCCAAGCGGCTGCCCGTGGTGCTGCGGCTGAACGCGGGCAGTCAGTTCGGCATGTCAAAGGAGGATCTTTTCACCGCATTGGCGCATCGCAGGGAAACACCTGATCTGGAGTTTATCGGCATTCACTACTTTGTCGGGACCCAGCGCAAAAAGCTGGTCAATCAGCAAAAAGAGCTGGCCATGCTGCGGGAACTGTACACTGAAATTGAGCAGACCTTCGGCCTGCGTCTGCCGGAACTGGAATACGGCCCAGGGCTGGCGGTGCCGTATTTTGACGGCGACGATTTTACCGACACACTGTCCCCGGCCAAAGACCTTGCGCCAGCACTGCGCGAAGTCAGCAGCTGGGTCCATCTGACCGTTGAGATGGGCCGCTTTTACACCGCCGAATGCGGTTATTATCTGACCACCGCCATGGACTGCAAGGACCACGGCGGGCAGCACTACTGCATTGTGGACGGTGGAATGAACCACCTGAATTATCTTGGCCAGATCATGGGTATGAAACGCCCGCATCTGCGCCATTTTGCTGCCCGGGCAGCTTCCGTACAGGACTGGACACTTTGCGGCAGCCTTTGTACTACGAACGATGTTCTTGTGCGCAGTATGCCGCTGGCCGGACTATGCCCCGGCGACCTGCTTGTTTTTGAAAACACCGGTGCCTACTCTGTTACGGAAGGACTTGGTCTGTTTTTGAGCCGCGACCTGCCGCAGGTCATTCTGTGGCAGAACGGCACGCCGCACCCGGTACGCAGCGAAACTCCGACCTATCCCATCAATACACCCGCTGTGTAAGATAATTTGAAAAGGAGAAATACCAATGGAACGTTTACTGGAAATTTTAAGCGAAATCAAAGAGGACGTGGACTTTTCCACCTGTACAACGCTGATCGATGACGGCATCCTGGACTCTTTCGACATTCTGCAGATTATCTCGGCCCTGAATGAGGAATACGACATTTCGATCCCCGCATCCGAAATCATGCCGCAGAACTTCAACAGCGCCGAGGCCCTTTACAAGATGGTCCAGCGCCTGCAGGAAGATTGATGTCCGAGATGCCCGAAATATAAGATAACGCTTGCATTTATTCCAAACTTATTGTATAATACTAAAAGCGGACAGGGCTGAATTGCGCTGTTTCGCGTACAGATGCAGGTCCCGCGCATGGGCAGCCTGTGAACCATGTCAGGCGGGGAACCGAGCAGCATTAAGCGGCGCTTGCCCAGTGCCGCGGTCAAGCCTGCATCTGTACGCAAAGCAGCGCAGCCGCGTGCTCTGCCCGCTGTTTTTTGTAGCTTTGCAGGAGGTGAGCCGATGTACCGTGCCCTGTATCGAAAATGGCGTCCCCAGCGCTTTGCGGACGTGGTTGGCCAGACGGCCATCGTCACGGCCCTGCAGAACCAGATTTCTGCCGGGCGCATCGGCCATGCGTATCTGTTCACCGGCACCCGCGGCACCGGCAAGACGACCTGCGCCAAGATCTTTGCCAAGGCGGTCAACTGTCTGGACACTTCCAGCCCCGACCCCTGCGGCGAGTGTGAAATTTGTAAGGGCATTGACTCCGGCTCCGTCATGGACATCATCGAGATGGATGCCGCGTCAAACAACGGCGTTGACGACATCCGCGACCTGCGCGACGAGGTAGCCTATCTGCCGTCGGTCTGCAAGTACAAGGTCTACATCATCGACGAGGTGCACATGCTCTCCACCGCGGCGTTCAATGCGCTGCTCAAAACGATGGAGGAACCGCCCGAGCACGTCATCTTTATCTTAGCCACCACCGAGGTGCAGAAAGTTCCCGTCACGATTTTGAGCCGCTGCCAGCGGTATGACTTCACCCGCATCACGGCGGATGACATTGCCGGGCGGCTGCTCTACGTGGCCGGGCAGGAGAAGATCGAGCTGGACGAGAACGCCGCACAGTTGATTGGCCGTCTGGCCGACGGTGCCATGCGTGACGCACTGTCCATTCTGGACACCTGCGCCGGTGTCGACAACCACGTGGACGAGGCGCTCGTCCGCCGTATGGCCGGTGTCACGGACAGGGGCTACCTGTTTGAGATCAGCGACGCCATCGCGGCAGGGGACTCCGTCACTGCACTGGAAAAAATTGCTGAGCTGCGCCAGCAGAGTGTCGATATGCGCCGCCTCTGCATGGAGTTGGCCGGACATTACCGCAATCTGATGCTTTGCGCGCTGCCGGGCGGCACGTCACTTCTGACCGGCATCTCGCCGGAGGAGGAGGCCGCCTACACCCAGCGCAGGGACTTCCCGCAGCGGGAGGCCATCCGTGCGGTCAATGCGTTCGGCTCGGCGCTTGAGAAAATGAGCCGCGGCACTGACCAGCGCATTGAGCTGGAGTTGGCGATTTTCTCGCTGACTCAGCCCGAGACTGCCGCTGCACCTGTTATCATCCAGCAGCCCGCCCCGGCAGCACCCGCCGCGCCTCAGGCGTTCGCCAGCGCGCCGCGCGCCTACACAGCAGCGCCGCCGGTACAGGCTGCGCCCTCTGTAGTGCCGCCCGTGGTACAGCCGCAGAGCGTTCCCGCCGCTGCACCGGATGATGTACCGCCGCCTATTGACGATGACCCGCCGTTCCTGCAGCCGGAGCTGAAGCCCGCCCCGCAGCAAGCTCCCGCACCGGTACCGCCGGCACCCGCTGCCCCGGCCCCGCGTAAGGCCGAGCCGCCGCGGCAGGCAGGCCCGCTGGAGCCGTTCGCCTTCTGGCCCGCCGTGCTGGCCGATTTGGAGGAGAATGATGCGATGCTCATCTCCTTTTTGCGCGGCACCCGGGCCTATTGCGACGGCAAGCGCGTGCTGTTTGAGTGCAGCGACGCCTTCCGCGATTATATCCGCAATAACCGGGAGGTCAGCAAGCGTCTTAAGGAAACTATCTACCGTGTATCGCGCACCAAGTACAGTATCGGCCCCTATGAGGAGCCAAAGACCGACGACACCACCGCTGCCGTCAGCCTGGACGAGACCCTGCACACGATGCAGGCGCTTGGTGTCGATTTGAAAATCGTTGATAAATAATTATTTTTGGAGGATACAACCATGAAAGCAAGACTTCCCAAGGGCTATGGCCGACCCGATCCCAACGCCATGATGCGTCAGGTCCAGAAGATGCAGGACGACATCCGCGCCAAGCAGGAGGAGCTCGAAGCCAAGGAGTACACCGGCACCGCCAGCGGTGAGATGGTCACTGTCACGATGAACGGCAAGCATGAGATCACCGCCGTCAAGATCAAGCCCGAGGCCGTCGACCCCGATGATATTGAAATGCTTGAAGATCTGATTGCCGCCGCCGTCAACAGCGCCTCCGCTGCCGTTGACAAGGACTCCGAGGAGGAGATGTCCAAGATGACCGGCGGTCTGAACATCCCCGGTCTGGGCTAAGAGGCTGCCTATGTTCAACAACAATGTTGAGCCGCTGGAAAATCTGATCGACCAGTTTGCCCAGTTTCCCGGCATTGGCCGCAAAAGTGCGGTGCGTATGGCCTATCAGGTCATGTCGATGCCGCCCAAGCAGGCCATGGAGCTGGCCAAGGCGATTGAGCACGCCAAAAGTGACCTGCACCGCTGCCGCATCTGCCAGGACTACACCACCGGCGATGTCTGCAAGATCTGCGCCTCCCAGAAGCGGGACCGCAGCATCATCTGCGTGGTCGAGGGCCCGCGCGACATCAAATCGATTGAGCGCACCCACGAGTACAACGGCCTGTACCATGTGCTACACGGCCTGATTTCGCCGATGGATGGCATCGGTGCAGATCAACTCTGCATCAAGGAGCTGCTGGCCCGTCTGAATGACACCGTCAAGGAGGTCATCATGGCCACCAGCCCGACGGTGGAGGGCGAGGCCACGGCGATGTATATCGCCAAACTCATCAAACCTCTAGGCATCAAAACGACCCGCCTGGCCTATGGCCTGCCCGTCGGCTCGAGTCTGGAATACGCCGATGAGACGACGCTGTACCGTGCCATGGCCGGACGCGGCGAGATGTAAGAAAAAACCTGTACCGCTTTTGCCGGTACAGGTTTTTTATTGCAGCTTTATTTCAGCAGACCGTAATCCCACAGACAGCGCCGTACACCCGTCAGGGTATCGTCAAAGCTGACACCCGCTGCCGCACGCAACCTGCCGCCGTCCATCAGCAGGCTGCGCGGCCAGTCTGCCGCCTCTACGACGGGGTGGATGTCCAGCAGCGCACAGGCACGCCGGGCCGTCGTGACCATATCGCAGTCGTTCTCGCTGCCAAAGTTGTACACACTGCCCGGCAGTTCCATGGCCTGGGTCAGCCGCTCCACGGCCTCCCGCACATAGGTGATGCCGCGGTAGTCCCGCGCCGAAAACCGCAGCGTCTCCTGCCGCATAGCGGCGGTCAGCAGGTTCAGCAGGAAGTTGCCGCGGATCGGCAGGCCGTACCCGGGCAGGTCGTACATCCAGGCCGCCCGCAGCAGCACGGCATCTGGCAAAATATCCAGCACGCGCTGCTCCATCTCCTGCTTGTGGCGGCCATAGACGTTGGCGGGGGAGAGCGGTGTATCCTCGTCAAACGGCCCGTGCTCAGTAAGGCCCGTGTAGACCTGGTCAGAGCTGAACGCAACCAGCTTTGCGCCGCTTTTTTGCGCTGCAGCCGCCATCCAGCACGGCAGCAGAACGTTGGCGCGGTAGGACTCGTCCGGGTGCTTTTCGCTGTAGCCTGTGTCGGAGAGCGCCGCCGTGTGTACGATCACGTCCGGCTGCTCGCGCCGCACCCAGTCGGCCACGGTCTGCTCATCCGCTGCGGTCAGCATTCCTTTGGGGAAGGCGCACAGCTCGTACCGTCCCGCCAGCTGGGTCATGATGCGTGCCCCCACAAAGCCGCCCGCGCCGGAGACCAATAGCTTTTTCATGTCTTTTCCCTCGCAATACGATTTTTGTCTTTATTGTACCGTTTTTGCGCAGCTGTTGCAAGCGGCTTGACAAATTCCGCGCCGGTTTGTATAATAGAGGCACCTAAAATAAGGTGTGGATTTTTACAGTTCTGATACTACTTTTCGCCACACAGCGCTTTCTTTCCGGGAAAGCGTTGTGTGGTTTTTGTTGTGTCAAAAGGAGGAGCCTATGAACGATACCTTCATGAAAGAAAAGCCGATTTTTCCGCTGCTGACCTCAATGGCCCTGCCTATGGTCGTCTCGATGCTGGTCAATGCACTGTACAACATCGTGGACAGCCTCTTTGTCGCCCGCATCAGTGAGGAAGCCATGACTGCGCTGTCCCTCGTCTACCCGGTGCAGAACCTCATCAACGCGATTGCCATCGGCTTCAGCATCGGCATTGCCGCACTGATCTCGCTGCATCTCGGTGCAGGCAACAAAGAAAAGGCTGACATGGCCGCCACCCACGGCATGGTGCTTTCGCTGATCCACGGCGTCGTGATTTCCATCGTCTGCACCGCCATCATGCCGCGGTTCCTGCGCTCCTTCACCAGCGACGAGACCGTCATTGCCATGGGCGTGACCTACTCCCGCGTTGCCTTTATGTTCGCCGTCGTCATCATGGCCGCCATGGCGTTTGAGAAGATCTTTCAGGCGGTGGGCCGGATGAACATCACGATGATCGGCCTGATGGGCGGCTCGGTCTGCAACATCATTCTGGACCCGCTGTTGATTTTCGGCATCGGCCCATTCCCCAAAATGGGCATTGCCGGTGCGGCGCTGGCTACCGGCATCGGCCAGATGGTCCCCGTCATCTTCTATCTGATCGTCTACTTCGTCAGCCCTATCCCGGTCAGGCTGCGCTCCGGCTGCCTGAAGCCGGACGCCAAAATGGCCCTGCAGCTCTATTCCATCGGCGTACCGGCCATCCTGAATCTGGCGCTGCCCTCGGTGCTCATCACCTTCCTGAACTCGCTGCTGGCCGTCTACTCTCAAAGCTATGTCGTCGTGCTGGGTATCTACTATAAATTGCAGACCTTCCTGTACCTGCCCGCCAACGGCATTGTGCAGGGTCTGCGCCCCATCATCGGCTACAACTACGGCGCGGGGGAGTATGACCGCGTCAAAAAGCTCTACCGCACGTCCATGGGCATGTGCGCCGCCATCATGGCCGCGGGCACGGTGCTCTGTCTGGCGCTGTCCGGCCAGCTGATCGGGCTTTTCAGCTCGAACGCCGAGACCATCGCCATCGGCACGTCGGCCCTGCGCATCATCTGCGTAGGTTTCATCGTCTCGACGATTTCAGTCGTCGCCTCCGGCTCGCTGGAGGGTCTCGGCATGGGCGTGCAGTCACTGGTCATCTCGCTGTGCCGTTACATCGTTGTCATCATGCCGCTGGCCTGGCTGTTCTGCTGCCTGCTGGGTGCCGACGGCATCTGGAACGCCTTCTGGGTGACCGAGGTCATCACGGCGGGCATTTCACTGGTCGTATACCACAAGAGCGTGAAGCTGAAATAAACCAACAGGAGCCTGACCACAGCCGGTCAGGCTCCTGTTTTATATAAGTAAGAGGCTTCCCCCAAGGGGGAAGCCTTTTCGTTACGCCTGCTCCTGTACGTACCGGATAAACGCATCGCGCTCCGCGGTGGAGCGCACAACGGCCGTGTACATCCAGTCGCCCATATCCAGGCGCAGCGCCTGGGGAATGCGTTCACACATCCGCATACGGGAGCCGTACTTGGCCATGATCTGCGCATGGGTGTGCTTGTACTCATGGCAGTCGCGGCGGCCTGCGTAGACGCAGAAATACTTCGGGCCGTCCAGTTCGGCGTTGCGTACCTCGTCGTAGCAGACCATGTCCGCCCAGATCTGGTAGCAGTCCACCGAGTTCGCATAGTTGATCATATCGGGCGTGTAGCCGCCTGCAGGGCGCATGTTGACCTCCAGCGCGACGTAGTCGCCCTTTTTGCCAAGACCCGGCTTGTCCTCATTCAACCGGAAGAACTCGCAGTGGAAGAAGCGGCTCTTTGCGCCGAACGCCTTGATGGTGCGGAAGCCCACATCCTTCAGCGCAGCGGGCACGGACTTCTGCGTCCAGTAGGAGAGGTCGCCTTTCTGACTGACGATGTCCAGCATCGGGGTGGGGAACACGTTGGAGGTGTAGAACAGCGGCACGCAATGGCTGTCGGCCACACCGTCAAAGCTGACGATGGTGCCGTTGATGTACTCCTCCATAATGTACCGGACGTTATGCGGCTCGGCGTAGAATTCTTTCAGCTCGGTGAAATTGCGCAGCTTGTAGGTTGCCTCGGCGCCGCAGCCGTTGTCCGGCTTAACGATGACCGGATAGCCGACCTCCTTGATAAAGGCGCGGGCCTCGGCCAGTGTGCTGACAATATGGTGGCGCGCCACCGGTACACCCGCGGCGATGTAGCTTTCCTTCATTTTGCTCTTGTACTTGATGCGCTCGATGAAGTCATTCTTCGCACCGGTATTGATGTTGAAATCCGTGCGCAGCTGGGCGTCCATCTCCAGCCAATACTCGTTGTTGGACTCGATCCAGTCGATCTTGCCATAGTGGAAGGTAAAGTACGCGACAGCGCGGAGCATCTCGTCGTAATTGCCAAGATCATTCACGCGGTAATACTCAGTCAGGCACTGCTTTAATTCCCAGGGAATCTCGTCAAACGGAGCATCACCGATGCCCAGCACATTGACGCCGTTGCGGTGCAGACGGTCACAGAAATTCCAGTAGGTCTTGGGAAAATGCGGGCTGACAAAGATAAAATTCATCGGGTACTTCAACTTCCTCTCTCAAACTTCACTCGAACCGGCGTCACACAAAGCGATTCTGTGCAGCGTCATACTCATAGCCGATCTCGCGCAGGGCCGCACACAGCGCGTCACGGTCAGTCTCCTCACGGTCACACAGCGCGTCCAGACTGGCGTCGCGGTCCCGCAGTTGGGTGTTTACATAGCTCAACAGCATTACAGGGTCACGGGGGAGCATAGACCCACCTCCTAAAAAAGCAAGCGTAAAAGAGAAAAAGCCGGTCACACGATGTGACCGGCATTTTTTCCTTCCAATCAGACCGCGCGGGTAACTTTACCAGAGCGCAGGCAGCGGGTGCAGGCGTAGATATACTTCGGGGAACCGTCCACGATCGCCTTCACGCGCTTGACATTGGGGTTCCAGGTACGGTTGCTCCGACGATGAGAGTGAGAAACCTTGATACCGAACGTGACACCCTTGCCACAGCAAGAACATTTGGCCATAATTGCTTGCACCTCCTTTTCAATAGCTTTAATAGTATAGCGTATACTGCGCGAAAATGCAAGTGTTTTGACAGAAAAAATTTTGATTTTTTTCATAATTTTGCGTTTTTGTTTGATTCAGGCGCTAAATATTGTGTTTTCGGTGCCTACAGGGCTTGTCTTGCCGCCGTTTCTACGATATAATAGACTAAGCTTTTAATGGGGTGGTGTTACCTTTTGAACGGATTGTTGTCTCCCGCGGTGATCGTGCAGTATCTGCTGCGCGCTGTTGTCGTGCTCATCACCATCCCGTTTCATGAGTCGGCCCACGCGCTGGCCAGCCACCTGCTGGGTGATGACACCGCCGTGCGCGCCGGGCGTCTCTCGATGAATCCGCTGCGCCACTTTGACCCGCTGGGTGCCCTGTGCATGCTGGTGGGAGGCGTCGGCTGGGCCAAGCCCGTCTCGATCAACCCGTACAACTATAAAAACCCCAAGGTCGGCATGGCGCTGTCCGCCGCCGCGGGGCCTGCCAGCAATCTGCTGCTGGCGTGGGTGTCGATGATCCTGTACAAACTGTGCTGGTACAGCGGGCTGGGGGACGCCGTGCCCGTGCTGACGATGTTCCTATATTATATGGTAGCCATGAATCTGAGCCTGGCGGTTTTCAATCTGCTGCCGGTGCCGCCGTTTGACGGCAGCCGCATTGCGCTTTTGTTTTTGCCGCAGCGGCTCTATTTCAGGGCGATGAGATATGAGCGATATATTATGCTGGCCGTGCTGGCACTGGTGTTTTTGGGTCTGCTGGACGCGCCGCTGTCTTGGCTTGTCAACGGTATGTGGCGGCTGATGCTGCACCTGACAGGCTTTGTGGAGCTGCTTTGGGGGTATTGAGTTTTTGCCGGAAGTTCTGACATTTAAAATAGAAGATTTTGAGGGCCCGCTGGATTTGCTGCTGTACCTGGTGGGCAAAAATAAAATGAACCTCTATGATGTCAACATCATGGAGCTGATCGAGCAGTACACCGCTGCGATCCGGGAGATGCAGCAGGACCGGATGGAGATTTCCAGCGAGTTCATCGACATGGCGGCGCATCTGGTGCAGATGAAAAGCGCCCTGCTGCTGCCGCGCAGCCCCGAGGCCGAGCGCATGAAGGCCGAGTTGACGGGGCGTTTGATCGAGTACAGCGCCTGCAAGGAGGTGGCCGCCCAGCTGGGCAGCCGTGCCCGTGACCTGTACACCGTAGCCCGTGAGCCGATGCCGCTGGTCGGCGCTGCCGAATACACCCGCCGCCATGACCCGAACTGGCTCGTGCAGGCGTGGTTCAATCTGATGGGCCGCAGCACCCGCAAGAAAAAGCCCACGCAGGAAAAGTTTGAGCCGCTCGTCACCGCGCCGTTTGTCTCCGTCGCCAGCCGCGTCTCCCACATGCTGCGCGGCTTGCTCAAGGGCAGCCTGCAAAAAATGGGCCAGCTGTTCAGCCACGAGGAAAGCCGCAGCACAAACGTAGCGACCTTCCTGGCGCTGCTCGAGCTCATCCGCGCTGGACGCGTCAAGGTCGACGACAGCGGCACCTTGCAGCTGGACCGCACACACCGCAGAAGAAAGGACAAAACGCCATGACAGAACGACAGGAGCTCGGCTCTCTTGAAGCCATGCTGTTTGCCCACGCCGAGCCTGTGGAGACCGCCCGCCTGGCCGACGCCCTGCGGCTGGACGCCGACGAGGTCACCACACTTTTGCAAAAGCTGCAAAAGCGCTACGATGAGCAGGAGAGCGGCATGGTCATCCTGTACTTCGAGCCTGACCGCTGGCAGATGACGACCCGCCCGTACTACGGCGAGATGGTCAAGCGCATTCTGGACACCCGCCGCAACGCGCCGCTTTCGCCCGCCGCACTGGAGGTACTGGCCGTCATTGCCTACAATCAGCCCGTCTCCCGCAGCTTTATCGAGCAGGTACGCGGTGTTGACTCGTCGTCCACCGTCACCAAGCTGTTGGACAAGGGACTGATCGAGGAGGCGGGCCGCCTGGACCTGCCCGGCAAGCCGGTAGCTTTCCAGGTCACGGACACATTTCTGCGCGTCTTTGGCCTCGGCAGTCTGGCCGACCTGCCACCGCTTCACGGCGAGGCTGCCGAGAGTGCCGAGCCGGAGGAGACGGAAGGCGACGACGGTCAGCTGGAATGGAAGTGATTGCTTATGGGTATTCTGTTGTTCCTTCTCCGACTGATCGGCTGGGTGCTGCTGGCGGTGCTCTTGCTGCTGCTCGTCGCCCTGCTGATACCGCTGGGCGTTCGGTTTGCGTACCGCCCGGGCAGCGTGCGGGCCACGGCCTGCTACGGACCGCTGCACTTCACGCTCTGGCCGCGCAGGGGCCAGCCGGAAGCACTGAAAAAGCCCGCCTCCGCCGCACCGCCCGGGCAGACCGTGCGCAAGACGGCGGACGGCGAACAGGCGTCCGTCACCGTAGAGGTCAAGCCTGACAAGCCCGCCGCAAAGCCCGCACAGACCGTCGTCCGGCAGCCCGCGGCGCAGGGAAAGTCCGAAGCGCCGAAGCCTGCTGACAGTGTCCCCGCTGAAAGCGCAGATGCTGAGGGCAGCGCGAAAAAGAGCGGTCTGCCGTTCGGCATCTCGGCACGCATCGACGCCGCTATGCAGCTGCTGTCCAATGACCCGATAGCATTTGCCCGGTGCATGCTGGGCCACACAGGCTGGCTGGGGCGCCGCCTGCTGCGTTCGGTGCGGGTGTCCGGGCTGGACATCTTCTGGACCGTGACCGCCGACGAGGCCAGCGCCACCGCCGAGCTGTTCGGCGCCGAAATGGCGCTTGCCAACAATCTGCTGGCTCTGGTCCAGCAGTACATCCGCGTACAGAGTGACCGCCTTTGGCTCGAGCCGGATTTCACCGGCGAGCGCGCAGGGGAGCGTATCGTCTCGTTCCGTCTGACGTCCTGCGCCGCCGTGCTGCTCTGGCTCGTCATCCGGCTGCTGCACCGTCTGTGGAAGGACCCGCAGCTGCAGCCCGCTGCAAAGGCATAAACGATTTCTTTTTTTCGATAAAAGGAGGAACTTACAATGGCTGAACATCCTATTCAAGGTCTGATGGGCGTCACCATCGAGAAAATCCGCGACATGGTCAACGCCGAGACCATCATCGGTGACCCGATCCATGTGGATGACACCACCATCATCCCGGTCTCCCGCGTCACCTTCGGGTTTGTGTCCGGCGGCTCCGACGTCGGCCCCAGCTCCAACAAGCAGATGTTCGGCGGCGGCAGCGGCGCAGGCGTCTCGGTCACGCCGGTGGCATTCCTCGTCGTTTCCAACGGCAATGTGCGCACCGTCCAGCTGGTGGAGAAGGTCTCCGCCGTTGACAACGTTATAGCCTCGCTGCCGGAGCTGGTAGACAAGGTCGCTGCGCTCATCAAGAAAGAAAAGCCGGGTGCTGACACACCCGCCGAATAAGGAGTATAAATTTTAATGGCAGAACAACGTATTCAAAAGGTACTGGCCGACCAGGGCATCTGCTCCCGCCGCGAGGCCGAGCGCCTGATCGCTGCGGGCAAGGTCAAGGTCAACGGCCACCCGGTCACCCTGGGCGACAAGATGGACCCCGACTATGACAAGGTCATGATCGACGGGCAGACACAGCGCATCGTGCGCAAGCGCCAGTACACCTACATCATGCTGCACAAGCCCCGCGGCTATCTGACGACCCGCTCTGACGACCGTGGCCGCAAGACCGTCATGGATCTTGTTTCCGATGTGCCCGCCATGCTGCGCCCGGTGGGCCGCCTGGACAAGGACAGCGAGGGGCTGCTGCTCATGACCGATGACGGCGCATTCATCAATATGCTGACCCACCCGTCCGGCGGTGTCGGCAAGCTGTACCGCGTCACGGTCAATCCCCGCGCCACTGAGCAGCAGATCATCGAGATGTCGTCCGGCGTTGTGCTGGATGACGGCGTCAAGACCAAGCCCTGCGTTATCCACGTCGTGGTCGATGAACCGGGCCGCAGTGTGCTGGAGATCACCCTGCACGAGGGCCGCAACCGCCAGATCCGCCGCATGTGCTCCGCTGTCGGCCTGCAGGTCGTGCGCCTGCGCCGCAGCGCCGAGGGCCCCGTCAAGCTCGGTATGCTGCAGCCCGGCGAGTACCGTGAGCTGAAAAAGAGCGAGATCAATGCCCTGCGCAATGCAGCCATGAAATCTGCCGGCAAAGGGGAGAGCCGTGCTGCCAGCCCGGCCCGCCGTCCCGGCCCCCTTAAAAAGCGCACAAATTCTGACTAAAATTGCAGGAAATTCTGAAAAATGTGCAAAATTCCACTTGTGGAAACGTCGCGAACGTAGTATAATTCAATTAAATGGCGGATTTTTTGTAAAGTATTTTTATAAAAAACAGTCAGCTTTACCATAGGAGGAAACTGTATGGCAGCAAATAAGCCCGGCAAGGCAGAGATCCTTGCAGCATTTTTTGATGACGGCACCTACTCGCCGCTGTTTACCGACGGCGCAGTGAGTGCTGCTTACGGCTGTGCAAACGGCCAGAACGCCTACGTCGTGTTTGAGGACGGTTCTCCCGTCGGCGTGCAGGATATTGAAAAGAATATCCGCGTGCTGGAGATGGCCGCCGAGACCGGCGCACCGGTTGTTACGTTCTATGATTCCACGGGTGCCAAGCTCGAGGGCGGTCTTGATCTGCTCAACGCCAACGCCCGCCTGACCGCAGAGATCGCGCGCGTTTCCGGCGTTGTGCCTCAGGTCGCCGTTGTCACCGGTACCTGCGCCGGTACCAACGCCATCAACGCCGCTGCCGCGGACGTCTGTGTCATGGCAGAGGATGCCGAGCTGTTCCTGAACGCTCCGTTCAACGCTGAGGACAAGGTTGCAAACGCCGGCTCTGCCGCGTTTGCCGCCAAGGCCGGTGTCGCCGCCGTTACCGCTGCGGACGCCGTTGCCGCCGCCAAGCAGGCCGCCTCCATCGTCGCCCTGCTGCCCGCCAACAATCTGGCCGGTCCTGCGCTGTTCGACTTTGCCGCTCCCTCCAAGGCTCTTGACCTCGTCAAGTACTCTGCGGCTGACGCGATCGCCGCTCTGGCCGATGAGGGCAGCACTGTGGAGCTGTACGCAGGCTACGGCAAGAACATCGTCACCGCGCTGGCTACCATCAACGGCAGCGCCGTTGGTATCCTGGCCACCGAGAAGGCCGCTCTGTGCCACAAGTGCACCGCCAAGGCTGCCCGTTTCGTTCGTCTGTGCGATGCCTACAGCATCCCCGTTGTGACCGTCGTCAACACCGAGGGCTTCGGCAAGAGCGAGGGCGACGATCAGGCTGGCGGCATCCGTCAGGCTGCCCGTATGGCCGGTGTCTACGCCGAGGCTACCACCGTCAAGGTCGCCGTACTGGCCGGTGAGGCCGTCGGCCCTGCCTACACGGTCTTTGCCGCCTGCGCCGACTGGCGTGTTGCCGTGCAGGGCTGTACCGTAGCCCCGCTGGCTCCCGAGGCCGCTGTCACCGTTCTGTACAAGGACGAGATCTTCGCTTCCGATAACATCGTCAACGCCACCAAGGCCAAGGCTGCCGCCTACGCCAAGGAGGTCTGCAGCGCCAATGCCGCTGTGGCCAACGGTGCTGCTGACACCATTGCCGATGCTGCCACCGCCCGCGGCGCTGTCGCTCAGGCTCTGGATATGCTGGCCAGCAAGCGCACTGTGCGCCTGGCTAAGAAGCACGGCAATATCACGCTGTAATCATCAACCTTGAAATAGGGAGGACTTTTCCATGAAAAACCTGATCGTTACCGTTAACGGCGTTGCTTATAATGTCACCGTTGAGGAAGGCACCGGCGCTCCCGCTGCCGCTGCTGCTCCTGTTGCTGCCCCCGCAGCCGCTCCGGCTCCCGCCGCTGCTCCTGCACCTGCTGCCGCTCCTGCCGGTGCCGCCGGTGCCGTCTCCGTCACCGCTCCCATGCCCGGCAATATCCTGGATGTCAAGGTCAAGCCCGGTGACTCCGTCAAGGCTGGCGACACCCTGCTGATCCTCGAGGCCATGAAGATGGAGAACGAGATCAGCGCTCCGCAGGACGGCACCATTGCCAGCGTCAATGTGCGCAAGGGCGACGTTGTCAACTCCGGCGACCTGCTCATCACCATGAACTAATAGAAAGGCCGGGTGAATCACATTGGCTAAGAAACCCATTAAGATTACTGAGGTCGTCCTGCGTGACGCCCATCAGTCTCTGCTGGCCACCCGTATGACCATGGACGAGATGCGCCCCATCCTGCCCGAAATGGACAAGATCCCGTATTTCTCCGTTGAGTGCTGGGGCGGCGCTACGTTCGACTCCTGCATCCGCTTCCTGGACGAGGATCCCTGGGAGCGTCTGCGCATCCTGCGCAAGGAACTGCCCCACCAGAAGCTGCAGATGCTGTTCCGCGGCCAGAACATGCTGGGCTACCGTCCCTACGCTGATGACGCCGTCGAGTACTTCGTCCAGAAGTCCGTTGCCAACGGCATCGACGTCATCCGTATCTTTGACGCGCTGAACGACCCCCGCAACCTGCAGACTGCCATCAAGGCAGCCAACAAGGAGGGTGCCCATGTTCAGGCCTGCATCAGCTACACCCTGAGCCCGGTACATAACAACGAGTACTTCGCCAACTATGCCAAGACTCTCGAGGAGATGGGCGCTGACTCCATCTGCATCAAGGATATGGCCGGCCTGCTCAAGCCCTACACCTGCTATGAGCTGGTCTCCGAGCTGAAAAAGACCGTCAAGATCCCCGTGGACATCCACAGCCACTACACCGCAGGTCTGGCTTCCATGTCCATCCTGAAGGGCATCGAGGCTGGTGCCGACATCGTCGATACCGCTATGAGCCCTCTTGCTCTGGGCACTTCTCACATGCCCACCGAAAGCCTGGTCGCCGCCCTGCAGGGCACCGACTACGACACCGGTCTGGATCTGAACCAGCTGAATGTCGTCCGTGCTTACTTCAACAAGCTGCGCGAGAAGTACATCGCCAACGGCCAGATCAACCAGAAGTCTTTGGGCGTTGATGCCAACACCCTGCTGTATCAGGTTCCGGGCGGCATGTTCTCCAACATGCTCAAGCAGCTGAAGGACGCCGGTAAGGAGGACAAGCTCCAGGACGTTCTGGAGGAGATTCCCCGCGTCCGTGAGGATGCCGGTTATCCGCCGCTGGTCACCCCGACCAGCCAGATCGTTGGTACCCAGGCCGTCTTTAACGTCATCATGGGTGAGCGCTACAAGATGGTCACCAAGGAGTTCAAGGGCCTTGTCCACGGCGATTACGGCAAGACCCCCGCGCCCATTAAGAAGGAGTTCAGTGACTTCATCCTGAAGGGCGAGCAGCCGATCACCTGCCGCTTTGCCGACACCCTTGAGCCCGAGATGGAGAAGCTGAAGGCCGAGGCCTCCAAGTACGCCATCCAGGAGGAGGACGTTCTGACCTACGCCATGTTCCCGCAGGTCGCGCCCAAGTTCTTTGAGAAACGCAACGCCCGTCTGCAGGGTGTCGATGCTCTGCACGCCGACTACGAAAACAAGTCTCACCCCGTCTAAGTAAAAGAATTGCCGCTCCCGCTCTGCCGCGGGGGCGGTTTTTGTTTACCGCGCCACAAAAACTGCGTGAAATATTGCAAAATCCCGGCGTCAGCCTTGCATCTTGCGCCCAAAAATAGTAAAATATAAAATATATGTGTTTATGAGGTGTAGGTTATGGTTTTGAGCATGACAGGATATGGCCGTGCCGGTGCGCTGCTGCATGGCCGTGACATCAAGGTTGAACTTCGCAGCGTCAACGCGCGCTTTTTTGAGTACTCCTCGCGCCTGCCGCGCTCCTGCGCATTTCTGGAGGACAAACTGAAAAAGCTCGTCGCCTCCAAGGTCAGCCGCGGCAAGGTAGAGCTGAGCCTTTGCATCCAGACCGTCACGGCGGCGGATACCGTCGTCACCGTCAACTGGCAGCTGGCCGAGGGCTACCGCGCCGCGCTGAATGCGATGGCCGAGCGGATGGATCTGAAAAACGACGTCTCCGTCGGGATGCTGTCCCGCTTCCCGGACGTGCTGACCCAGACTGCCGCCCCGACGAATGAGGACGAGCTGTGGGAGGACGTCAGGACAGTGGCCGAGCAGGCCGTGGACGCCTTTGTCGCAATGCGCGCCGTCGAAGGCGAGAAGATGAAGGCCGATGTTGCAGGCCGCCTGACCACGATTGAAACGCTCGTCGCCAAAATCGAGGAGAACAGCGCGGGCCGCGTGCAGGCCTACAGCGATAAGCTCTACGCCCGCCTGCAGGAGCTGCTGGGGGATCGCAGCATCGACGAGGGACGCCTTGTGACCGAGGCCGCGATTTTTGCGGACAAGACCGCCATCGACGAGGAAACCGTCCGTCTGCACAGCCATGTGGCGCAGTACCGCGAGATCCTCGAGCTGGACGAGCCGATTGGCCGCAAGCTCGACTTTTTGACGCAGGAGTTGAACCGCGAGTCCAACACGATTGGCTCCAAGTGCCAGGACGTAGCCATCACGCGGCTGGTCGTCGAGCTGAAATCCGAAATCGAAAAAATTCGCGAGCAGATTCAGAACATCGAGTAACGGAGGTTCGCCATGAAGCTGCTGAACATTGGCTTTGGCAACATGGTCAATGCCGACCGCATCATCGGCATCGTCAGCCCGGATTCTGCGCCTATCAAGCGTCTGGTGCAGGATGCCCGCGAGAAGGGCGCACTGATCGATGCCAGCTACGGGCGGCGCACCCAGGCCGTGCTCATCATGGACTCTGACCATGTGATTTTGTCCGGCATCCCGCTGGAAAGCCTGACCGGGCGTGCCAACGAAGAAACTGAAGAAAAGAGGAAGTAACGATGAAAGGTGAAAAATATCTGTTTGTTGTCTCCGGCCCTTCCGGCACCGGCAAGGATACCGTTGTTGCCGCTCTGCTGAAAAAGCATCCTGAAATTCAGCACACCGTCTCCGCCACGACCCGCACCCCGCGTGAGGGTGAAAAGGACGGCATCAACTACCACTTCATGTCTGTAGCTGATTTTGAGGATCATCTGGCACATGACCAGATCGTCGAGCACACAAAATACTGCGAGAACTACTACGGCACGCTGCGCAGCGAGATCGAGGGCCGCATGAAGCTGGGCATCCCGGTCATCCTCGTCATCGAGGTCGAGGGCGCAGGCAACATCAAGAAGATGTACCCCGGTGCAACGACCATCTTTGTGCTGCCCCCGGATATGCAGGAGCTCGAGCGCCGTCTGCGCTGCCGCGGCACCGAGGATGAGGAGACCATCCAGCGCCGCCTGAAGCGTGCCGAGGCAGAGATTGCAAACTCCGTCAACTACGACGAGCATGTCGTCAACATTGAGGTCGACTCCTGCGCCGAGAGCATTTATTCCATCATCCAGTTCAAGCTGCAGCACGGCAGCGACGAATGAGTCTGCTGCTGGCCCAGGCTGCCGTCAACGACGCGAACATCCACTTTGACAAGCTGTACTCCTACCGCATCCCCGCGGAGCTGGCAGGGAGGGTCTTTCCCGGCAGCATGGTGCTGGTGCCGTTTGGCCGGGGCAGCAAGGCCCGGATGGCCGTTGTGCTGGCTGTCGGGGAGGTGGACGAGAGCGACGCCCCCAAGGGGCTGAAAACGCTCTACGATGCCGCACCCGAGGATGCCCGCCTGACTCCGGACCTTCTGGAGCTTGTGCGCTTTTTAAAAGAGCGCACCTTCTGCACCTGGTTCGAGGCCGTCAAGGCAGTCATCCCGTATGGCGCACAGTACCGGCCCGCTGTCGTGGACGGCAGGCACGTCATGCAAGGCCGCCTGACCCGCTCTACGGAGCGCCTGTACACGCTGGCGGGGGCGCTGCCGGAAAAGCCAAAGCCCGGCCCACGCCAACTGGCCGCTGTCGCCGCCCTGCAAAACGGCCCGCTGACCGCGCGGCAGCTCGACGAGGTTGGTATTTCCCGGGCAACGCTGGACGGCCTTGTCAAAAAGGGCGTGCTGACCGCCGCCGAGCAGGACAAGGCCATCGACCTGTTTGCGGCCATCCCGTTTGACCCGCAGCCGCTGGAGCTGTCCCCTGAGCAGCAGCAGGTTTTTAACGATCTGCTGCCGAATCTGGAGGATGCCAGGCCCCACGCGGCACTGCTGCATGGCGTAACCGGCAGCGGCAAGACCATTGTGTTTCTGCGGCTTATCCAGCGCACGCTGGAGCTGGGCCGCCGCGCACTGGTCCTGGTGCCGGAGATCAGCCTGACACCGCAGATGATACGGCGGCTCAAGTCCACCTTCGGCAGCCGTCTGGCCGTGCAGCATTCGGCGCTCAACAATACCGAGCGCCTTTTGCAGTGGCGGATGATCCAGCAGGAAAACGCCGATATTGTCGTAGGTACGCGCAGTGCAGTGTTTGCACCGCTGCAAAACCTTGGCCTTATCATCATGGATGAGGAACAGGAGCACACCTACCAGAGCGAGTCCGCCCCGCGCTTTGACGCCCACGATGTTGCCAAAAAGCGCGCGGTCATGGAAAACGCCCTGCTGCTGTTTGCCTCGGCCACACCACTGACCGAGACCTACCACGCCGCCGAGAGCGGCAAGCTGCAGTTGGTGCAGCTGACCCACCGCTACGGCGGGCGGCCCCTGCCCAGTGTCGATTTCATCGACATGCGCGCCGAACTGGCCGCAGGCAACCCGCGCGAGGTCAGCGTGCGGCTGGCGCGGGAACTGCAGGAAAACCTCGACAACGGCGAGCAGAGCATTCTGCTGCTCAACCGCCGCGGCTATCGCACCATCGGCATGTGCACCACCTGCGGCCATGTGCTGAAATGTCCGAATTGCAGCGTGCCGCTCGTCTACCACAAGCCGCAGCAGGCACTGTTGTGCCACCACTGCGGCCACACGGTACACCCGCTGCCGCAGACCTGCCCCGAGTGCGGCGGCAAAATCAGCTACAGCGGCTTCGGCACCCAGCGGGTGGAGGAGGAGCTGGCCGAGCTGCTGCCCGGTGCGCGCATCCTGCGGATGGATCAGGATTCCACCTCCCGCAAGGACGCGCACGAGACGATGCTTGCACAGTTTGCGCGGCACGAATATGATATTCTGCTGGGAACCCAGATGGTCGCCAAGGGCCTTGACTTTGAAAAGGTCACGCTCGTCGGTGTTTTAGGCATTGACTCGCTGCTGTTCGGGCAGGGCTTCCGCGCATACGAGAGCGTGTTCAGCCTTATCACCCAGGTCGTGGGCCGCGGCGGGCGCGCCGCACTGCCCGGGCGGGCGCTGATCCAGACGTCCGTGCCTGACCACCCCGTTTTGCAGCTGGCCGCCGCGCAGGACTACAAGGGCTTCTACCGGGAAGAAATCACTTTCCGCCGGTTCAGTCTGTACCCGCCGTTCTGCTCGTTCGTGGTCGTCGGCTTCATCGGTGACCAGGAGGGGGCCGTGTTCATCGCAGCCCAGCGGTTTGGCGCACTGCTGGGTCAGCACGCCGCACAAAAGCCCAATATCCCGCTGCGCATTTTAGGCCCCGCGCCGATGAACATTACGATGCTCAACAACAAATTTCGCTACAAGCTGACGCTGAAATGCCGCAATGACGCGGCGTTCCGCGCGCTTTTGCACGAGACACTGGACGCCTACGATGCAGAAAAGCTGCCGCAGAAGGCGTCCGTGATCCTCGATTTCAATTCTGATGGTGATTTATAACATTTGGAGGTTATTTTTATGGCACTGCGTACCATTGTGCAGGACGGCGACCCGATCCTGAAGAAAGTCTGCCGCCCCGTTACCAAGTTTGATGATCGTCTGGGCACCCTGCTCGACGATATGAAGGAGACCCTGCTGGCCGCGAACGGCCTGGGTCTGGCCGGCCCGCAGGTGGGCATGATGCGCCGCCTGTTCATCTGCCTGGATGACCGCGACCTGCCCGAGGAGGTTCCCGCGAACTACGAGTACAAGTTCATTGAGTTCATCAACCCCGAGATCCTCGAGCTGAGCGACGAGCAGGTCGAGCTGTACGAAGGCTGCCTGTCCTTCCCGGGACATAACGGCGCGATCAAGCGCTCGAAGCACGTCAAGGTCAAGGCACAGGACCGCCACGGCGAGTGGTTTGAACTGGAGGCCGATGACATGCTCGCCCGTTGCATCCAGCATGAGAACAACCATCTGGACGGCATCACCATCATGGACCTGGCCGAGCATTTCTATGAGGACGACTACCCCGAGGAAAACGAGGACTAAAATTTATGCGCATCCTGTTTATGGGAACTCCTGACATCGCCGCCGAAAGCCTGGCCGCCCTGCTGGACGCCGGGCACGAGGTCTGCGGTGTCTTTACCCGCCGCGACAAGCCCGTGGGCCGCAAGCAGATCCTGACCGCGCCGCCGGTCAAGCAGCTGGCTGTTGAGCACGGTCTTTCGGTCTACCAGCCCCGCACGCTGCGGGACGGCTCGTCCGATGAGCTTATCAAAGAGTTGGCGCCCGACATCATCGTCGTTGTGGCCTACGGCTGCATCATCCCACCGCAGCTTCTGCATGCGGCGAAGTACGGCTGCATCAATCTGCATGTCTCGCTGCTGCCCAAATACCGCGGCTCCGCGCCCATCCAGTGGGCTGTGCTCAACGGTGACGAGGGCACCGGCGTGACCATCATGCAGTTGGACGAAGGGGTGGACACCGGCGACATCCTGATGGTGGAGCCGGTCACCATTGACCCCGAGGAGACGAGCGGTGAATTGTTTGACCGCGTCAGCGCCGTGGGTGCCGGAACGCTGGTCACCGCGCTGGAAAAAATCGAGGCAGGGGAGTTGACCCCGCGCAAGCAGGATAACGCTGCCGCCACCATGGCCCCGCCGCTGACGAAGGACATGGCACAGTTCGACTTTACGCAGGATGCCGCCCACATCCACAACTGGGTGCGCG
>ERZ773146.195-NODE-195-length-41543-cov-37.744360_pt1 | contig 41543 bp, 39 predicted proteins | sample MGYA00580847_ERZ773146 | MGnify/ENA primary metagenome ERZ773146 (study PRJEB29015, sample SAMEA2737830) | human gut metagenome | biome: human gut; feature: human-associated habitat; material: faeces | place: China | collected 2012 ...
GTCCGGCCTTTGGCCGGACGCCCCTTTTCGCTTACCGGCATCACTGCCCAGGACAGCTCGCCTTTTCGGTGAATATCTCCCTCAAGCACCGTTACCGTGTATCCCAGCTCAGACAAACGGTCGGGCGGAAGAAGTATTCGGGAAAATTACCGGCCGCCGCGATTGGCTCACCTCTTCTTTGCGTTTCTCCGGTCTTTTGGCAGTCTCCAATACCTGAGCGTTGATACAGCGTTTCGTATCTGCTGAATTTCTTCCGTTGAAAGCTGATATATCTTTGAGAGAACAAGCTCATCTCCTAACTGATATGCAGCCTGCAGGCCCCTTTCTTTTATACAATCGTCCAATTCCTTGAACACGCTTCCGGCTTCCTCCTGCGATATTGCATTTACTACCTCTATCCTATCTGTCTCGCCCGGGATCAGGACTAATACCCCGCCGCCTAAAGAGTGGACGTTGAGCTCGATCGACAGAAGCGTAAGGCTGTTGTACCACATACACACCAGTTGTTCCGCAGTAATGTCTGACTTTATATGCCCTGCAAGCAAGCTGTTCGATACCACGTATTTCCCGTCATTGACTACTAATTTGGGAGCATCTCCGAAAACCGTCAAGATCAAATCAGGGATCTCAATGCCCGGCGTAATATACCACGGCTTTCTCTGCCGGCACTTATAGCGCAAATGAACACCGGTCTCCACCCCATGCCTGATATACCGTTTGTCTGCGGCCGTTACATTCCCGGGCACGAAAAGATTATTGAGCTGCTTATCGGGGCCTGCAATTGCACCTATACCCGTTCCGCCGCTTATTTCCTTTCCGCTGCTGATGGACGGGAGGAGACTTGCAGAAGGAAGCTTATAGCGCCTGCAGGTCTCCTTATTGGGGTGGAAATAGTTTTTATCGGCGCAAATATATCCGATATTGAATTTGCACAGGTCGATCAACGGTATGATCGTTTTTTTCTTCCGAAGCATTTCTATCATATTTCTCTGCTTTTCGCTGAGCATCGAAAAGACAAACGGCTTTTTCCTATGTATAATGTCGGAAATCTTAATTTTGTTTCTGCGTGATATGTTGTTTGCAAGCAAATCATCGACCCTGTCGTAAATCTCAAAATCCACGCAATGTGTACTTGCCCCGTATTGGTCTGCAAGCAGCAGAACGGTCTCCACATCAACATCAGGAAAAAAGTCCTCGTGTATGCGAATGATCTTAACAGCGCCAAAATTGTTGCCAAGATACGTCCACAGGGGATATGAATACTTCACATAGGTTATTTCAAAGGGCAGCACAAAGGCCATGCGCCCGTTTGGAGCCAGCATATTTGACGCATGGATGGTAAACGGCATCCAAAGGCTGCCGCTCGACAACATCTTGATTTTGTAATCAGCCATTCGGTCAATGGCCCTTGCACGGTCCTCCTCCTTTAGATTTCTCAGTCTGACATAGGGAGGATTCCCGACTACCGCCGAAACTGCGATTTTTTCAGAGCATTCCATGAAGTCTTTGCAGCAGCCGGCAAATGACGTCGGTGCGGAGTCTGCATATTTTGAGAAAACAGCAGGCTGCAGCTCAACGCCGATGACCGTGGGCGTATCGTTGCCAAGCGCGGAAAACCTATTGAAAGCAGCGTCTAAAAAAACGCCGTCGCCAAAGGCAGGCTCCAATAATGTGTCGGATCGATCTCTCAAAGCCCACGCAGCCATATAATCAGCAATACGTTGAGAAGTATAATATGACCCTGTTAATCGAGTGACTTGCATACGGCGCCTCCCGCGACGATCTGTTCAATTTTTTCCATTTTTTGAATTACTGCATTTCCGGTTTCGGTGATATGGTAACTGCCTTTTTTCTGCTGCTCCACACACCCCACCGACTGCAATTCCCGCAGCCACTTGTTTATTGTTGCCGGACTGCTGCCATACTCGGCGGCGATCTCCTCCTGCGAGAAATTGACAGCTGCGCCGCGAGAGGTCTCTCGTTCCTGACTCTTTAGCCAGCTCAGAAAGTGATACTCCTTTGAGCCAAACAACTGTATTCGCTTGTCTGCCACGATAGCGTCACCCATTTCTATGATATTTTATAGCATAATAAACTAATTTTTAACTGCATTATACTATAATAAATTATCGTGTCAAGCATCACGCAATATACAAAACAGGGCAGGATTTTCATTCGGCGTATTTACCGTCAGTCAACATCGACTCCTACGAGAAAAACCTGCATCCTTTCCCGCAGACGGGGCGTCCGGTCTTTCGGCCGGGCGCCCCCCAGCTTATCAGTATCACTAACATCCCATATCACATTTCATAGCTTTACTTTTCTCGTTAATTATCCTACTATACAGGAACAGCAACGAAAGATCCCATTTTTCGATAATAAATTCACGTTCTAAGGAGGAACTTATCATGAAGAACATTGGTACTTACGTTTTCATCACCATCGTCTCTCTGGTCATGGTCGTGGCCACCGCTTTCCTGATGACCGCCGCCGATGAGCCTATCCGTCAGGCCGGTATGTACCTGCCTCTGATCTTCGGTGCTCTGGCTACCTGGAGCGCCTCCAGAGCCGGTCTGCTGGAGATGGACTATGAGGGGCACACCGCCCCCACCGCCGCGCACGCCGCCTGAAGCCTCGGAGCGCGCTCTGCTCTCCTTCCTGAAGCTTTTCTCCAAAAGGAAAGACCCGCCTACGGCGGGCCTTTCCTTTTCCCTTTTCACAGCCGCCCCAGCAGCAGATATACCCCCGCCAACAGCAGCAGCGGCTCTGTCTCCCAGCACCCCCACGCCTCCGGCAGCGGGATATCCTGGGGCTCGATGACGGAGCCGTCCAGCGCCGCCACCTGCCGCTGCACACACAGCACGCCTCGCCGCGTCAGGCTGGACAGCGTCAGCGTACTCTGGGGCGACGGCCCGTAACTCACTGCCTGACGCACCGCCAGCGGCTCCGTCCACACCCCCTGGGGCAGCAGCAGCGTCCGGCACCGCAGGCCGCCCCGGGCCGTCAGGCGGCGCGCGCCCTCCCGATCCAGCGCCAGCAGATCCCACCCGCGGCGCAGCACCTCCCTGTCGTCGGGCCTGCACAGCTCCGGCGGCAGCGCCCGCTGCCACGCCGCGCCGCTGCTGCGATAAAAACCGTGCTCCGCCATGTTCCTCACCTCGCGTTTAGTCTGCCGCGCAGGGAAAAACTTATGCCGCCCATTTTTTTGCTGGGCTTTTTTGCCGGAATGTGCTATACTGGTGCTACTACCCTAAAGGAGGCTGTCCCATGCAGTTCCGCGCCCATCTCCATACCGTGAATCGCCACCGCCGGCTGGTCCGCCGCTATTGCCTGAAGCTGGGTCTGGTGTGGCAGGGCCTGACCCACGACCTCTCCAAATACAGCCCCACGGAATTCTGGCGCGGCTGCAAATACTATCAGGGCTGGCGCAGCCCCAACGATCAGGAGCGCCTGGAAAACGGCGTCAGCCTGGCCTGGCTGCACCACAAGGGCCGTAACCGCCACCACTTCGAATACTGGATCGATTACTGCCGCCGCGAGGACGGCACCATCTACATCGGCGGCTGCAAGATGCCGAAGAAGTACGTGGCCGAGATGTTCTGCGACCGCATCGCCGCCTGCCGCGTCTACCAGGGCGACCGGTATACCGACGCCTCGCCCTACGACTACTATCAGCGTTCCAAGGACCTCTCCCGCACGGATGCCAGCCGCTTCATGCACGCGGACACCGCGGCATTGCTGGACCGCTGGCTCCTGCTGCTGAAGGAGCAGGGGGAGGACGCGGCCTTCGCCGCCATCCGTCAGGAGCTGCGCGACAGCGCATTTTAAGGCATCGTTAATAGAAAAACGAGGATTTCCATATCTTTTCCTTGCTTTTCCCCCCTATTGGGTATACAATATTTTGCGTACATTCACACATGAGAGGTTATCAGAGACATGACCCATCCTTATAAAACGCGGGAGGGCGGCGCCACGGTAACGGTGTTCGTCCCCTACGACTGTCAGAATCACTGCCCCTTCTGCATCAACAAACAGGAATACGCGGACTGCACCGGCTTCAGTCTGGAGAAGATCATCGCCAGCATCCGCACCATGGACGCTATCACACCCCGCTGCGACTTTGTATTCACCGGCGGCGAGCCGCTGGCGGACCTGAACGCGCTGCAGCAGATGCTGGACGCCATTCCTACCACCCACAGGGTGTATATCAACACCACCTTCCCCGCCCAGGAGACCACCACCTTTGACGAGATGCTGGCCTTTACGGAGCGGAACAAGCACAAGATCACCTGCATGAACATCTCCCGCCACCTGGTACACTACGTGGAGGAGAGTCCCGATGAGATCCTGGGCAAAATTGCCTGCCCCACCCGCATCAACTGCGTGCTCTACAAGCACTATCCGGCGGACAAGCTCCCTGCCTATGTGGAGCGCTTCCTGCCCTACAACATCCCCATCCAGTTCCGCTACGACTACACCGAGACCACGCCGGAGAACCTGTATGAGGAGGACAATGACAAGATCCTGCAGGACCTGAAGCGCCTGTTCACCTACAAGGGTCTGGACGGCTGCCGCATGCGCAACGGCTTCCACTTTGTATACAAGGGCCTGCACATGACGTACCACAAGACCCTGCCCTACTCCACCATCGTGGAGACCGGCGAGGACGGCGTGACCTACGACATTCTGTACGACATCCTCATCAAGCAGAACGGCGACATCCACAGTGACTGGACCGGCGTGAAGATGGACGTGGACGCCTACCGCAAGGTGGTATTCGAGCCCTACGACCTCCGGGTACTGGACGGCGTGGTGGACTTCTGAGACAACAAAAAAGATGACCGCATATGGCGGTCATCTTTTTTTGTTGTCTCATTTCAGATTCAGCTTGAACAGATTGCCGTCGGCGGCGAAGTTGGTGATCTCGTACAGCACCAGCACATCGTCGGCCTCATCGGCCAGCGGCTGTATCTTCTCGCGGCAGTACCGCAGGTCCACCATGGTGATGGTCTCGTAGTCGCCGCACAGGAACGGCACAAGGCTGTTGGCAAACGAGTCCTTGATGAGCAGCAGGTGCTTCCCGTTCTCCACGCCGGTGCGAAGCACCGCCTTGGCGTAGTTGCCGCCTAAAAACAGCTCGTACTTGTCCTTCTTCTCCAGCGCCGCCAGATCGTACAGCGAATCCGTCACCGTCCCGTCGCAGTCGGCGGACTCGATGGTGATATCCGGGCAGTAGTCCACCTGGTCGTACACGCTGTCCGGCAGCAGCACCTTGGAGTACAGCGTCCCGCGGAACCGGTCCGTGGCCTGTACCAGCGCATAGCTGCGGGCGGTGTGCCCCGTGGCCTCCGCCCAGATATGGTAGGCCGCCTGTGCTCCCGCCGTGGTCCAGTGGTGATCCGTATGGTAGTAGGGGTCGGCCACACCGGCCAGCGCCTGACGCGCATCGGCAAACGCCGTCCCCAGCTGCTCCTCCAGCATGGCAAACGCCCTGTCCTCGTCGTAATACGGCGCGTCCTCGGGCAGGCTGTCCCGCAGCACACCGGCGGGGCTGGGCACGATCAGCGCCGTACAGCGCTTACCGTCGTTGGCGGCGAAAAACGTCTCCACCGCCGCCAGATTCTTCTGATAGCTGTCCCAGTTGAAGGTATCGTCCGTCACCTTGGCAAAGTAGCGGCCATCCGCTCCCAGATACGTGCCGCTGATGTCCTGCCGCCCCTCCAGCCGCTGGAGGGCGGAGCGTGCGCCGGTCCAGAAGTCCCGCAGCAGGATCTGGTCGCTGGTGTAGTTCTCCACCTCCGTCATGAACTTGCCGGACAGCACATTGTCCGCCGTCAGCTCCGGCGTGGTCTGGAGATAGCGGTTCTCATTCTCGGAAAAAGCCCGATCCGGCGTGAAGAAGAAGCTCCCCACCGACAGCCCCAGCAGAATAACGCAGATGGCGACAAGCGGGGCCAGCATATTTCGTTTCATGTTCGCCCCTCCTCAGAACCGGAAATACAAAAACGGGTTGTAGCTGTCGCCCACCAGGAACGCCACGGACACCAGCAGCACCAGCACCATCCACACGGTGCGAAGCCCATCGGACACGGCGGGCTTCATGCCTGCCTCCCACCGGCCCCACAGCTGCCTGGGCAGGGACGTGCAGCCGATGACCGCCAGCACCAGCACCAGCCAGAAGCTCCGCAGCAGATAGGCCGCGCCGCTGTCGAAGAACGCACCGGAGAACATGTGGCCCAGATAGGCCCCCAGCTTCCCGAAGTCCGTGATGGCGAACAGCACCCAGCCCAGGATAAAGCACAGGCAGGTATAGATATGCCCCACCACGGCGGGTACACGATCCAGCCATTGCAGCAGGAACGTCTTTTCCAGCAGCAGCAGCACGGCGTAGTACACGCCCCACAACACGAAGTTCCAGCTGGCCCCGTGCCACAGTCCGGTGAGGAACCACACGATGGCGATATTCAGCAGCTGCCGCCCCAGTCCCTTCCGGTTGCCGCCCAGCGGGATGTAGACGTACTCGCGGAACCAGGTGGACAGGCTGATGTGCCACCGCCGCCAGAACTCTGTCACGGTGCGGGACTCATAGGGATAGTTGAAGTTCTCCAGAAACCGGAAGCCGAACAGCCTGCCCAGGCCGATGGCCATATCGGAATAGCCGGAGAAGTCGAAATAGATCTGGAACGTGAAGGCCAGCGCCCCCAGCCACGCCGTGACCACGGAGGGCGCGGACATGGCCGCGATCTCCTCCCACACGGCGCCCATCTGGTTGGCCAGCAGCACCTTCTTGCCCAGGCCGATGACGAACCGCTGCATACCGGCGCTGGCCCCTGCCAGCGACTCGCGGTTCCGGTTCTCCAGATCGTCGGCCACCGTCTTATACTGGACGATGGGCCCCGCGATGAGCTGCGGGAACAGCGTCACATAGGCGCTGAAATCGATGATGTTCCGCTGGGGCGGCACCAGTCCCCGGTACACGTCGATGGTATAGCTCATGGTCTGGAACGTGTAGAACGAGATGCCGATGGGCAGCAGCAGCCCCAGCGCGGGGATAGCTGTACCCAGCAGACCGTTGAGATTGGTGATGGCGAAATCCGTATACTTGAAGAATCCCAGAATGCTCAGGTTGCCCACCACGGACACCACCAGCACCGCCTTGGCGCCCTTGGGCTTTCCCACAGCGCGGAAATGTCCGATGGCCAGACCGTTGCAGTAGTCGAACACCGTGGAGAACAGCATGATGAGGATATATTTTGGCTCGCCCCAGCCGTAGAACAGCAGGCTGAACACCAGCAGCAGCGCGTTGCGCAGTTTTCTGGGGCAGATGAAGTACAGGATGCCCACCAGCGGCAGAAACGCCAGCAGGAACGTGGTACTGCTGAAAACCATGTGTCGGCTCCTTTGCTCGATAGTCGAAAAATGGGGCAGGCGGACCTGCCCCATCTTTATGCACGCTTGTCCGCGTTACTTGACGCCCGCCAGCTTGCCCATCTGATAGCTGCCGCGGATGGCGGACAGGTTGTTGACGAAGATGACATCTGTGACCTTATTGGTCTTGGCGAAATCCACCACGCTGCCGCTGTAATAGCGGTAGTCGATGACGTACACCGTCTGATAGTGATCCACCAGGAACGGCACGAAGGCGTTGCCGAAGGACTCCTTCACCACCACGCAGCTGGACCCGTCGGACAGGTCGGGGTTGCTGATCACGGTGTAGGGGTTGTCGCCCATGATGAACGCGCCGTACTTCAGGCCCGCCGATGCCTCGGACTCGTCATAGATGATCTTGCCGGCGGTCAGGTCGCTGTCGGACTTGCCGTACTGCATCCGCGCCTCGGTGCTGATGGGGTGATACGCCGTCACCACGTCGGGGTTGTTCTTCATGGCGTCGGGCTTCCCGCCGTCGTTGTAGAACGAACCCAGGAACCCGTCGTACTGGCTGACCTCATACTCCGACAGCGCGTGGGGCGTCACGCCCTTGGCGCCGCAGAACTCGCGGTAGGCGTAGTACGCGCCCAGCCCCGTCCAGTGATGGTCGGTGCGGAAATAGATATACTCCCCGCGGTGAGACATCATCACATCGTGGAGGGGTACCGTTTTCACATTCTCCCCCATAGCGGCCAGAATATTCTTCTCCGCCTGGGCCTGATCGCTGCCCGGAATATCGCTGTACAGCGCGTCCGGCAGCGTGATGCCGCTGGACAGCGGCACCGCCAGCGCGTACACCGTGCTGGTGCCGGACAGCTGCTCGGCCACGGAGGTCACGATCTCGCCGTAGTTCTTGGCCAGACTGTCCACATAGTTGTACATTTCGAAGCCGGTATCCCCCACGATATACACGCCGCCGGACTGGTAGGGCGTGGCGTCGGTGGTGATGGTATCCAGCGTCTTGCTGCCGGTCTGACTGCCGCTGTTATCCGGCTGCTGGGTATCGCCGCCGGTCTGGCCGTCCTGCCCGTCGGCGCCGCCGGAGGGCTGCTGGGCATCGTCTGGCTTCTGCGTATCGTCGGGCTGGATCACTGCGGGGCCGTCCGCCCTGTCGGCGGGTTTGTCCTTCTTGAACACATCCGTAAAGATAGCCAGCGCCCCCAGCACCAGCGCCGCCGCCACGATCAGCAGCAGGATCGCCGGCACGGGACTTCTGCGGCGGCGATAGTGCCGTCCGCTGTATCTCCGGCCGCTCACTTCACATACTCCTTGATGACGCTGCGGGCCGTGTCGGTGTCGGAGCTGACGCACAGCACCACGCAGGTGCCGTAGGTCTCAAAGATGGCGCTGTTGATGCGGTCCACCTCAGCGGGCAGATACCGCTCCATCTCGGTTTTCTGGCTGTCCAGGAACTCCTGCATGGATGCCCGCAGCGCCGCCGCGTCGTCGCCGCTCTTGCACTGGATGACGAATACCTCCTCGGCTGTGGAGCCGGAGGACATATAGGCCGCCGCCGTGCAGCCCTCGGGCAGCTGGAAGTAGTAGCCCAGCTCCTCGTCGGAAATGGCGGTCAGCTCGGATTCAAAGGATACCTTCTCCACCAGCGCCTTGGCCAGGCCCTGGGCGTCCACTGCGGTGTCCTTCTGCTGGCCGCAGGCGGTCAGTGCTGCCACGGACATCACGGCAAGCAGCATCGAAATGATACGTTTCATAAAAGCTCTCCTCAATCATTTTTTCTCTGCGCAGGCCCCTTGCCTGCGGCGGGAAGGGCAGACTTTCCCGACTACGTATTATAGTACAAACCGCCCCAAAGGAAAAGTGCCAAATTGTAACAAAGCAGTTAATTTTCCGGAAAGACTTTTGGCGCTCCCCCGTCCCGGTCTCCGCCCCGTTCCGGCGCGATCTGCCCGTCCGCCCCGATGAGCAGACTTGCGTCATACGCCTTTCCGTTCTCCTCCAGATAGACGTTGGGCGCTGCCCAGATGTTCCACTCCCTGCTGGCCTCCCGGAACGCCTGCACCTCCGGCGACTCCAGCCCCAGCCGGTACCTCCGCACGTCCCGTCCCTCATACTGCGGGAAAAACTCCGTCAGCTGCACCTCCGGAAACAGGATCAGGTCAGCCCCACGCTCCCCTGATTTTTCATCTGCGCCAACGCGATACGCATCCGTCATCCCTCGCTTTCCGCGCTCTATCTTACCACATCCCCTCTCCCACGGCAAGACTGCCCCCTTTACAAACATTATAATTTTGATATAATAGTAAGGCTAAGGAAATTTACAGCATAAGGAGATACGATATATGGCCGTTATTGAATATGACGAGTATAAGCAGAAGCTGCTGGCGCTGGAGCCCACTCTGGGCGAGCTGGAGAAGGCGCTGGGCATCCCCAAGGCCCGCGAGGAGCTGGCCGAGCTCCAGAAGGAGACGGAGCAGGACGGCTTCTGGAACGACCTGGAGCGCAGCCAGCAGGTGAGCCGTCAGGTCAAGCGTCTGGAAAACAAGATCAAAAAGCACGACAAGCTGGTGTCCGAGTGGGAGGACACCCTGACCCTCTGCGAAATGGCACAGGAGGAGGACGATCCCTCCCAGCTGGACGACGTGGTGGAGGGCTACAACACGTTGGAAAAGGAGATCAGTGAGCGCCGTCTGGCCGCTCTGCTGTCCGGTGAGTATGACGGCAACAACGCCATCCTCACCTTCCACGCCGGTGCCGGCGGCACCGAGGCGCAGGACTGGACGGAGATGCTCTACCGCATGTATACCCGCTGGGCCGAGCGCCACGGCTACACCTACCAGCTCATGGACTACGAGGCCGGTGACGAGGCGGGCATCAAGTCCGCCACCATCCTCATCGAGGGTGAGAACGCCTACGGCTACCTGAAGAGCGAGAACGGCGTCCACCGTCTGGTCCGCGTCAGCCCCTTCGACGCCAATGCCCGCCGCCAGACCAGCTTTGCCGCGTTGGAGGTCATGCCGGAGCTGGAGGATGACAGCGAGATCGAGATCCGGCCCGAGGACATTGAGATGCAGGCCTGCCGCTCCTCCGGCGCCGGCGGCCAGCACATCAACAAGACCTCCTCCGCCGTCCGTCTGACCCACCTGCCCACCGGTATCGTGGTGTTCTGCCAGACGGAGCGCAGCCAGTTCCAGAACCGCGACAACGCCATGAAGATGCTGCGGGCCAAGCTGGCGGAGCTGAAGCTGCAGCAGCACGCCGAGAAGATCAGCGACCTGAAGGGCGTCCAGATGAAGATCGAGTGGGGCAGCCAGATCCGCTCCTACGTGTTCATGCCCTACACCCTGGCCAAGGACACCCGCACCGGCTATGAGATGGGCAACATCCAGGCCGTGATGGACGGCGACATCGACGGCTTTATCAATGCCTACCTCACCGCCGCCGCCAACGGCGAGATCAAGAAGTAAGTTCCCTGCGCTTACGAACCTCTACCACCCAAAATCACCCTGCGTATCCGCTACGCAGGGTGATTTTTCTGTCGTATTATACATTTTGTTGTCACTCTTTGGCAATTTCTTTCTGTTTCCATGGCAGCACCACCGGCCCCTCGCCGCTTGTCTCCACATACAGATCCTCGCACTTCTGCTGCGCTTCCGCCAGCAGCTGGACGGCCTGCTCCATGGCATCCATCGCCGCCAGATACATCGCTTTGTAATCTGCCATTTTAACACCCCCTGCTTCCATTGTAACATATTGTGGCTATATCCACAATATAGATTTTTTTATTTTCCCCTATAATGGAAACAGCAGCAAATGAGGGTGGTGAACACCATTTTTGATTATCGTCCATTGTGGGATACCATGCGCAAAAATGGCGTGTCCCAGTACCAGCTTCTCAAGGGCGGCATCGACAACAAGACGCTGGATTCCCTGAAGAAGAACAAGAACATCACCATGGTCACGCTGGAAAAGCTCTGCCGCATCGTGGGCTGTACGCCCAATGACGTGGTCCGCTTCGAGGAATAAAACCGGATCACCCTGCGTATCCGCTACGCAGGGTGATTTTTCTGCCGTATTATACATTTTGTTGTCGATAACGGAACATTTCGCGCTCCGGCGCGGCAGCCTTTTGCCCACGGCGGTAGACCAGCGCACCTCCGCGCGGTACGCAGGAGCGGCAGCGACAAGAGGACCGCACGCGATTCGTTGTACGACGATCCGCACTATCTTGGTTTTCGCGTGGTACACGGCCGCGGTTTTCAGCGCACCCCAGCCGCGCAGGAAGTCCTGAAACCTGCGGTTTCAGGCAGCATTTTTGGCCACTTTTGGGGCTGCGGCCAAAAGTGACCCGTGCCCGAGGGCACGGAGCATCCCCTTCCGCTGCCGGAAGAAATGGAACCGCCGGAGGCATAACCCTGAATCCCCCACATTCCCGCTGCCGCTCCCACGTTCCACAGGGGAAATTTCCCCGCTCGTTCTGTACAGTGAAAGCGCTTTACACCTCTTGTGATTTTCCCTCCCGCACCCCGACGGCCGCACCTACACTTGCCGGCGGCAAGTGCGCGATTCGATAATCACCACGGCGGTAGACCAGCGCACCTCCGCGCGGTACGCAGGAGCGGCAGCGACAAGAGGACCGCACGCGATTCATTGTACGGCGATCCGCACTATCTTGGTTTTCGCGTGGTACACGGCCACGGTTTTCAGCGCATCCCAGCCGCGCAGGAAGTCTTGAAACCTGCGGTTTCAGGCAGCGTTTTTGGTCACTTTTGGGGCTGCGGCCAAAAGTGACCCGTGCCCGAGGGCACGGAGCATCCTCTTCCGCTGCCGGAAGAAATGGAACCGCCGGAGGCATAAAAAAATCAGGACCGCCTTCGCGGTCCTGATCTTTTTATGTACCTTCAGTCGTGCTTCAGCACTTCTCAAACACCACAGCGGTACCCATGCCGCCGCCGATGCACAGGGTCGCCAGACCCTTCTTGGCCTCGGGACGCTTCTGCATCTCGTGCAGCAGGGTGACGATGATGCGCGCGCCGGAAGCACCCACGGGGTGGCCCAGAGCGATAGCGCCGCCGTTGACGTTGACCTTGCTCATGTCAAAGTGCAGCTCGCGGGCCACGGCGATGGACTGGGCGGCAAAGGCCTCGTTGGCCTCCACCAGGTCGATATCGTCGATGGTCACGCCGGCCTTCTTCATGGCGTTGCGGGAAGCCACCACGGGGCCCACGCCCATGATCTTGGGATCCACGCCGCCCTGGCCCCAGCCGATGAGCTTGGCCATGGGCTTCAGACCGTACTTCTCCACAGCCTCGCCGGAGGCCAGCACGATGGCGGCAGCGCCATCGTTGATGCCGGAGGCGTTGGCGGCGGTGACGCGCTGGGTGCCCTTATCGGCAGCATCCTGTGCGCCGGTGACCTCAAAGGTGTGTACCACCTGAGGATTGGGGGACTCGGGACCCACGGGGAACGCGCCCTTCAGCTTGGCGATGCTGTCAGCGGTGACGCCTTCCTTCACGTACTCGTCGCGCTTGAACTCCACGATCTCCTTCTTCACCTTCACGGGGACGGCCACGATCTCATCGTCGAAGCGGCCGGAATCCCGGGCGGCGCAGGCCTTCTGCTGGGAGGCGGCGGCGAACTCGTCCTGCTCGCGGCGGGTAATGCCCCAGATGTCGTTGATATTCTCGGCGGTGGTGCCCATGTGATAGTTGTTATAGGCGTCCCACAGACCGTCCTTGATCATGGTGTCCACCAGCTTCTTGTCGCCCATACGAGCGCCCCAGCGGGCGTCCATGGAGGCATAGGGAGCGGCGCTCATGTTCTCGGTGCCGCCGCAGACCACGATGTCGGAATCACCGGCCAGAATGGAGCGTGCGCCCTCAATGACGGACTTCATGCCGGAGCCGCAGACCATGCCGACGGTATAGGCAGGCACGGAGTAGGGGATACCGGCCTTAATAGAAACCTGACGCGCCACATTCTGGCCCTGTGCCGCAGTCAGGATGCAGCCGAACATCAGCTCATCCACGTTCTCGGGAGCAACGTTGGCACGCTTCAGAGCCTCCTTGACCACGATCGCGCCCATCTCGGCGGCAGGAGTGTTCTTCAGGGAGCCGCCAAAGGAACCGATAGCGGTTCTGCAGCAGTTGACAACATACAGGTCTTTCATGAAAAGTTACCTCCTATAAAAATTAAGCTTATTATACAGCATCGGATAACGGATGTCTACGGCTATGATAGTCAACTTTTTAACAATAGTCAACCACTAAATGCAACTTTGTTAAAAAATCGTCAAAAGGTCCATTTCAGCCCCTGCCCTTTCCGTCATTTTGACGGACGCATGGCTCACTGCTGAGCCTGTGCAGGCTCCTGGGCTGCCTCGCTGCGCAGAGCCACCAGCTTCTCATAGAACGCGCCGGTGTCGATGGTGCTGTACAGGTCCTCGTTGAACACCACGTTGGCGGCGGATCTCCGGTCCGCCAGCAGGCTGCTGAAATAGGCAGGCAGCACGGCGGACAGATCGGTGTCCTCCTTCAGGAAGATGTAGTATCCCTCGTCCAGAGCCACCACGCCGGTAAGCTCACCGGTCTGGAGGGCCAGCGCCTGCTCACTGAGCGCGTCACCCTCTGCGGCGGCAAAGGTGATGCTGTCCTGCTGGTCCACCTCCCGCTCCTGACAGATGGCGGTGTGCTCGGCCAGCTTGTCCTCGGCCTCCTGCAAGCGCTTCAGATAGCCGTTGGCCTCGTCCTCTGCGCCGTCACCGGCGGGTACGAACACCACGCGGCCGGTGAGATAGTTGTTGTCCGCAGCGTACTGCGCCAGCGCCGCGCCGTCGGGATACAGAGCGCTGCCCTCGGTGCAGAAGGCATCCTGCAAACGCTGATAGAGATAGGACGTCTCGCGGATGTGGTCATAGGCTTCCTCGCTGATACCCTGGATAGCCAGCTGCCGCTGATAGGCCTCCTCGCCGCCGTAGTACGTCACATACTCCAGCCGCTGGGCGTCCAGCGCCTCCTGATCCTCATCGGTCAGGGTGATGCCGGCCTCCTCGGCCCACGCCCGCACCACGCTGTACAGCTTCACCGTCTCCAGCGTATCGGTCTGGGCATAGTCGCCGTAGGTGATGCCGCTGGTAAGCTCCGCACTCCAGTCGATGTCCTGCACATAGGTGCTCAGGTACTCGCAGTCGTAGGCCAGCCAGTACAGGTACTCCTCGCAGGTGACGGTCTTGCCGTTTACCATCAGCAGCTGTCCGTCGGGATGGAGCCCGCTGGCCTCGTACAGCAGGCCGTCGGTGCGGCTGCCCTTCTTCATACCGCCGGTGAGGGAGATGGCTCCTACCAGTGCCACGGACACCAGCACACCGGCGATCAAACGCACCCAGTTGTTTTTCATGGTTCATTTCCTCCTTCTTGGGGCTGCTGCCCCTGTAATTGTAATTCGTTCTGCTGCAAGCGCAGCTGCTCCACAAGGCCGCCAGCGGCGTCCAATGCGTCCTCCCTGGGCTGTAAAAACAGCGTCAGCTTCGGCGACGCCCCCGCCGCCAGCTGCAGCCGGTCGCGGTAGCCCGCCATGCCGCACACCGCCAGCAGCGCCGCCGGCTCGATGCGCATGTCGAAGCTGAAGAGCAGCTGCCGCCCCTTCTGGGTGATATCGGTGATGCCCGTCTCCATGGCCGCCGCGCGCAGCATGGCCACGTTCAGCAGCGCCGTCACCGGCTTGGGCACATCGCCGTAGCGGTCCAGCAGCTCGTCCATCAGATCAGCCTCGTCCGCCGGTGTCCGCAGGGCGGCGATACGGCGGTACAGATCCATCCGCTGCTCGGCGGCGGGCACGTACCCCTCGGGGATGTAGGCCGGCACCGTCAGGTCGGCGGAGCACTCCGTCCGCACCTCCGCGCCGCGCCCCTGCTGCTCCAGCACCGCGTCGTTCAGCAGCTTCAGGTACATGTCGTAGCCCACGGACATCATGTACCCCGACTGCTCCGGTCCCAGCAGATTGCCTGCGCCGCGGATCTCCAGATCCCGCATGGCGATCTTGAAGCCGGAGCCGAACTCCACATATTCCCGTATGGCGGTGAGCCGCTTGGCGGCCACCTCCGTCAGTACCTTCCCCACGCGGAACGTCAGATAGGCGTAGGCCCGGCGGTTGGACCGCCCGATGCGCCCGCGGATCTGATGGAGCTGGCTGAGCCCCATGCGGTCCGCGTCCTCGATGATAAGGGTATTGACGTTGGGGATATCGATGCCCGTCTCAATGATGGTGGTACACACCAGCACCTGGATGTCGCCCTGGGCCATGCGCCCCATGACGCGGCTCAGCTCACCCTCGGCCATCTTGCCGTGGGCCGTCTCCACCACCACGCCGTCTCCCAGCAGCTGCCGCAGGCGGGAGGCGGTGGAGTCGATGCTCTCCACGCGGTTGTGCAGGTAGTATACCTGCCCGCCGCGGTCCAGCTCCCGCCGGATGGCCTCGCTCAGAATGCCCCAGTCGTGCTCCAGCACGTAGGTCTGCACCGGCTGCCGGTCCTGCGGCGGCTGCTCGATGGTGCTCATGTCCCGGATACCGCTGAGCGCCATGTTCAGCGTGCGGGGAATGGGCGTGGCGGACAGCGTCAGCGTATCCACCTGCCGCGCCCGTTCCCGCAGCTTTTCCTTGTGGGTCACGCCGAAGCGCTGCTCCTCGTCAATGATCAGCAGCCCCAGGTCCTTGAACTCCACGTTCTTGGCCAGCAGCTTGTGGGTGCCGATGAGCAGGTCCACCCTGCCCTCCTTCACCCTGGCCAGCACGTCCTTCACCTGTGCCGGCGTCCGGAAGCGGGACAGCACCTCCACCGTCACGGGGAAAGCGCGGAACCGGTCGATAGCCGTGGCATAGTGCTGCTGGGCCAGCACGGTGGTGGGCACCAGAATGGCCGCCTGCTTGCCGTCCAGAATGCACTTCATGGCCGCCCGCAGCGCCACCTCCGTCTTGCCGTAGCCCACGTCGCCGCACAGCAGCCGGTCCATGGGCGACGGCTTCTCCATATCCCGCTTGATGTCGCAGATAGCCGCCAGCTGGTCCTCCGTCTCCGTGTAGGGAAACGAGTCCTCAAACTCCTGCTGCCACGGCGAGTCCGGTGAAAACGCGAAGCCCGCCTGCCGCTGCCGCTGGGCGTAGAGCTTGATGAGTCCCTCCGCCAGATCTTTGGCCGCCGCCTTGGCCCGCCGCGTGGTCTTGGCCCACTGGTCGCCGGACAGCTTGTTCAGTCTGGTCTTTTCCGCCGCCTCGTCGCCGCCGCCGATGTACTTGCTCACCAGATCCAGCGATGTGGCCGGCACATACAGGCAGTCGCTGCCTGCATAGTTGATTTTGATATAGTCCTTCTCGATGCCGTCCACCGGCAGCCGGATCATACCGGCGAACCGGCCAATGCCGTGGTGTACGTGTACCACCAGATCCCCCACCGTCAGATCGGTGTAGGACTGGAGCTTCTGTCGGTTGTCCGCCTTGGCGGCACGGGGCTTTTTCCGGCTGCCGGACAGGGCCTGGGTCAGCTGTCCCTCCGTCAGCACCGCCAGCTTCAGCGCCGGCCACTCGCTGCCCGCGCTGAGCGCGCCCACGGTGATGCACACCTGCCCCCGCTGAGGCACGGCCGCGCCGTCCAGCGCCAGCGCCGCGGGGATCTTCTTCTCCCGCAGCAGCTGCTGCATGTTCCGCGCCCGCACCTCGCCGCCGCACAGCACCAGCACGCCGTAGCCCGTGGTGAGATAGTGTACGATGTCTGCCGCCGCCGTCTCCAGACTGCCGCCGTAGCTGGCCAGCTGCTTGGCAGGGATGTCCAGCAGCAGCTGCGGCGCCGTCAGATACCGGCTGGTAGGCAGGCTCTCCATCTGGCACACGGGAAATTTTTCCAGCTCCGCCGCCGTCTCGTTCTCCGTCAGCGTCAGCCGCCCGAAGGCGCCGGCCATCAGCCCCGCCTCCATGGACGCCGTCACGTCCTGCTTCACCTGCCACACAAAGGCTTTCAGCGCCTCCTGTACCCGACCCGCCTCACTGACGCAGATCAGGCAGTCCTCCGGCAGATAGTCGAAGGCCGTGGCCGCATCGGGATACACCGCCGCCAGATACCGGTCGCCGCCCGGGGGCGTCACCCCCTGCCGCAGCGCGGCGGCATCCTCCTCCAGCCGCTGCCGCAGAGCCGCGGCGTTCTCCTTCTTCGCCAGCCGCTTGACCGCCGCGTCCATTCGCCGGGCAGCACTCTCCGCCGTGTCCGCATCATGGAACGGCAGCACCTCTCCCGCCGGCAGCACCGTAAACGTCTGCCGGTTCTCCACGCGGCGCTGGGTGGACACATCGAAGTCGCCCATGCTGTCCAGCTCATCGTCGAAGAACTCACAGCGCACCGGCCGCTCCGGCCCCGGTGAGAAGATGTCCAGAATACCGCCCCGCAGGGCAAACTGCCCCGCGCCCTCCACCTGCTGGGAGCGCACGTAGCCCGCGGCGGTGAGCTGTGCCGTCAGCGCCGTCACGTCATACTGCCGCCCTACCTCCAGCGTGAAGGCGGTCTGCCGCAGCACCTCCGGCGGCACGCATAGCTGGGCCATGGCCGCCGCCGTGGCCACCATTACGCGGGGCGCTTCCTGCGCCAGCCGGTACAAAGCCCACAGCCGCCGGTACTCCCACTGGCGGCTGTACGCCGCCGCAGGCCGCAGCTGCCATTCCCGAGCCGGCAGCACCACCGGCTCCTGACCGGTAAGGGCCCGCAGATCGGCGGCCTGTCGGGCGCACTCCTGCTCATCGGCGCACAGCATCAGCAGCGGCCTGCCGGTCTGCTCCGCCGCAGCCGCCGCCACGGCCGCCCGCTGCACGGGGGAGAGTCCCGTCACCACGCTGTGCCTTTCGCGGCCGTTGATGCCCGCCGTCAGCTCCTGCACCTGCGGCAGCGTCAGCAGCTGCCGGATGAATCCTTCCATCGCTCTCCCCTCCTTGTCGTTTTTTGGTGGTAATATTCTGCTGTTTTATCGTGATCTTCTGCTGTTTTTTATGCTATTGCTCTTTTCCAGTTATTTTCAAAGGAATGCTTCGCGCTCCGGCGCGGCTCGTGGATATATCTGTTCGTTTGCTGATGTTCTCAAATTTGCTGACGGCCCCGCTCTCGCTCCCGTAGGGGCCGGCGTCCCCGGCAGCCCGCATCGACGCACCGCCAAATACCGGCGCACTTTCGCCTAACCCTTTGTAGGGGCCGGCGTCCTCGACGGCCCGTTCGTTTTTCCTCCATGTCACCAACAGGGAGAGTTCCGCGCCCGCGGGCACGGGTCACTTTTGGCCGCAGCCTCAAAAGTGACCAAAAACGCCGCTTGAAACCGCAGGTTTCAAGACTTCCTGCGCGGTTGGGGTACGTCAAAAACCTGTCGCCGCGTACCCCGCGAAAACCCAAATGCTGCACATCGTCGTACAACGAATCACTTACGCTCCTCTTATCGCTGCCGCTCCCACGTTCCGCACGGTAGTGCGCTGCTCCGTTGCTGCGCAACGGCGGTTTTTGCAATGCTTCGTGGTTTTTTATATTGTTTGTAATGCCTCCGCGGGTCGCTCCTGCGCGGCTCGTGGATATATCTGTTCGTTTGCTGATGTTCTCAAATTTGCTGACGGCCCCGCTCTCGCTCCCGTAGGGGCCGGCGTCCCCGGCAGCCCGCATCGACGCACCGCCAAATACCGGCGCACTTTCGCCTAACCCTTTGTAGGGGCCGGCGTCCTCGACGGCCCGTTCGTTTTTCCTCCATGTCACCAACAGGGAGAGTTCCGCGCCCGCGGGCACGGGTCACTTTTGGCCGCAGCCTCAAAAGTGACCAAAAACGCCGCTTGAAACCGCAGGTTTCAAGACTTCCTGCGCGGTTGGGGTACGTCAAAAACCTGTCGCCGCGTACCCCGCGAAAACCCAAATGCTGCACATCGTCGTACAACGAATCGCTTACGATCCTCTTATCGCTGCCGCTCCCACGTTCCGCACGAAAACTTTCTACTTCCGCGCTGTACAGTGAAACATCTTTACACTCCGCGTAATTTTTATATTCCCGCGGCCCAGCGGGCCGCACCTACACTTGCCGCCGCTGGCGGCAAATGCGCGATTTGATAATCGCCCAAGCCGGTAGGCCCATCAAGTCCCACCGCCCACCTTGTCAGCGGCAGCGGGGGTAGACTCGTGGCCGATTCCCTGTGGAACCTTTTCCTGCCGCATTTAAATCGGGCAAAGGAAATCCAAAAACCATTGGTTTTTGGCGGCGTTCTTTCCCCATTTCTTTCGCTGCTGAAAGAAATGGGACCGCCGAGACCGCCGGCCCCTACGGGGTGCGGGGACGCGGCCGCCGGAGCCGCAGGGCCGAAAAGGTGACCCGCCCTCGGAAGCGCGGCTCCCCTGCCGACGATATACCATTTTCTATTGTATGTGCCCTTGCTGAAAATTACCTGAAAAAAACGCCGCAAGCGCCGCGCAAAAAACGCCGCAGAGCGGACACGAAAACGTGGGGCCCTGCCCCGCAGGGCCGGTGCAAAAGCGATGCGCCGCGGCCCGCGCACAGTCTGCGGAGGCCGGCAGTTCATCATTCTTCGGGCCGCCGCAGGGGTCAATGCGCCTTTTCCCTGGTACAGCAGGCGTCATCGCCATTTGAGCAGCTTCTTCAACATGCGATTGTTTTGTACGAAAAACTTTTATCCGTTAAAGCGATTCATGGCGGCATCCGCCCCCTCCTCCATGAGGCACAGCGCCGCCTCCGCCGCGCGGTCCAGCGTGGCGCGGAGCACCTTGGCCTCCTCGCCCTGAGGCTTGCCGATGACCCAGTCGATCATCTCGTGGTCAGGGTGCGCCGGCATGCCGACACCGATCTTGATGCGGGGGAAGCCGTCGGTGCCCAGATGCTGGATGATATTTTTCAGGCCGTTATGGCCGCCGGCGGAGCCGCTTTTGCGAATGCGCAGCTTGCCTGCCGGCAGGGAAACGTCGTCGGAGATCACCACCACATGGTCCGCCGGCACCTTATAAAACCGCGCCGCTTCGCCCACCGACTCGCCGGAGAGGTTCATGTAGGTCTGGGGCTTCATCACCAGGATTTTGTTGCCGTTTTTCTTCAAAATCCCCGTCCACGCCTTGAACCTCAGCTTGTTGAGTTTGAAATTTTCCTTTTCCATCAGGCTGTCCAGCGCCAGCCAGCCCATGTTGTGGCGGGTGGATTCGTACTTGGTGCCCGGGTTGCCCAGACCCACCAGGAGCCAATTGACGCCGCCGCTCTGATTCCGATTAAAAAACAAGGCTCTCGCCTCCTTCTGCAAAGTAAAGAGGGACTGCAAACGCAGTCCCTCTATTATAACACAGTCTTTTCCGTTTGCAAAGCGTTCAGTTGAACAGCTTGGCGATGGAGATCTCCTGATAGATGCGCTCGATGGCCTCGGCGAACATGGGCGCCACGGACAGATACTTGATCTTGTCGCAGCCCTCGCCCATGGACTCGGGAATGGTGTTCAGCAGGGCCACCTCCTTGATGACGCTGGCGCTCAGGCGCTCCAGCGCGGGGCCGGACAGCACGCCGTGGCTGGCGCAGGCATAGACGCTGGTGGCGCCGCCTACCTCCACAATGGCCTTGGCAGCGTTGCAGATGGAGCCGGCGGTGTCGATCATATCATCGAACAGGATGCAGTCCTTACCGGCCACGTCGCCGATAACGTTCATGACCTCGCACTGGTTGGCCTTCTGACGGCGCTTGTCCACGATAGCAAGGCTCATGTGCAGCTTCTGGGCGAAGGTACGGGCGCGAGCCACGGAGCCCACATCGGGGGACACCACGACCATATCCTCGCAGCGCTCACCGAACTTCTTGGCATAGTAGTCCACGAACACGGGGTTGCCCAGCAGATTGTCCACGGGGATGTCGAAGAAGCCCTGGATCTGGCTGGCATGGAGATCCATGGTCAGCACACGGTCCGCGCCGGAGGCGGTGAGCATGTTGGCCACCAGCTTGGCGGAGATGGGATCGCGGCTCTTGGCCTTGCGGTCCTGACGGGCATAGCCGAAATAGGGGATCACCGCGGTGACGCGGCCCGCGGAGGCGCGCTTGCAGGCATCGATCATGATGAGCAGCTCCATCAGGCTGTCATTGACCGGCTTGCAGGTGGAGTTGATGAGGAATACGTCGCTGCCGCGAACGCTCTCGTACAGGGAGACAGACGCCTCGCCGTCCGCGAAGGATTTGACCTCCGCCTCGCCCAGCTTGATGCCGATGAGCTTGCAGATCTCCTGCGCCAGCGCGGGGTTGGCGTTGCCGGTGAAGATCTTGATGTCCTTGCCGTGAGAAATCATGGTGTTTACCCTCTCGCTTTCTGTCCTTTTTTGTATTCTCTGGTTGCTGTGCCGGAGGTCGTTTGCCTGTTAAAAAGCAAACAAAAACGCCGTCCCGCGCCGCTTACCGCTGTGTTCAGCGGCTTTCGGCGATGCAGACGGCGCACACTCCGACAGAGGGAGCGCACTGACAGATGATATGGGTCTTGATGCAGTCCATACGATCCATCGGCCCTTCCTCCCTTCGCATAAATCGGTCTGTCCTCATTATAGCAGGCTTTACAGGAAAATCCAGTATTTTTCCAACTTTTTTTGGCCACAATTTTTCAGAGAGGAAAAACGCTGACGTAAATTACCATTTTTCCATGGAAACAGCGGTCATTTTTTGTATTTCTAAGAAAATGCGGGGGTTTTTGGCATTTTTGAGTTGCATTTTCTTTTCCGTTGCATTACAATACCATCGGTTGACAAGGGCAGGCGCGGTTTTGCCCGCGCCCATAGATGACAAGTCGCGAGGGGGATGTCCGTTTATGCTGCATATCGTACTGGTCGAGCCAGAGATCCCCCAGAACTGCGGCAACATCGCCCGCACCTGCGCCGCCACGGGGTGCTCCCTGCATCTGGTGCGGCCGCTGGGCTTCGACATTTCGGACCGCGCCGTGAAGCGGGCGGGGCTGGACTACTGGCATCTGGTGACGGTGCGGGACTACGACGGGCTGGACGATCTGTTCCGGCAGCACCCGGAGGCGGCCGCAGACCTGTGGCTGGCCACCACCAAGGCCCCGCAGGACTACACGCAGGCCCGGTTTTCGCCGGACTGCTGGCTGTTCTTCGGCAAGGAGACGGCGGGCCTGCCGGAGGCGTTCCGCGCGGCCCACTATGACCGGTGTCTCCGTCTGCCCATGCGTGCGGAGGCGCGGAGCCTGAACCTCAGCAACTCCGTGGCCATCCTGACCTACGAGGCCCTGCGGCAGAACGGGTTCCCCGGGCTGTCCGGGCAGGGCGAGATGGCGGAGCGCTGATCTGTTTTTCCCATACACATACTATTTCAAAAGGAGATGTATCCGTATGAACTACAATAAAAAGACCATTCTGGACGTGGACGTGGCAGGGAAAAAGATCCTGCTGCGCTGCGACTTCAACGTGCCCCAGGACAAGGAGACCGGCGCCATTACCAGCGACAAGCGCATCGTGGCGGCGCTGCCGACCATCCGCTACCTGCTGGAGAAGAAGGCGGCGGTCATCGCCTGCTCCCATCTGGGTAAGCCCAAGGGCGAGTGGAAAAGCAAGCTGAGCCTCGCCCCCGTGGCAGAGCGTCTCAGCCAGCTGCTGGGACAGGAGGTCATCTTCGCCAGGGACATTGTGGGCGAGGACGCCAAGGCTAAGGCCGCGGCGCTGCAGGGCGGTCAGATCATGCTGCTGGAAAACCTGCGCTTCGACGCCCGCGAGGAGAAGAACGACCCCAAGTTCGCCAAGGAGCTGGCCTCCATGGCGGAGCTGTACGTATCCGACGCCTTCGGCACCGTACACCGCGCCCACGCCTCTACCGCCGGTGTGGCGGCGTATCTGCCCGCCGTGTCCGGCCTGCTGGTGGCCAAGGAGCTGGAGGTCATGGGCGGCGCGCTGAACGATCCCAAGCGGCCCTTCGTGGCGGTGCTGGGCGGCGCTAAGGTCAGCGACAAGATCGGCGTCATCAACAACCTGCTGGACAAGGCCGACACCATCATCATCGGCGGCGGCATGGCCTACACCTTCGCCAAGGCGCAGGGCGGCTCCATCGGCAAGAGCCTGTGCGAGGACGACAAGCTGGACTACGCTCTGGAGATGATCGCGAAGGCCAAGAAGAACGGCGTAAAGCTGCTGCTGCCCTCCGACACTGTGGCGGCGGACGATTTCTCCAACGATGCCAAGCGCCAGGTGGTCAGCACCATGGCTATCCCCGAGGGCTGGGAGGGCATGGACATCGGTCCCGACACCATCAAGGTATTCTGCGATGCCGTGAAGGGCGCGGGCACCGTGGTGTGGAACGGGCCTATGGGCGTGTTTGAATTCGACAACTTCGCCGCCGGCACCCGCGCCATGGCCCAGGCTCTGGCCGACAGCGGCGCTATCACCATCGTGGGCGGCGGCGACAGCGCCGCAGCGGTGGAGCAGATGGGCTTCGCCGATAAGATCACCCACATCAGCACCGGCGGCGGCGCGTCTCTGGAGTTCCTGGAGGGGCTGGAGCTGCCCGGTGTGGCGTGCCTGCTGGACAAGTAAGGCCCCTTGACGGGGGAGGCGCTCCCCCTTTACATCCGATCGTATCATGTAACGATATATTAGTTTTGAAAGACAGAGGAGTAAACAAGTTATGAATCGCAGATACCGTAAGACCATTATCGCCGGCAACTGGAAGATGAACAAGACCGCCAGCGAGACGAAAAAATTCGCCGAGGAGCTGAAGGCCCTGCTGCCCAAGGCCAAGTGGTGCGACGTGGTGGTATGTGTCCCCGCCGTGAATATTTCCACCGCCATCAAGGCCTTCAAGGACGCACGGGTGTCCGTGGGCGCACAGAACGTGTTCTTTGAGAAGTCCGGCGCCTACACCGGCGAGGTCTCCGCCGACATGCTGAAGGATCTGGGCGTGAAGTACGTCATCATCGGTCACTCCGAGCGCCGCCAGTACTTCGGCGAGACGGATCTTATCGTCAACAAGAAGGTGCTGGCCGCTCTGGAGGCCGGTCTGCACCCCATTATCTGCGTGGGCGAGACGCTGGAGCAGCGGGAGTTGGGCATCACCATGGAGCTCATCGCCCTGCAGGTGAAGTCCGCGCTGGCCGGTGTGCCCGCCGAGAAGCTGCGCAAGTGCGTCATCGCCTATGAGCCCGTGTGGGCCATCGGTACCGGCAAGACCGCCACCGCGGAGCAGGCCGCCGAGGTCTGCACCTTTATCCGCACCACCGTGCGCCACCTGTACGGCGCCCGCATCGCCCGTTCCATCACCATCCAGTATGGCGGCTCCATGAAGCCCGCCAACGCCGCGGAGCTGCTGGGCCAGCCCGACATCGACGGCGGACTCATCGGCGGCGCCGCCCTGAACGCAGCGGACTTCGTGGAGATCATCAACGCCGCCAATCAGGACTAAAGAGCAAAAGGAGGCAGGCATGAACAAAACTCCGACGACCCTTATCATCATGGACGGCTTCGGCATCGCGCCGCCGGCGGACGACAACGCCGTCACCCTGGCCAAGACGCCGGTGCTGGACCGGCTGTTCCAGGAATACGCCCACACCACCCTGTCCGCCAGCGGATTGGACGTGGGTCTGCCCGCAGGGCAGATGGGCAACAGCGAGGTGGGCCACACCAACATCGGCGGCGGCCGCGTGGTGTTTCAGGATCTGCCCCGCATCAGCCGCGCCATTGAGGATGGCAGCTTCTTCCGGAACGAGGCCTACAACAAGGCCATGGACGACTGCCTGAAAAACGGTACCGCCCTACATCTGTACGGCCTGCTGTCCAACGGCGGCGTACACTCCCATATCGACCACCTGTACGCGCTGATGCGGATGGCCAAGGACAAGGGCCTCCAGCGCGTGTATCTCCACTGCTTCCTGGACGGGCGCGATGTGTCCCCCACCAGCGGCAAGGGCTTCGTTCAGGCACTGGCGGACAAGTGCGCGGAGCTGGGCGTGGGCAAGATCGCCACGGTCATGGGCCGCTACTACGCCATGGACCGCGACAAGCGCTGGGAGCGGGTGCAGATGGCCTACGACGCCATGGTGTACGGCGAGGGAAACCACAACCCCGATCCCGTGGACGCCGTGGCACAGAGCTACGCCGCCAACGTCACCGATGAGTTCATGGAGCCGGTGGTGTGCGACAGCGAGGGCACCATCAGCGACAACGACAGCGTCATCTTCTTCAACTACCGCCCCGACCGCGCCCGTGAAATCACCCGCGCCATCGTGGACCCCGACTTCGACGGATTCCAGCGGGAATTCTTCCCCACCACCTACGTGTGCAACACGGAGTACGACGCTACCATGCCCAACGTGCTGGTGGCGTGGCCCCGTATCGCCGTGAAGAACGGGCTGGGTGAGTATCTCAGCAGTCTGGGGCTGACCCAGCTGCGCATCGCCGAGACCGAGAAGTACGCCCATGTGACGTTCTTTTTCAACGGCGGCGTGGAGAAGCAGTACCCCGGCGAGGACCGTGTGCTGGTGGCCTCCCCCAAGGTAGCCACCTACGATCTCCAGCCGGAGATGAGCGCTGTGGAGGTGTGCGACAAGTGCGTGGAGCGCATCGAGTCCGGCGCGTATGACGTCATCATCCTGAACTTCGCCAACTGTGACATGGTCGGCCACACCGGCGTACTGGAGGCCGCCGTCAAGGCGGTGGAGACCGTGGACACCTGCGTGGGCCGCGTGGTGGAGGCCACCCTGAAGATGGGCGGCATCGCCATGGTCACGGCTGACCACGGCAACGCCGAGGACATGAAGCAGCCCGACGGCAGCCCCATGACCTCTCACACCACCAATCTGGTGCCCTTCATCCTCTGCGGCGCCGGTACGGAGCTGCGCACCGGCCGTCTGGCCGACATCGCCCCCACCATCCTGGATGTAATGGGGCTGGCCTGCCCGCCGGAGATGGACGGCAAGACGCTGATCGTCAAGTAACCAACATCGTCATGTACGGCAGGTCCCGAAGCCATGCTTCGGGACCTGTTTATAAGGAGACATATCCATGAACATTACAGTCATCGGCTGCGGGCGGTGGGGCTCCCTCATCACGTGGTATCTGGATCACATCGGCCACCGCGTCACCCTGTACGGCCGCGCGGCATCGCCCCGCATGCAGGCGTTTCTCACCACGCGGCAGAACGACCTGCTGACGCTGCCGGAGTCCGTGGCGCTGTCCACGGCGCTGGACGCGGCGCTGGAGAGCGCGGAGACGGTCATCATCTCCATCGGCTCCCAGAGCCTGCGGAGCCTGCTGGGACAGTCGGAATTGCAGGCACTGAGGAGCCGCACGGTGGTCTTATGCATGAAGGGTCTGGAGATGGGGACCGGCGCTCGGCTCAGTCAGATCGCGGCGGAGCTGCTGCACCCATCCAACACCGTGGCCGTGTGGCTGGGGCCGGGCCACGTGCAGGAGTTCTACCGCGGCATCCCCAACTGCATGGTCATCGACAGCGAAAACGAGGACGTGAAGCGCCGTCTGGTGCAGGCGTTTTCCAGCGACCTCATCCGCTTTTATTACGGCGGGGATATGATCGGCAATGAGGTGGGCGCCGCCGCCAAGAACGTGGTGGGTATCGCCGCCGGTTTTCTGGACGGCTTCGAGATGTCCAGTCTCAAGGGCGCTCTCATGAGCCGCGGCACCCGCGAGGTGGCCCGTCTCATCAAGGCCATGGGCGGCAGCGAGCTGTCGGCCTACGGTCTGTGCCACCTGGGGGACTACGAGGCCACGGTGTTCTCGCCGTACAGCCACAACCGGCAGTTCGGTGAGTCCTTCGTCCGCGGGCAGGATTACCACCAGCTGGCGGAGGGGTATTACACCGTGAAGGCCCTGATGCTGCTGGGACAGCGGTACGGTGTGGAGCTGCCCATCTGCAAGGCGGTACACGACATTCTCTATGAGCAAGCGGTACCCAGAGATGTGCTGGCCGGTCTGCTGCGGCGGGGCCTGACGGAGGAATTCTACGACTGACACAGCCGCGCCGGAAAAAAAGTGCATAAAAAAGTCTCTGTCTGGTCACAATGCAGGCAGAGACTTTTTTATCACGGCGGGCCGCAGGCCGGAAACAGGCGGCGGTGGGTGCGTCCCACCCGAAAGGCGCGTATGAGCAGATTCGACAACTCCAAGATCAAGGCCATGTTCGGCGGCAAGGGCTTTTACATAGCCCTTGCTCTGTGCCTGCTGGCCGCCGGAACGATTGGCTATATCACCCTGTTTTCCGCCGACTCCCCCGTGAAGGAGCCGGACCCCGTCATTGAGATCAAGCCCACTCCCGTCACCCCCGTGCCTGCGGCGCCCACCAAGCCGGTGATCCAGTCGGAGCCCGTTGAGGTACCGGTGCAGAAGGCGGAGGCGGTCATCGAGGAGCCGGTGGAGCTGCTGCCAGAGGTCATCTCCCCGCTGGACGGCACCACCGTGACGGTGTTCAGCATGACGGAGCTGCTGTATGACCAGACCATGGCGGACTGGCGCACCCACAACGGCATCGATGTGCAGGCCGAGGAGGGCGCGGCCGTCAAGACCGCGGCAGATGGCACGGTGCTGTCCGTCACCAGCGATGAGCTGATGGGCACCACCGTGGTCATCCAGCACAGCAGCGGCTACACCACCCAGTACAGCAGCCTGCAATCGGACGTGCCGGTGGCGGAGGGGCAGTCCGTCCGCGCCGGTGACATCATCGGCCGCGTGGGCTCCACCAGCGCGGCGGAAAGTGAGATGGGCCCCCACCTCCACTTCTCCGTCAGTCAGGACGGCAGCGTCATCGACCCCCACGCCTATATCGAGGACTGAGGAAAAAGCCATCCCCCTGCGGTGCAGAGGGATGGCTTTTTCAGCTTATCGGATCAGGACTTCTCCGCCCGCGCTCCCTGGGCATGGCGGTAGATGAGGCGGAACACCGTGGATACCAGCAGGATGCCCACCGCCAGAGAACCGGCGATGCCCACTGTCTCCAGTCCCTTGGCCACGGCGTCCATACGATTGCCCTCCAGTCCCAGGCTCATGGTGTAGTACACGCCGGCGCCGGGCAGCAGGGGCAGTATGGCGATGACCAGATAGGGCATGGCGGGGCACTTGCGGACCCGGGCCATCACCTCGGCATACGCCGCCGCGAACAGGGATGCGAACAGGTTGGCGGCGTACACATCGCAGCCCAGCGCGCCGCCCAGCAGGTACAGCATCCACGTCACCACGCCGCCGATGATGCACAAGACACTGCCGCGGCCGTGGACGTTGAACAGGATGCAGAAGCCCAGACAGCCCACGAACACGGCCACAGCCTGTGCCAGCGGCTGCCACGTCACCGTGGCGGAGCCGGTGACACCGTAGACCCCTGATGTCAGGTGCCACGCGGCAGCGGTGCCCAACGCGATGGCCAGCGCCGTGAACACCACCTGCACCAGCCGGAAGATGCCGGAGTTGGTATCGCCGTAGATGATGTCCCGCATGGCGTTGGTGATGGGCAGGCCCGGGACCAGCATCATCAGCGTGCCGATGATGGCGGCGTCCGGGCTGTCCATCAGCCCCAGTCCCGCGGCGATATAGGCCGGAAGCGCCATGCAGCAGGCGGCCAGCAGGGTACTGAAAAACGGGTTGGCCTCCTGCTTGTCCATAAAGCGGGTAACAAGGCCGATGATAAGGCCCATGAGTCCCGCCCACAGGCAGTCCAGCAGCGTGCCGCCGAACACCAGACAGAAGCCCAGGCCCACCAGAACGCCGCCCAGATAGATCACGCCGGTGCGGTAGGTACGGCAGGCGGCCAGTGTCTCGTGAAGCCATGTCATGGCCTCGTCCACCTCCGGACGCTCCGTGCAGATGCGGCGGCTCAGGGCGTTGAGCTTCTCCATGGTCTCCAGATCGTTGCCGTGGAAGTCGATACGCTTCATGAGCATCAGGGGCTTGCCGTTGGCCGCCTCCAGACTGACAGAGATGCTGTTGGGGATGGCGAACACCTCACACTCCACACCATAGGCCCGCAGGATGCGGTGGACGGTGTCCTCCACGCGGAACGTCTCCGCGCCGGACATGGCCAGATGATACCCCATAGTGACCGCCAGATCGGTCAGCAGATAATAGTCCATACAAACAGATCTCCTGTATCAGTTTGCCGGATGCGGCCTTCGCTGCATCCGGCAAACTGACAGTATAGGCGCTTCGCGGGCAAATGTCAACCGTTCATTTGGGTCACAGTCCCCAAAAACAGCGGCAGGTTGGCGTGGGTGTCCACGATCATGTACACGAAGGGGCGATCCAGCACCACGCGATGCACCTCCGGCGGCTCAGCGGAGGCGGTGTCAGCCACCACCGCCGTGACGGCGGCGGCCTTGGTGCCGTTCTCGTCCAGGGACAGGTACGTCTTGTGCAGCACGGCGCTGACGTACAGCTGGTCATTGGGCGCGCTGCCCATGGCCCGCAGGTCGGCGTGGGAGGCGTCGAAGGCGTCGGTGACGCCCATGGCCTTCAGCGCATCGTTCAGCTCCAGCGAGGAGGACGCCGTGAAGCGGGGGATGGCGGCCTCCACCGTGCCGTAACGGTGTTCGTTGAGCAGGGCGTGGAGCTTACCGCCGGTGAGTCCGGCCACATAGTCCGCTATGGAGACACCCTCACTGGGCAGCAGGGCCACGAAGGCGTAGCGCCCGCCGTCGTAGTACTTCATGAAGCCGGTGGTGTTGTCGTCGGACAGGTAAACGCTCTCCTTGGACCACAGCAGGTCCGCCGTCTGGCGGACGCCATCGGCGGCGGTGAAGGTAGCGCCCTGCTCAATGTCGGACTTCTCGTAGGGCTCCTGCCACTTGGCGTCGAAGCAGACGGCGTTCACCAGATACAGCATGGTGCGGTCCGTGGGCGGCTGATTCAGCAGGCTGGAGATCATGCCGTCGGTCTTGTTGTCCACCCAGCGGTTCAGATCCGTCACCAGAGAGTCGTCGAAGGCGGAGCGGTAGGCCTCCGCGCCGTAGTAGTTGGCGCAGGTATCCAGAAAAGCATCGTCCACGCGGAAGATGTCCCGCAGCCACAGGGAGTTGGCCAGCGACAGCTTGCACTTTTTGGTGTTCTCCGGCAGGCTCATACGGTAGGTGTAGAGGTAGTCGTTGAGGGCGGTCAGGTCCATGCCCATGACCTGCTCCAGCTGGGTCAGGGTGTCGCCGGAGGCACCGTTGGCGGTCATGCCCAAGGCGTACAGCACCGATACCGGCGAGAGCAGCACGCCCTCCGGCTCGGCCGTCTGCCGCAGCAGGGCGGCGGCAAAGTCCATGACGGCGGTGCTGTCGCCCGTCAGGTCGGTGTGGGTATCGATGGTGCGGGCGGTGATGCCCTCCGTCAGGCTTTGGGCCTTCAGCTTGCCGCCGCAGCCGAACAGCGGCAGCGCCATACAAACGGCCAGCGCCAGCGCGGCCATACGCTTTCCCATGGGATCAGCTCCTTTCCATGTTCTCTATCCCTTAGACGGGGCGGAGTGGGAAAAGGTTTCCCTCCGCGCAAAATAAATGCACCGGCAGGGACAACTGCCGGTGCGGTTCTGTCATTTTTGCAGCTTTTCCAGGGCGCTGCGGGCGGCGGACTGCTCCGCCTCTTTCTTGCTGCGGCCCTCGCCGGCGCCGATGGGCTCGCCGTTCAGCGTAACGCGGAAGGCGAACAGGCGGGCGTGGTCGGGACCGGCGGAGCCGGTCATCTCGTAGCGCAGAGTCTGGTCGGGCTTGCGCTGTACCAGCTCCTGCAGCTCCGTCTTATAGTCGCGGCGGCGCTCCTCCACCTGCTCCTCCTGCTCCTTGTCCAGCAGGACGCGGTGGATGAGGTCACGGGCGGCATCTACCCCACCGTCCAGATAGACGGCGGCAAACACGGACTCCGTGGCGTCTGCCAGAATGGACGGGCGCTGACGTCCGCCGCCCAGCTCCTCACCGTGGCCCAGCTTCAGGTACTGGCCCAGCTCCAGATACTGAGCCACCTCGTGCAGGCTCTCCTCGCACACCAGTGCGGCGCGGATACGGGTCAGATCGCCCTCCGGCAGGTCGGGGTGCTTGGCGTACAGGTACTCCGCCGTCACAAAGCCCAGCACCGCGTCGCCCAGAAACTCCAGACGTTCGTTGCTGGTGATGCCGCCGGCGCGGTGCTCGTTGGCGTAGGAGCTGTGGTACAGGGCGTTTTCCAGCAGCGCGGGGCGGCGGAAGGTATAGCCCAGCTTTGTCTCCAATGCCTGCATAGGCAACTCTCCTTTCCAAAAAGACGACCCCGCACAGGCGGGGTCAGGTCTCGTCTTTTCTATGTCAGATCAACCGAGCTTTCCGTTGAGATAGCGGACGCAGTCGCCGACGGTCTTGAGAGACGTCAGGTCCTCCTCATCGATCTCGCCGATGTCGAATTCTTCCTCCATGGCCATGACCAACTCGACCAGGTCCACGGAATCGGCACCCAGATCGTCCACGAAAGAACTCTCCATGCTGATCTCATCAGCGTCAATGGCAAACTGCTCGGCGATGAGGTCCTGCATCGTTTTGAAGATCTCCTCCATTGTCACGGGGTATTCCTCCTTCTTTTTTTCTTCGAATAGAATACGGCAATCCTCTGGGACTGTCAATACCCTTTTTTCCTTTTTTATTCGGACATCAGCTGCATCTTGTCTATGTTCTTCTGAATATCCTCCACAATGCCGCTTTGGGCCACCTGGATGGCCTGTCCAATGGCGTTCTCGATGGCCTCGGCATTGGACGCGCCGTGGGCCTTGATGACGGGCTTTGAGATGCCGATGAAGGCGGTGCCGCCCACCTTGTTGGGGTCCAGCCTGTCCTTGAAGGCGTTGAGCCCGGGCATCACCAGCAGCGCCGCCAGCTTTGTCAGCAGGTTCTTCTTGAACATGGTCTTCAGCGCGGAGCCGGCGAAGGAGCCCACTCCCTCGATGCTCTTGAGCATGATATTGCCGGAGAAGCCGTCGGTGACGATGACGTCGCAGCCGCCCTTGATGGCCTCCTTGGCCTCGATGTTGCCGATGAAGTGCAGGTCGCCCCGCTCGCCGGCCTGACGCAGCAGGGCCAGCGTCTGCTTCTGGAGGTCGGTGCCCTTGCTGTCCTCCGTGCCGATGTTGAGAAGCGCCACCCGGGGCTTTGCCACGCCCAGCACACGCCGGGCATAGAAATTGCCCAGATAGGCGAACTGCACCAGATACTCCGGCGTACACTCGGCGTTGGCGCCGCAGTCGATGAGGACGGCGCTGCCGGTGGCGGTGGGGATCACGGGGGCCATGGCGGCGCGGCGGATGCCGTGGATGCGCTTGGTGATGAGGGTGGCACCGGTGAGCAGCGCGCCGGTGGAGCCGGCGGACACCATGGCGTCGCCGCCGCCGTTTTTCAGCAGCGTCAGGCCCACGCCCATGGACGTGTCCTTTTTCCGGCGGAATACGGTGGCCGGGTCGTCGCACATCTCCACCGTCTCCGTTGTGGGGATGATAGCCGTGCCGTCCGGCAGGGCCGTCAGGCCGCATGCCCTGACAGCGTCCAGAATGGCGGCCTCGTCGCCGGTGAACACGATGGCCGCGCCGAAGCGCTTCTGCGCCTGCAGCGCGCCCTTGACGATCTCCAGCGGGGCGTTGTCGCCGCCCATGGCGTCTACAATGATCTTCATGTGTACAGTACCTCCTGCTCGATGGTCTGGCTCAGGATGTCCAGAGAGCGCCGGCTCAGCTCCGCGTTCTTGTTGCGCTTACCCTTGACGCGGTGGTCCAGCGGCGGGATGATGCCGAAGTTGATGTTCATGGGCTGGAAGTCGCCCACGGAGCCGTTGCTGACGTAGAGGCCCAGCGCACCGATGGCCGTCTCCGCGGGGAAGTCGATGGGAGCCTGTCCGTTGAGACGGCGGGCCAGCTCCACACCCGCCAGAAAACCGCTGGCACAGGATTCCACATAGCCCTCCACGCCGGTCATCTGCCCGGCAAAGACGATGCGGGGGTCGGACTTCAGCCGGTAGTAGCGGTCCAGCAGGCGGGGGGAATCCAGATACGTGTTGCGGTGCATCACGCCGTAGCGCAGGAACTGGGCGTCGCGGAGCGCGGGGATCATGGTGAATACCCGCCGCTGCTCCGGCCATTTCAGATGGGTCTGGAAGCCCACCAGATTGTAGATGCTGCCATCGGCGTTGTCACGGCGCAGCTGCACCACGGCGTAGGGTTCCTTCCCGGTCTTGGGGTCGATGAGCCCCCGGGGCTTCAGGGGGCCGAAGCGCAGGGTGTCCTCGCCCCGCCGCGCCATGACCTCCACGGGCATACAGCCCTCGAACACGTTCTTATCCTCGAAGCCGTGGACCTCCGCCTCCTGCGCGGTGGTCAGAGCCTGCCAGAAGGCCAGATACTCCTCTCTGGTCATAGGGCAATTGATGTAGTCCGGCGTGCCCTTGTCGTAGCGGCTGGCAAAATAGGCGCTGTTCATGTCCACGCTGTCAAAGGACACCAGCGGCGCGGCGGCGTCGAAAAAGTTCAGGGTATTGCCGCCGCCCAGTCTGGCGGCAATGGCATCCGCCAGCGGGTCGGAGGTCAGGGGGCCGGAGGCGATGACCACGTCCCCCTCCGGGATGGACGTGACCTCGCCGGGGATCATGGTGATGTTGGGATGGCTGAAAATGGTCTCCGTGACCATGTGGGCGAAGCCCTCGCGGTCCACTGCCAGCGCACCGCCGGCAGGCACCGCCGTGGCGTCGGCGCAGCGCATGATGAGGCTGTGCAGCCGCCGCAGCTCCTCCTTCAGGAGGCCCACGGCGTTTTCCAGCCCCGCGCCGCGCAGGGAGTTGGAGCAGCAAAGCTCCGCAAAATAGTCGGTCACATGGGCGGGGGTCCTTTTCTCCGGCTTCATCTCCCGCAGCGTCACAGCCACGCCCCGCTGGGCCAACTGCCACGCGCACTCGGAGCCGGCCAGTCCCGCGCCAATGACGGTCACATGGTTCATGCTTTACTCCGTTTTCTCCGCAGCCTTCTTCGTGGTCTTTTTGGCGGCGGTGGTCTTCGCGGCAGGCTTTTTGGCCGCCGCAGTCCTGGTGGTCTTGGTGGTTTTGGTGGTTTTGGTGGTTTTCGCCGCCTTCGTGGTTTTGGCCGCCGCCTTGGCGGGCTTCTCGGCGGCCGTCTCGGTGGACTGAGCGCCTTCCGCCGGCTTCTCGGCGGCAGGATCGCCGTCCTCGGCGGGCTTGCGGCGGCGATAGCCGCGCTTATCCTCCGGCAGGAAGTTGCTGCACGCGGGATTGGCGCAGAAGGGCTTATTGAAGCCGCGGCCCGCCTTTTTGAACATGGTCTGTCCGCAGACGGGGCAGTCGTCCTTCACCGGCACGTCCCACGTCATAAAGTCGCAGGTGGGGAACTTGTCGCAGCCGTAGTAGGTGTAGCCGTTGCGGCTGGTCTTTTTCAGGATGCGTCCGCCGCACTTGGGGCAGCGGCCGGGCATCTCCACCACAAGCGGCTTGGTGAACTTGCACTCCGGATAGCCGGGGCAGGCCAGAAACCGGCCAAAACGCCCGGACTTGATGACCATGTTGCGGCCGCACAGGTCGCACTTCTCCTCCGTCACCTCGTCGGGCACTTTCAGGTACACGCCCTCCATGTCCTTTTCCACCTTTTCCAGGTTCTCGTGGAACGGTACGTAGAACTGGCGGATCAGGTCCTTCCACCGGACATCGCCGGACTCCACATCGTCCAGCTTTTTCTCCATGCGGGCGGTGAACTTCACGTCCACGATATCGGGGAAGCGCTGGCACATCAGGTCGTTGACCACCTGCCCCAGCGGGGTGATGCGCAGGTATTTGCCCTCCTTGATGACGTACTCACGGTCCAGAATGGTGGACACGGTGGGGGCGTAGGTGGAGGGACGGCCAATGCCGTTTTCCTCCATGGTACGGATGAGGGTGGCGTCGGTGTATCGCGCGGGAGGCTGGGTGAAATGCTGGGACGGCGCGAAGCTCTCCAGCGTCACGGTCTCGCCCTCGGCCAGCTCCGGCAGCGGGGACTCCTTCTCCTCCTTCTCATCGTCGCGGCTCTCCTCGTACACGGCGGTGTAGCCGGCGAACTTCAGGTTGCTGGCGGAGCAGCGGAAGCTGTGGGCGCCTGCGCCGATCTCCACGCTGATGCTGTCGTAGACGGCATTGGCCATCTGGCTGGACAGGAAGCGGCTCCAGATCAGGCGGTACAGCCGGTACTGCTCGCCGGTGAGGTCGCCCTTTACCTGCTCCGGCGTCAGGGACGGATCGGAGGGGCGGATGGCCTCGTGGGCGTCCTGTGCTCCGGCCTTGGTCTTATAGACGCGGGGGGATGCGGGGTAATAGCTCTGGCCGTAGCGGGAACAGATGACATCCCTGGCCTGGGTCTGAGCCTCCGCAGAGATGCGGAGGGAGTCGGTACGCATGTAGGTGATGAGGCCCACGGTGCCCTCGCCGGTGATGTCCACGCCCTCGTACAGCTGCTGGGCGATGGCCATGGTGCGGCGGGGGGTCATGTTCAGCTTGCGGGACGCCTCCTGCTGTAAAGTAGAGGTGGTGAACGGCGGTGCGGGAGAGCGCTGCTTGTCCGCCCGCTTTACGGACTTCACCGCAAAGGGCAGGCCCTTCAGTTCGTCCATCACCGCCTGGGTATCGGCCTGACTGGCAGGCTCGTATTTCTTGCCGTCCTTGCCGTAGTAGTGGGCGGTAAACAGGGCGCCGGCGTGGTTTTTCAGGCTGGCGTCCAGCGTCCAATACTCCTGAGGTACGAAATCCGCGATTTCCTTTTCCCGCTGGGCCACCAGACGCATGGCCACGGACTGGACACGGCCTGCCGACAGGCCGCGGCGGATCTTCTTCCACAGCAGCGGCGACAGCTGGTAGCCCACGATGCGGTCCAGCACGCGGCGGGCCTGCTGGGCGTCCACCAGATCCTGATCGATGTCGCGGGGGTGACGGATGCTGTCCGTCACCACCTTTTTGGTGATCTCATTGAACGTGACCCGCCGCGCCTTCTCATCCGGCAGGTCCAGAAGATGCTTCAGATGCCAGCTGATGGCTTCGCCTTCGCGGTCCGGGTCGGTGGCGAGGTAGACGGTCTGGCTCCCCTTTGCCGCCGTCTTGAGCTCCTTGATGATATCCTCTTTGCCCTTGATGGGCCGGTAATTGGGGGTGAAATCCCCGTCCACGTCCACGCCCAGCGTGCTCTTGGGCAGGTCCCGCAGGTGGCCCATACTGGCCTTCACCTGATAATCGGGGCCCAGATACTTGCCGATGGTCTTGGCTTTGGCGGGGGACTCCACGATCACCAGATTCTTTGCTTTTGCCATAACTTGATCTACTCCTCCTTGAGTTCCACTGTCCGCAGGAAGCTCCCCGCTCCCTGACGGCAGACATATCCGTCGATCTCCAGCATGGTCAGGGCCGACAGCACCCGCCGCACCGGCAGGTCTGTGGCCACGGCGGCCTCGTCCGCCAGCAGCGGGCGATCCGTAGGCAGCAGGCGCAGGATGCGCTGCTGGTCGTCAGTCAGTGCCGCGCCCTCCCTGGCCATGTTCAGTATGGGCAGCGCCGGCGCCTTTTCCGGCTGCCGCACCGGCTGCGCCGATGCGGACGCAGGCTCCGTCTCCGCGCTTCCGGGCGTCTCCGGCAGCACCGCGCGGATGGGGCGCAGCTTCTGGGGAAAGCGCTGCTGGTACGTGCCCAGCACGTCCCACGCCTCCATGACCAGCCCCGCGCCGTCGCGGATCAGCTGGTTGCAGCCGCGGCTGGAGGCGGCATTGATGGGGCCCGGGACGGCGAACACGTCCCTGCCCTGCTCCAGCGCGGTATTGGCGGTGATGAGCGCGCCGCTTTTCTCCGGCGCTTCCACCACGACCACCGCCAGGCTCAGGCCGCTGATGATGCGGTTGCGCACGGGAAAGTGGCCGCCGCGCGGCTCCGTGCCCGGCGGGTACTCCGACAACAGTACGCCGGTGGCGGCGATGTCCTCGTAGAGACGGCGGTTCTCCGGCGGATAGATCACGTCCACTCCGCCGCCCAATACCGCCGCAGTGAACCCGCCGGCCCGCAGCGCGCCCTGATGGGCCGCGCCGTCGATGCCTTTGGCAAGGCCCGAGATCACCAGACCACCCTGCCGTGCCAGCTCATAGCCCAGCTGGGAGGCGGCACGGGTGCCGTAGGGCGAGCACTTCCGCGTGCCCACCACCGCCACGGCGGCCTCCTCATCGAAAAGCGGCATGGAGCCCTTGCCGTACAGCAGCACCGGCGGGTCGTACATGTCCCGCAGACGGGCGGGATAGGCCGCGTCGTCCATGGTGACGATGAATTGCCCGTCCCGGGCGCAGTCGGCCAGCACCTTTTCGGCGCGGGCCAGCGATTTGTCCGACAGGCTCTCCGCCTGCTGTCTGGTAATGCCCTCCACCAGACACAGCTGGTCCGGCTGGGCATAGTATACGTCCTCAGGCGAGGAAAAATGCTCCAACAGCAGCAGCTTCGCCCGATTGCTCAGCGCCGGCGCCGTGGTCAGCCACAGCCAGTATTTCAGCGCCGCCATCCCCCTCATCTCCCTTTTTCAGCGATAGGCCTCCCACAGCAGCACCGCCGCCGCCATGGCCGCGTTCAGTGACTCGCAGTGCGCCTGCATGGGGATACGTACCGTTTTGTCGCACATGGCCAGCACCTGCTCCGTCAGTCCCCTGCCCTCGCTGCCGATGGCGATGGCGCAGCGGCGCAGATCCAGCGCCCGCACGTCCTCGGTATCGTCCCGCAGGGCTGCGCCGTACAGCGGCAGCCCCGCCGCGGTGAGCCGCTGCCGCATGGCCGCGGCGTCGGTACACCACACCGGCACGCGGAACACCGCGCCCATGGACGAGCGCAGCGTCTTGACGCTGTACGGATCGGCGCAGCCGGTGAGCAGCAGCACGCCGTCGCAGCCGAAGGCGTCCGCCGTCCGCAGCACCGTGCCCACGTTGCCCGGGTCCTGTACGCCGTCCAGCACCACGTAGCGGCTGCCCGGCAGCATCTCCGGCAGGGCGGTGTCCGGCAGGCGGCACACCGCCAGCATGCCCTGGGGCGTGCGCATGGGCGAGATGGAGGCCATCACATCCGGCGGCACGGCCGCGCACCGCACCGACGCATCCAGCCCCTCCGGCGGCTCTACGCCGTCGCTGACGGCCACGGCCAGCACCCGTGCTCCGTGGCGCAGGGCTTCCTCCACCAGCTTGGGACTGTCGCAGAGGAACTCCCCCTGCTGCCGCCGGAAGGCGGCGCTGTCCAGCCGGCGCATATGCTCCAGCAGTGGATTTTTACGACTGGTGATGCGCTCCATACGCCCTCCCCATTTTGGCGCGCCGCCGGTAAGGCGGTGTGCCCGAATATTCTTTATAATATAGGTGTGTTTTCCCGTTGTCAACATAAAATCAGGGAACGCCGGTGGGCGCTCCCTGATTTTTGTCTGATTTTTATGGTTTTCCGGTTAGACGCAGTGGCCGTTCCGCCGGATCACGTCCACCACGCGGTCCACGCACTGGCGGCAGATAGCGTCCTCCGGCGCTTCCACCATGACCCGCAGCACCGGCTCTGTGCCGGATTCCCGCACCAGCACGCGGCCGGTGTCCCCCAGCTCCGCCGCCACGGCATCCACCGCGGCCTGCACATCGGGGTCCTCCCGCGCCGTCTTTTTGTCCCGGACGCGGACGTTCTCCAGCACCTGGGGATAGATGGTGAGGCCCTCGGTCAGCTTGCTGAGGGGCTTCTTCTGCTCCAGCATCACCTCCATCAGCTTCAGGCTGGTGAGCACGCCGTCGCCGGTGGAGGCGTACTTGGAGAAGATGATGTGGCCCGACTGCTCGCCGCCCAGCGCACAGCCGTTCCTGGCCATGTACTCGTAGACGTACTTATCGCCCACGGCGGTCTTGGCGTAGGAAATCCCCTCGCGGTCGAAGGCGCGGTACAGGCCGAAGTTGGACATGATGGTGGTCACCACCGTGTTGTGGGGCAGCTCGCCCTGCTGCTTCAGGTGCCGCCCGCAGACGTAGAGGATGTGGTCGCCGGTGATGATGCCGCCCTGTTCATCCACGGCAAGGCAGCGGTCGGCATCGCCGTCGTAGGCAAAGCCCACATCCAGCTCGTTGGCCAGCACAAAGCGGCGCAGAGCCTCGATGTGGGTGGAGCCCACGCCGTTGTTGATGTTGAAGCCATCGGGCTCATCGCCCATGACGTAGGTCTTGGCGCCCAGTGCGTCAAAGACGCTCTTGGCGATGGTCCAGGCACTGCCGTTGGCGCAGTCCAATCCCACGCGCTTGCCCTTAAAGGAGAACAGCCCCAGAGAGATGAGGTAGCCCACGTAGCGGTTGCGGCCCGCCACATAGTCCACCGTGCGGCCGATGTGGTCCCGCCGGGCCAGAGGGATCTGCTGCCAGCGCTGGCCGAACACCTCCAGCTTGCCGTCCAGATAGTCCTCGATAAACGCGATGGTGCCCTCGTCCATCTTCTCACCGCTGCCGCTGATGAGCTTGATGCCGTTGTCGTAATAGGGGTTGTGGCTGGCGGAGATCATGATGCCGCAGTCGAACCCGTCCGTCCGCGCCACAAAGGACACGGAGGGCGTGGTGGTCACATGCAGCAGATAGGCATCCGCGCCGGAGGCCACCAGTCCCGAGGCCAGCGCGTACTCAAACATGTAGCTGCTGCGGCGGGTGTCCTTGCCGATAACCACCCGCACCGGCGTGGTGTCGCCGCTGCGGCGCTTGGTCTCCCCGTAATACCAGCCCAGAAAACGTCCCACCTGATAGGCGTGGTCCGCCGTCAGGTCCACATTGGCCTCACCACGGAAGCCGTCTGTTCCGAAATATCTCCCCATAGTCGCTCCTTACTCCTCCCGCTGGGCGGCGATTTCGCCGCCGCGCTTATAGATGCTGTCCGCCGGTACCGTCCCCCGCACGGAGGACAGCGGGTAGACACGGCTGCTCCGGCCCACCACCGTGCCGGGGTTCAGCACGCTGTTGCAGCCGATCTCCACGTGGTCGCCCAGCATGGCGCCCACCTTCTTGCGTCCCGTCTCCGCACGCTCTGCGCCGCAGCGAACCACCACCAGCGTCTTGTCAGACTTGACGTTGGAGGTGATGGAGCCCGCGCCCATATGGGCCTTATAGCCCAGGATGCTGTCGCCCACGTAGTTGTAGTGGGGCGTCTGCACGCCGTCGAACAGGATGACGTTCTTCAGCTCCACGGAGTTGCCCACCACGCAGTTGTCGCCCACCAGGGCGCTGCCGCGGATGAACGCGCCGTGGCGCACCTCCGTGCCTGCGCCGATGATGCAGGGTGCGCCCAGATAGGCGGTGGGCGCCACCACGGCGGTCTTGTGTACCCACACCTCCGGCGCACGCTGCGCAAAGTCCGGCTCCAGTGCGGGCCCCAGCTGCCGGATCAGGTCACCGATGCCGGCCAGCGCCTCCCAGGGATAGGTGAAGCCCGCCAGATACGCCGCCGCACGGGTATGGGACAGGTCGAACAGGTCTTGAATGGTATACATGACAATAGCCCCCTTGTCTCCGCGCCTTCTGCTCTATGATACGCTCTGACGGCGCGGTTAGAAGCATTATACTATTCCGCCGCCCCCTCTGGCAAGAGTTTCTGCGGAAAAAGAGAAAAACAGGCGGCCCAAAATGGGCCGCCTGTTTTGCGTCTTTACTTGTCCAACGGCTTCATGGTCGGGAATAAAATTTTGCTCTCTCCATCCTGCCCCATGCCGCTCTGTAAGGGTTCAAAACTCGCACAATACTCGATTCGTGAAACTTTTTTCATTCGTCTTGTGTCCTCTTGTGCCGTCCTTTTCGCCTCAAAAGTTGTAGAAAAATTGTAGAAAGTTGTAGTGCGTCTGTTATGGCATATTACTGGCACAGGAATGGCAGCATTCTGCTATGCTATCCCAGTATGCCGTATCCACCATAATCTCTACATGAAGAACGGCTTGTTTGTTTAATCGCAGACGCATACATATTATATGATAACCTCCAAGCCCATCCAAGTCAACGGTTTTTATTGAAACATTTTATGACTTTTATTTCCCTACCTTTAATAATTAGTAAAGAGGAGACTGCCATGCCTGAATACCAACTTCAAATTAAACAAGTGGTAGATTACCCACGATGCCGGATTTATCGTGAGTTCATCCACAAAC
>ERZ773146.197-NODE-197-length-41356-cov-7.816590_pt1 | contig 41356 bp, 32 predicted proteins | sample MGYA00580847_ERZ773146 | MGnify/ENA primary metagenome ERZ773146 (study PRJEB29015, sample SAMEA2737830) | human gut metagenome | biome: human gut; feature: human-associated habitat; material: faeces | place: China | collected 2012 ...
CCGTCTCGGCCTATATGAAGGACCTGGACGATGAACTGTGGGCGCTTGGCATTCCCGCCAAGACCAAGCACAACGAGGTTGCTCCCTGCCAGCATGAGCTTGCTCCCGTCTATGGTGAGGTCAATGAGGCCATCGACCAGAATCTGGTCATGATGGAGAAGATGAAGCTTATCGCCTCCCGCCACGACTTGGTCTGCCTGCTGCACGAGAAGCCCTTTGAGGGCATCAATGGTTCGGGCAAGCACAACAACTGGTCGCTTGGCACCGAGTCCGAAAACCTGCTCGATCCGGGCGACACTCCGCTCGACAACCTGCAGTTCATCGTCTTCCTCACCGCGGTGATCGAGGCCGTCGATAACTATCAGGAGCTCCTGCGTGCCTCCGTTGCCTCGGCCGGCAACGACCATCGTCTGGGCGCTAACGAGGCTCCTCCGGCGATTATGTCCATCTTCCTGGGCGACCAGCTTACCGAGGTCGTCGAGAAGATCATCGATGGCAAGGCTTCCGTCCATGCCACGCGAGGCGTGCTCGACCTGGGCGCCGATACCCTGCCCAAGCTGATGCAGGACAACACCGACCGCAACCGCACCTCCCCGTTCGCCTTCACCGGCAACAAGTTCGAGTTCCGTGCCTGCGGCTCCGAGCAGAACGTCTCCGACTCCAACCTGGTGCTCGATGCCGCCGTGGCCAAGTCGCTCAAGTCCTTCGCCGACGCGCTTGAGGGTACGCCCGAGGATAAGTTCCAGGACGCCGCGCTCGAATACTGCAAGAAGGTGCTGACCGATCACCAGCGCATCCTGTTCTCCGGTGACGGCTACTCCGATGAGTGGCCCGTCGAGGCCAAGAAGCGAGGCCTTGCCAACAACAAGACCACGGCCGATGCCCTGCCCGCCTTTGTTTCCGATAAGGCTATCGCGCTCTTTGAGGAGACGGGTGTCCTGACCAAGGCCGAGGCTCAGTGCCGCTACGACTGCAAGCTCGAGAAGTACAACAAGCTCATGAACATCGAGGCTACCACGATGGTTCGCGAGGCGCGTCGTACCTATCGCCCGGTCATTACCGCCTATGCCACCAAGGTCGCTAAGGGCCTTGAGACTATTCGTGCCGCCGGTGCTGAGGCCGCCATGCAGTGCGAGCAGAACACGCTCAACAAGCTCTGCAACGGTATCACCGCCATCAACGACTCCATCAAGGCGCTCGACGCCGTACATCAGAAGGCCGAGGCTCTCGATGGCCAGGAGCAGGCCAACGTATACGCGCACGAGGTCGTTCCCGCTATGGATACGCTGCGTGCCGCCGTGGACGCAATGGAGGAGATCGTGGCCGCCGACTACTGGCCGGTTCCGACCTACGACGACATTCTGTTCTACGTGTAGAACGTAACCGACATATCGTCACGGTATTGAGCCGGGGTCCGCATCGCGCGGGCCCCGGCTATTTGTTTGCGAAGGACGCTTTGGATCCCGCTTTGCAACTGATTCGCCCACACAATAAGGGGTCGTGGGCAAAAAACGTCAAATATGAGTACTGTCACAAGCCCTGTAGCATTATCTTTTTGCAAAATATGCAGTGTTACGCAACATATGTCCAAGTACTTAGCTGATAAATGCCTGCAATTCCTCCGCCGTAGGACGCCTTGTGTCCAAATCGCCTTCTGATGGCATGAAATCGCTGTTACTAAATTGGTAACAGTACTCATATTTGCTATTTTTTGTCCACGGGCCCTTGGATGACAGTGTGATTTTATGCCTTCGGGGTTCGAATCCCGGAGTATGGGTAGCAAAAAGCCCGTCACCGAATTGGTAACGGGCTTCTCAGATTCTGTGGTGCCCCCAGCGGGATTCGAACCCGCGATATCCACCTTGAAAGGGTGGCGTCCTTGGCCGCTAGACGATGGGGACAGCGGGAAAGAGTATAGCAGACTTTTTTAGCCGTTCACATATCGTTGGCAAACTGAAAAACCACCACAAAGGTGCCTGTGAACTGCGCCCCGAAACTTGGACTGAATAAATAGCGACTACGCCGCAAGGGCCCGGTTCCGGAACTCCTCCGGCGTCAGGCCCTTCAATCTTACCTGCCTGCGCCGCGTGTTCCAATGGGCTATGTACTCCTCCAGGTCGCGCTTGAAGTCCCCGAAGCTGCCCCACTCCCTGCCGCGGTAGAACTCGTCCTTCACGTGGCCGAAGAGCTGCTCGGTGGCGGCGTTGTCGATGCAGTTCCCCTTGCGCGACATGCTCTGGGTGATGCCCGCCCCCTCCAGCCTGGAGGCGTAGGACTCGTGCTGGTACTGCCAGCCCATGTCCGAGTGCATGGTCGGTGCCGCCCCGTCGGGCAGGGCCTCGAGGAGCCGGTCGAGCATCCTGTGCTGCTGGGCGAGGTCCGGCGAGGTCGATATGTCGCTCGCCACGATCTCCTTCGTGCAGAAGTCGAGCACCGGGGCCCAGTAGGCCTTGGCGCCGGCCACCTTGAACTCGGTGACGTCGGTGCCGAGCTTCTGCCACGGCCCCTCGGCGCCGAAGTCCCTCGCGATGACGTTCTCGAACGTGCTCCCCACGAGCCCCCTGTAGGAGCTGTACCGGCGGCGGGAGCCCCGGCGGCGTATCCCGCACCGGATGCCCATCTCGCGCATCATCTTGAGCGCGGTCTTGTCGGCCACGACCGCGCCCAGCTCGGCGCGCAGGCACATGGCTATCTGCCGGTGCCCGCAGCCGTTGGCGGTGCGCGAGAATATCTCGGCCGCGGCGTCGCGCAGCTCGGGCCTGGTCGGCCTCCGCGGGTGCGCCAGCGCGTAGTAGTAGGTCGACCTCCCGAGCCCCGAGCACTCCAGCAGGTGGCGCAGGGAGTGCCCCTCCGCGCGCAGCGCCCTCACCGCCTCGGCCGCCGCCCTGGTCAGAGCCCGTCCCGCTCGACCAGGGCGCGCAATTTTTTTAGGTAGGCGACCTCGGCCTCGAGCCTGCGGCAGCGCTCCTCGAGCTCCTGCTCGCGGGTGCGGGCCCGGGGTTTCGACCTCGACCCCCTCGGCCTGCCCTTCGGGCGGGACCGCAGCGCCTCGGCGCCGCCCTCGCGGTAGAGCCTGCACCAGCGCTCCAGCGGGGACTTCGACCTGATCCCGAACTCAGCCATGGCGTCGGCCTTCGCCATCCCGCCGTCGACCACGGCCGACGCCGCGGCGACCCTCTGCTCGAATGTGTACTTGGATTGTTTCCCGCCCATGGACAGCAGCGCCTCGCTTCCGAACGCCCGGTATACCCACTGCCATTCTCTCACGGTCTCGCGGGGGACGGATAGGGCCTCGGCCGCCGGCTTGCAGCCGACACCGGCGTCGAAGAGCTCGACGGCCCGCCTCCTGGACTCCAGGTCGTGCTTCACCCTGAGGTCTATACTCATGGAAAACCTCCCATTTCCCGATGTCCAAGAAATGGGAGGCAGTTCACTGTCCCCTTTGTGGTGGTGAGGTGCTAGGGGAGGAGCTTCATGGCGGCGTCGTGGGCGGCGTGCTCGTAGGTGTCGTCGAGGGGCTTGAGCGGCAGCAGGGCGGCGGCCTGTGCATCGCCACGGCGCTCGAGGGCATGGGCGATCAACCAGTCGGCGAGCTCGGGGTTCTTGGGCAGCGCCGGGCCATGCAGGTACGTGCCGATGACGCCCTTGTAGATCAGGCCCTCAAAGCCATCGTCGCCGTTGTTGCCGGTGCCCGTGACGACGGACGTTCCGAGCGGCGTGGCATCGGCGTCCAAAAGCGTGCGGCCGCCATGGTTCTCGAATCCCACAAAGGGCTCAGGTGCCAGGTCGGTTTTGACGGCTACGTTGCCGATCAGGCGGTCGGAGCCGCGTACGGTTTCGGCGGCAATGACCCCCAGACCCTCAATGCGATCCTCGCCCATATAGTACGAACGGCCGAGCAGCTGATAGCTGCCACAGATGGCGAGCAGCGAGCCGCCATCCTCAACATAGGATGCGACCTTGTCTTTTTGGGCGAGCAGCTCGTGTGCCACGGCTAGCTGGTCGCGGTCGGAGCCGCCACCCATCATGACGATATCGGCATCGGTGAGATCGAGTGACTCGCCCATACGGACCTCGTCCACGCGAACGGGGATGCCGCGCCAGGCGCAGCGACGCTCGAGGGCGATAACGTTGCCGCCGTCGCCGTAGAGGTTGAGGGCATCGGGGTACAGGTAGACGATGCGCAGCGGGCGCGAAAGCTCGACTGGCGCGATGCCGACGGGGACGGCACTGCCATCGGCACACGTTGCAGCGCGGGCAGCAACCGTGGCTGCATCGGCACCCTTCAGCCCATCGAGTTCTTTGACCAGCGGCGGGAAGGCCGTGTAGTTGGCGACGGCATAGAAAGTGTCGCCTGCGGCTTCATCCGCAACGGCGCCAATTGCCTGCGCGACGTCCGAGATAATCGCGGCATCGATGCCGGCGTACTTGAGGCGTACCTGCATGTCGTGCGCACGCGTGCCTCCGGCAAAGGCGACAAGACCCGGTGTGTCGGCGATGCGCTCGAAGTCGACGTCGTAGATCCACGATACATCGTGGCCGTCGGCATCGTTGTCGTTGAGGAAGAAAGCGCAGAGTCTGCCGTCTGCCGTCTTGATGGACTGGATTTGTCGATCGAAGCCTACGGGATTCTTGGCCAGGTTGGCCTCGACGGTGCGGCCGGCGATATCCCAGCGCCCCATACGACCACCGGCGGGCACGTAGGCATCGAGCGTGGGCTGCAGGTGCGCCGTATCCACGCCTAACTCATGTGCGGCAAAGAATGCAGCGGCAACGTTGTAGACCATGTACAGGCCGTTGTAGCGCGTGGCGATGTGTACGGCAGCCGCGTCGGACGCAGATCCAAAGACCAGGTCAAAGCCGTAGCCGTCGCAGCCGAGCTCCACGCCCGTCACACGGCGGACCAGTGCGGGGCGTGCCCAACCGCACGAGGGGCAATGGTAGGCGCCGAGTTGACCATACTGCACATAGTCATACTCCAGCGGCGCGTTGCACTGCGAGCAAAAGCGTGAGTCGCTAATACGGTCGGACTCGGTGTCGGTGGCGCCGTCGATGCCAAAGGCGATGCTCGTGTTGGGGACGCGTGCGGCAATCGAGGCACATAGCGGATCGTCGGCGTTGTAGATGAGCGTCGTTGCCGGCGAAAGCTCCAGCGCGTGGGCGATGACGTCCTGGGTGTGGTCAATCTCGCCATAGCGATCTAGCTGGTCACGGAACAGGTTGAGCAGCACAAAGTACGTCGGCTTGAGCTTGGGCAGGACGTGCACGGTGTAGAGCTCATCGCATTCAAAAACGCCCACGCGCTTGCCGCCGCCGGCTCGCTTGAGGCCGCTGCGCGCTTCGAGCAGTGCGCCCACCACGCCCGGCTCCATGTTGTTGCCGGCGCGGTTGCATACCACGGTGGCGCCGCTGGCGGCAACGGCGTCGGCGATGAGGTTGGAGGTGGTGGTCTTGCCATTAGTACCCGTAATCACCACGCTGCGGTCGACAAGGCCAGCGAGGTCGCTCAGCAGCTCGGGGTCGATCTTCATGGCGATGCGGCCGGGGAGTACGCCGCCCTGGCGCTTAAGGACGGAGCGCAGCCCCCAGCGGGCGATATCGCTCGAGGTGCAGGCAAGAGATGAGCGGAGGTTCATGAAACCGTTCCTAACGTAAACGACATGGTCGGGTCGAGTGCGTCACTAAAAACCGTAGCGGCGCGCAAATTCCTGGGCAAGCTGCGACACGTCTTCGCAGGCATTGGCCCAGGGGGCAAAGTCGGGAGTGTCCGAGATAATACCGTCCGCTTCCCAAACGGCCTGGTGCGAAAGATCCCAGGGATCGTGTGGCTCGGGCCGGCAGGGAAGGTACGGTGTCTGGTACATGGGATTCAGTAAGAAGAACGCACCGCCCTCGCAACGGTTGGCAAACTCACGCAGCGCGCGTGTCGCCGGGCGCATCTTGTTTGTTTTGAACAGCAGAATCGTGCGGGCGAGCAGATACCAAGGAGAGTTCTCGAGCGCGTCAGCCCCGATCTCTTCCTCGAGCTGGTGGGCCAGGGCAAAAAAGCCGTCCTGGTCTTCCAGGCGAGCGAGGGCGAGCAACACGGTGCCTGCGGCTCGGGTGGGGTAGCCTTCCGCCTTGAGGACGCGGCGGGCGTAGTTGGCGGCAGCACGGTAGCGGGCGCTCGCCATGCACAGCTGCGAGATGGCCTCGAGCGTATGAAGCCACCCGATAAGAGCCGGCTCGCTCACGGTAAGGTCTGCTGCGGTGACACCATCGGCCAAAACATTATTGGCCCAGTAGTGCGGGGCTTCCATGTCGAACCCGGGCACGCTTTGCTGCAGGTAATCGGCCGTGGTCGCCTCGAGCTTCATCAGATCGCCCAGGCAGGCGTCGACGGGCGTGTCCGCCAAAATGATGGCGAGCAGCTGGGCATCGAGGACATGCGCATCGATGCGGACGATCTTGAGCAGCTCATCACGCATATCGTCGAACAGGCGGTTGCGCGTCTGCTCGAACTCCTCGTCGCTGCCCATGTCCTCGATGCGATGGAGCTCGTCGAGCAGGTGGCGATGAACACCGGCATAGGACAGCAGCGCTTGGGCATGCTCGGTCTGCGCATACTTATGAGGGTTGACGTTCACGTCGTTATGGACAAGCTCGCGTGCTGCATCGGTGAGCTCGGGGTGCGACGCCAGATAGGTGCGCTCCAGGTAGGCGGGGATGTAGACGCTCGGATCCATTAGAGGTCTCCTCCCTTAAATGGAAGCCCCTGCTCGGCCGCGCGCAGGATGCGCTCGTCGATCTGGGAACGCACGATGTCGTTGGTGGCGACCCAGGCGGCAAAGCTGGCGTTGTCGGGGGCGCCCAGACCCTCCTGCAGTACCGGCGTCGCTTCGGACAGCGCAAGGACGAGCTCGTCGGTGGAGCCCACACCCACGTTGACGCGGGCATAGACGCCATCGGGAAACTCGGTTTGGAAGTAGAGTGCCTCGGCTGCGTGCGGGCACGAGCGTGCAAGGATGCGCAAGTAGTGCTCGGCACCCTCGTAGTCCAGCTCGCGCCAGGCAGCGCTCATCAGCGCGATGAGCGTCCACGGGTCCAAGTCGCGCTCAGCGTCCTTGGGACGACGGCGTAGCGGCGTGTTGGCGAGATAGGGGACGGAGTGGGCAGAGCGAAAGCGCTTGAGCTCTTCGGCGGGGTATTCGAGCTTTGCCATGGCGAGCATCGCGGTGTGACGGACACCAGCGGGGTCGTTGGGCGCAAAGTCCAAGCTGCGATTCGCGGCTTCGAGCGACATGCGGTAGCGTCCGCTAATGAGGGCGCGTGATGCCAAGGCGGCAAGCCAGCGCAGGTAGGGGCGGCGCATTAGGTCGCCTGCGGCCTCGCGCTCGTAGGGGTCCTGCGCCGAGGCGATCTTGAGCGCCAGATCGTGCTCCACCTCGTCGCACTTGGACACCAGATACTGCACGTATTCCTCGTTAGAGCTGGCGGTGAGGGCGGTCAGCATGCGCTGAGCGTCCCAGTTGGCCGGATCGAGCGCGGCCGCCTCGCGGAGCATGCTCTCGGCTGCGGCTTCTTCTTGCTCTGCCTGGGTATCGTCGGGGATAAAGGGAATGCGGTAGTCGACAGCCTCGACCACCTTGGCAATGAGGTGCCCGGCGCGGTCGCGGTCGTGCACGATGAGCGGTGCGGGGTTGCGGGTGAATTGTTCCATCAGACGCTCTACGGCGGCAGCGTCGGTGAGCGGGATATTGTCGCGGCGCAAGGCCTCAAGAACGAGGCGATGGCAATCCTCTTGAATGGGATCGAATGCCATGGGGCCTCCTTTGCTGCGGTTAGGGTTCAAATGTTTCTATATAAGGTTCTAGTTTACCCGCATGTGGCACACCGGGGGTGCCGCACTTGGACTTGCACCTTTGCACCACGAAGTCGGATGTCGCACAAATGTCGGCACCATGGACGGCCGAGTGGTATCACGGTGCCGCAAACGGTCGATTTTTGGCGGCGAACGGTGCATATTTTGGAGGGGCACTGTCCTGCCCGGGATATGTAGTCAACCTTGATAAAACGTTTGCCCAGCTTGGGAGTATGAATGCCGCACAAGGGTCTTCAGGGATAGAAAAAACGTTTCATCATTGGCGGCTTTAGGTGAATAACTGACCAACCAGAACGGTAAAATAGTGTTTGTCTGAGCGTTGAGACGTTTAGACATCGCGCATTGTCATCGCCGGCAACGCGCAAACCGGTCCTAACGGAGCCAATTGGGTGCTCCGTTATATACGCAAGTCTAAGAGGGGCTTGTTTAGGAGGCACAGTATGGGACGTTTTACCAATCCTCGCGATCTGTACTTTGGTGAGGGCGCTCGCCACGAGGTGAAGAACCTCAAGGGCAAGAAGGCCATCATCGTTTCTGGCGGCAGCTCTATGCGCCGCGGCGGGTTCCTGCAGGACGTCGAGAACGACCTTAAGGAAGGCGGCTTCGAGGTCAAGCTGTTCGAGGGCGTCGAGTCCGACCCGTCCATCGAGACGGTCATGAAGGGCGCCGAGGCCATGCGCGAGTTCGAGCCCGACTGGATTATCGCCATCGGTGGCGGCTCGCCCATCGATGCCGCTAAGGCCATGTGGGTCTTCTACGAGTATCCCGAGGAGTCCTTCGACAACATCATCCAGCCGTTCAGCTTCCCCGAGCTGCGTCAGAAGGCTCATTTCTGCGCCATCTCCTCTACCTCCGGCACCGCTACCGAGGTCACCGCGTTCTCCGTCATTACCGACTACGCCAAGGGCATCAAGTACCCGCTGGCCGACTTCAACATCACCCCTGATGTCGCCATCGTCGACCCCGAGCTCACCTACACCATGCCCGCCAAGCTGTGCGCTCACACCGGCATGGATGCTCTGACCCACTGCATGGAGGCCTACGTTTCCACCTGTGCCTCTATGTTCACCGACGCCAACGCTCTGCACGGCATCCGCGAGATCGTCGAGTGGCTGCCCAAGTCCTATGCTGGCGACCATGAGGCCCGTCAGCACATGCACGAGGCTCAGTGCATCGCCGGTATCGCCTTCTCCTCGGGCCTGCTTGGCATCGTTCACTCCATGGCTCACAAGACCGGTGCTGCCTTTGAGAACGGCCACATCATCCACGGTGCTGCTAACGCCATGTACCTGGGCAAGGTCATCCAGTGGAACTCCAAGGACCCGCGTGCTGCCGAGCGTTACGCTTACGTGGCCAAGGAGATCCTGCACCTTCCCGGCGAGACCAACGAGGAGCTCATCGCTGCGCTCGTTCAGAAGATCCGCGACCTCAACGACCAGCTCAACATTCCGCAGTCCATCAAGGATTACGCGAATGGTGGCGTGAAGGTCGACGCCGAGAACCCGCAGATGGTTTCCGAGGAGGAGTTCCTCGCCAAGCTGCCCGAGATCGCCGCGAACGCCGAGCAGGACGCCTGCACGCCCGAGAACCCGCGTGAGACCAAGGCTGCCGACTTCGAGAAGATTCTCAAGGCCTGCTACTACGACACCGACATCGATTTCTAATCGACTCTTGTTATCGTAACGAGGGGCTCCGCACGTATCTGTACGGAGCCCCTTTCTTTTTTCTTTTAGAGAATGGGATAGTTATGGCTGCAATTTTCAATAGCCCCAGCAAGTACATCCAGGGTCCGGACGAGCTCGCCAAGCTCGGCTCCTATGTCGAGCCGCTCGGCGCTAAGGCCCTCGTCATCGTGACGCCTTCGGGCAAGAAGCGCGTCGGTGCCAAGATCGAGGGCGGCTTTGCCGAGGCTAAGGCCGAGCTGCTGTTTGAGGACTTTAACGGCGAGTGCTCCAAGGGCGAGGTCGATCGCCTGGTTGCGCTCGCCCGTGACAACGGTTGCGACATCATCGTCGGCGTCGGTGGCGGCAAGATCCTCGACACCGCGAAGGCCGTTGCCTATTACCTGGAATCCCCGGTTATCATTTGCCCCACCATTGCTTCGACCGATGCCCCGTGCTCGGCGCTTTCGGTGCTCTATACCGATGACGGCCAGTTCGACAAGTACCTCTTCCTTAAGGCAAACCCCAATATCGTCCTGATGGATACGACGGTTATCGCGGCGAGCCCGGTGCGCCTGACGGTTTCCGGCATGGGCGATGCGCTCGCAACCTATTTCGAGGCCCAGGCGACGCACGATGCCGACGGTGGCACTTGTGCCGGCGGCAAGGGCGGCATGGCCGGCCTTGCGCTCGCCAAGCTCTGCTACGAGACGCTTATGGCCGATGGCGTCAAGGCCAAGGTTGCGCTGGAGAAGGGTGCGCTCACGCCTGCCGTCGAGCACATCATCGAGGCCAATACGCTGCTTTCGGGCATTGGCTTTGAGAGCTCGGGCCTTGCTGCTGCTCATGCCATCCACAATGGCCTGACGATGCTGCCCGAGTGCCACGACATGTATCACGGCGAGAAGGTCGCCTTTGGCACTATCGTCCAGCTGGTACTTGAGGATGCCCCGACCGAGAAGCTCGAGGAAGTCTTGGGCTTCTGCATTGAGCTTGGCCTGCCGGTCACGATGAAGGAACTTGGCGTTGCCGAGCTTACGCGCGAGCAAGCCATGATTGTTGCCGAGGCCGCCTGCGCGCCCGATGACACCATGTGCAACATGCCGTTTGAGGTGACGCCCGAGATGGTCGCAAACGCCATCCTGGGCGCCGACGCGCTGGGCCACTACTATCTCATGGATGAGTAAATCAAGCTAAGGAAGGGGCAAAGCCAACAGATGGCTTTGCCCCTTTTTGCTATGGTGCAAAGGGGCAAGGTTACTTTGCACCAATCGTTGTTTGATGAAGGGCGGATTCTCGTATGGCGCTTCCTATGGTTTACGGCGGTCCCGGCCGGTATGTTCAGGGGCCGGGCGAACTGTCGCGTCAAGGCAGGTATTTGTCATGGTTGGGCTGCGCTGCCTATGTCTTGTTTGACCAGGGCACCGAGGATCGGCTGTGCAGGCAGATTGTCGATGGATTTCTGGACGACGATCTAAGCGAGCCGTTCTTTAAAATTTACAACGGTCCGTGTACGGAAGAGGCTGTTGCCGAAATGGCTAAGGAAGCCCAGGCTGAGTATTGCGACATGGTGGTGGGTATTGGCGGTGGCAAGATGCTCGATATCGCCAAGGCAGTAGCGTTTTATGCCGAGTTGCCGTTGTGCGTATGTCCCACGGCGGCCTCAATGGATGGTCCGTGCAGCGCGATTTCGGTGCTGTATCACGAGGATGGGTCGTTCGACCGCTACCTGATGCTCGAGAAGAATCCAGATCTGGTCGTGGTCGATACCAACGTGGTCGCAGCGGCCCCACTGCGTATGACGGTCGCTGGTATGGGCGATGCGCTGGCAACGTACTTCGAGGCGCGTTCGTGCGCCGCGGCGCACGGCGCCAACGAGCACGGTGGCGCGCCGGGGCACTTGGCTCTGGTTGCGGCTCGTGCCTGCTACGACACACTTATGGAGTGCGGTGTCGCTGCCAAGCGCGATCTCAAAAAGGGGCGTACGTCGCCAGCGGTTGAACGCCTGATCGAGTGCAATATTTTGCTCTCGGGTGTCGGCTTTGAGAGTGGCGGCTTGGCGTTGGCGCATGCCATCGCCAACGGGCTGACGATTCTGCCCGAGTGCAAGGCCATGCATGGTGAGGCCGTGGCATTTGGTCTGGTGGTGCAGCTGCGCCTGGAGCGTGCACCCGAGCTTGATCAGGTGCTCGAGTTTTGCCAGCGCGTCGGTCTGCCGACGACGCTTGAGGAGCTGGGGCTTGATGAGATTACCGATGCCGATTTGCTGAGCGTTGCTGACGCAACTTTTAAGAACGAGCGCAACATGGCCAACGAACAGACAAAGGTGACCAGGCAAAAGCTCGTGCAGCTCATGTGCGAGGCATAGTTTGGCGCTTGATTGGCCTTGTGCAATCGAGGCGGCGATAGGCCATGGGCTATTTGCCGCAAAGATGCTCCGCGTGTAATTTGCCCGAGGCGTGGGCCGATAGCGTATCATTATCTCTTGCTTGTTTGCACTGCTCAGGGAGGGGCCGCGCATGGCGCAGGAACACGATCTGTTTGATGACATTATCGAGATCAGCAAGGGTTTCGACTTTCTTAAAAATCCGCTTGGCGGCGTGACCGATGCACTCGATCCGTCGGCGCCGCAGTGGAATCCTGCCGACTACAAGGAGCGCCCGCGCGGCAATACCATTCCGTGCCTGACCTGCAAAAACGAAAAGAGCGGCTGCACCGCGTGCATGGACGTGTGCCCGGTCAACGCTATCGAGGTCGAGGAAGACGCCATCGAGATCCTCGACTCCTGTCGCAAGTGCGGCCTGTGCGCCGCTGCCTGCCCGACCGAGGCGATCATCTCGCCGCGCCTGGCGCCTAAAAACCTGTATGACGATATCGTCTCTGCTGCTACGAGCCACGAGACCGCCTACGTCACCTGCACGCGTGCCCTCAAACGCATGCCGCGCGAAAACGAGGTCGTCGTTGCCTGCGTGGGCGATATTACGGCAGAGACCTGGTTCTCGGTACTGGCCGACTATCCCAACGTGAGTGTGTACCTGCCGTTGGGCGTGTGCGATAAATGCCGCAACACCGGCGGCGAGGACATTCTGGGCGAGGCGATTGCGAAGGCCGAGGAGTGGTCCGGCACGGGTATGGGCTTGGAGGTCGACCCCAAGAGCCTCAAATGCCATAAGCGCCGCGAGTACGAGCGCAAGGAATACATGGAAAAGATCGCCCGTACCACGGGCCTGACCGTGACCAAACTCAATCCGGCGACGGCGGCACTGGCTTCGGTGACGCAGAAGCTCAAAGCCCATCGCCATCAGATTACCCAGCTGGAGCGCACGCTCAACACCATGTGCGGCACCACGACGACCAAGCGTCGCCGTTCGCTCACCCATGGGCGGCAGCTGGTGCTCTCGACACTGCAGAACCATCCCGAGCTTGCCCAGAATATGCAGGTGAGCACGCCGGAGTGCGATTTTGAAAAGTGCACGTCGTGCGGCGAGTGCGTCAACGTGTGCCCCACGTTTGCCTGTGATCTGGTGGGAAGCGGCCGCTTTGCGTTGGAGTCCACGTATTGTTTAGGCTGCGGCGCCTGTGTCAAGGTTTGTCCTGAGCGTGCGCTCAAGCTTGTTGAGCACGACGCGTCCAATCTGGTCGTCGTCGATCCCGAAGCCGAGGAAAAGGCCGCCCAGAAGGCGAAGGCTCACGAAGAAGCTGAGAAGGTCAAGGCCGAAGCAAAGGCCAAGCTCGACAAGATGCTCGATCAGGTGGAGAAGCTCGCGGACTAGCTAAAAGAGCGTAAATGATGGCCGGTGGAACAGGTACTGCCCCGCCGGCCAAAAAAGTTGCGGTGGAATAGTTCCCGTTTTGCCCTTAAGCTGGCCATTCAAGGAACTATTCCACCGCAACTAATAGACAGTTAGCTCATACTGCTCTGATGGGTCTCGCTGCCGTTATTGCGGCGGGTGACCGTTTCGTGGAGTAAAAAGAAGCTGGGAACCTGTTTGGTCTCGGTGTATTCCATAAGGATACCGTCGGCGTTGTAGGTCTGTCCGCGTACAACAGCGAGTGCGTTAAAGTCGTCGAGATCGAGCACGCGTGCATCCTCGGGCGTGGGATGCTCAATCGTTACATCGCGTTTGCCCGTGGCAATCTTAATGCCAAGGTCTTCTTCGAGGTAACGATAGATCGAGTCGTTGACAATCTCGGGTGTCAGCCCCGGTACCTGTGAGCTTAGGTAATAGGAGTCGTCGGAGCACACGGCCCGTCCGTCTGCATAACGGATGCGTTTGGCACGCGTGAGCTCACAGCCTTCAGGAAACCCGGTAATCTTGGAGAGCGCCTTGTTGCAGACGAGGAGCTCAAAGACAGTAGTAACCGTTTTGAGCTCAAAGCCTCGGCTGGCCGCGATTTCCTTAAAGGTCTCGAGTCCGCCGCCACCACCACGACTCTTCTCGTCACTGATGTTGCGAATGACGCGCATGCCTTTGCCTTGCTGGGGGAGCACGTAACCATCTGCCGCAAGCATCGAGATGGCGCGACGGACCGTCATACGCGAACAGTCAAACAGCTGCGTGAGCTCAGTCTCCGAAGGCAGATAACTCTGATAGGCGTAAGTGCCGTCGTCAATCGACTGCTTCACGTTGTCATAAATAGTTTGGAAGATGGCTCGCGCCACGACGGTCTCCTAGAGCTGAGTGCGCGAGCGGTGGATGAGGACCGCTCGCGCAGGTGTCGATCGATTTACTTGCTGGGGTCGATTATATATTTACCCATGGCACGCAGAGCTGGGTCTGACAGGATGGCGCCGAGTTCGTCGAGGGAAGCCACCTTGGCGACCATCGAGGATACGTCGAGCCTGCCAGAGTCGATGAGCTCGAGCGCGCGACGCTGCGTATAAGGGTTGATGTAGGACGAGGTAAGCACAAGCTCCTTCTGGAAGACCTCGAAGGGCTTGACGGTGATCGTCTCATCGGGCTTGGTGAGGCCGAACATCATGACCGTAGCCTTGTGGCCGGCGATCTGGATGGCCTGCTCGATGGTGACGGGCTTGCCAACACACTCGATAACGACATCGACGTTGCCGACGCCCTCCTGCTTCAGGCGGGCCGGGACGTCCTCGTGGATGGAATCAATTGCCAGGTCGGCGCCGAGTTTGAGCGCAACCTCGCGCTTGCCTTCGACAGGCTCGAGCAAGACAACCTTGGTGGCGCCGGCGTTTTTAGCAAGCTGCATCATGAGCAGACCGATCATGCCACCGCCGATAACGACAACTGTGCTGCCGGGCTTGATGTTGCACATATCGATGCCGTGCAGGCAGCAGGCGACGGGCTCGGTCATGGCGCCCTGCTCGAAGCTGGTGTGATCGCCCAACTTGTAGACTTGCTGCATATCGACGGAGCAGTACTCGGCAAAGCCGCCGTTAACGGTGGTGCCGTAACCGGTCATATGCTCGCAGTAGTGGTTGATTCCGTCGCGGCAGGGTTCGCAGCAGCCGCAGGGATGGTTTGGGTCGATGCACACGCGATCGCCCGGTTTAAAGCCGGTGACATCGCTGCCCACGGCCTCGACAACGCCCGCAAACTCATGACCAAGGATCGTGGGCGGGGTAACGTCGGCTGCACCCTTGTCGCCTTCATAGATATGAACGTCGGTACCGCAGACGCCGCAAGCTTTGACGTTGATCAGAACGTCACGCTTGCCCACGGTCGGTTTTGTCGAATCCTCGACCCTGAGATCGTGCTTTCCATAGAAGACCGCGCTTTTCATGGTGACTCCTTAACGTGGCGGTGGATGTTGTAATGAAGTATAGGTATGTCTATAGATATAGACAAGCACATCTAGACAAGTAGAAAAGAAATTTATAATGCAGCCATCAGCTATGTCAGATTTAACAGGCGAAATACTGGACATATACCGTTTACGGCCAATAATCAACCGTTTACCGACCGTAGTATTTATGCTAACTTGTCTAGATAAGCGATATGATAAAAATAAAAGCGCAAGAAGTCAGGGAAGCGGGCCCACCCGTCCTATTGCACGAGGTACACGCAAACGGCGCGTCTGCGGTCTCGAGTGAAGCCAAAACCGCAGTCGCTCCGAATGAAGAGAGGGGGATTCCCCGTCATGATGCAAAAGATACAACGTTTCGGCGGTGCAATGTACACGCCTGCAATTCTTTTCGCATTTTCCGGAATCGTCGTCGGCCTGGGTACGTTGTTTACCACCGAGGCGATCTTTGGCGAGATGGCCACTGCGGGCCATCTTTGGTTTGATTGCTGGAATGTGCTGCTCCAGGGTGGTTGGACGCTCTTTAACCAGATGCCGTTGCTGTTTTGCGTAGCGTTGCCAATCTCGCTCGCGAACAAGCAGAACGCTCGCTGCTGCATGGAGGCTTTGGCCATCTACCTTACCTTCAACTACTTTGTAAGCACAATCTTGGGGCAGTGGGGCCCTGTCTTTGGTGTCGACTATTCTGTCGAGGCGGGCAGCGGTACTGGTCTTGCCACTATCGCAAGCATCAAAACGCTTGACATGGGCATCATGGGCGCGCTTATTATCTCTGGTATCGCCACGATGCTGCATAACAAGTTCTTCGACACCGAACTTCCTGAGTGGCTGGGCGTGTTCTCGGGCTCTGTGTTCATCTATATGATCGGTTTCTTCGTTATGGTTCCGGTCGCTCTTATCGCCTGCCTGGTGTGGCCGCATGTTCAGGCTGCTATCTCCGCCTTCCAGGGATTCATCCTTTCCGCCGGTACGTTCGGCGTTGGCGTCTTTGCTTTCTTCGAGCGCGTGCTGATCCCTACAGGCCTGCACCACTTTATCTATACGCCGTTCTATTACGACAACGCGGCGGTCAACGGCGGCATCTTTGCTGCTTGGGCCAACATCCTGCCCCAACTGGCTGCCGATCCGAGCATTGCTCTTAAGGATGCCGCACCCTGGGCTGCCTATACCTGCCCTGGTTGGACTAAGGTCTTCGGCTCGCTTGGCGTTGCCATTGCGTTTTATATGACCGCCAAACCCGAGCGCAAGCAGCGCGTCAAGGCTCTGCTCATTCCCGTCACCCTTACCGCTATGCTTTGCGGTATTACCGAGCCGCTTGACTTCACCTTCCTGTTCATCGCGCCCGGCCTGTTCGTCGTCCACTGCGTGCTCGGAGCGCTTGGCTGCATGGCTCAAAACCTCCTTGGCGTCGTGGGTATCTTCGACGGCGGCATCATCTCGATGCTCTCGTGGGACTGGCTGCCCCTTTGGGCCGCACACGGTCTGCAGTACGCCATCTCCATCCTTGTCGGTCTGTGCTTTACCGCTCTTTGGGTTGTGGTCTTCCGTTTCCTGATCGTCAAGTTCGACTTTAAGACCCCCGGTCGCGAGGATGACGATGTTGAGGTCGAGCTCAAGTCCAAGGCCGACTACAAGCAAAAGCAGGGCGGTGCTGCTGCTGGCAAATCGGCCGCCCAGAGTAAAGATGATGAGCGCTTGGTGCTTGCCGAGAACATCCTCGATCTGCTCGGTGGCACGGATAACATCATCGATGTAACGAACTGCGCTACCCGTCTGCGCGTTAACGTCAAGGACAAGAGCGTCGTTGCACCCGAGGCTTCCTTCAAGGCGATCGGTACGCATGGCTTGGTGGTCCAAGGTCAGTCAATCCAGGTCATCATCGGCCTTAGCGTCCCGCAGGTTCGCGAGAAGTTCGAGAGTCTTCTGAAGTTCGAGACTCTTCTGTAAACCATCGTCCATCGAAACAATCGGCCTTGCAGAGCCGGTATGCACCGCAAGGCCGATTCTAGAGATAAAAAACTCCACTTCTAGGTAACAATTCCAAACCGTGCAGGCCGCGTACGGGGATGGATTGAGCAAGCGGCCAGAATGAGGAGGACATCATGTCCAAGAAAAACTATGCCGTGACCATTGCCGGCGGTGGCTCTACCTTCACCCCGGGCATCGCTCTGATGCTGCTTGAGGAGCGCGACCGCTTTCCGGTCAACAAGGTGACCTTCTACGATAACAACGCCGAGCGCCAGGAGACCGTGGCCAAGGCCTGCGAGATCTACTTCCACGAGAACGCCCCCGAGGTTGAGTTTAGCTACACCACCGACCCCGAGACCGCATTCACCGGGACCGATTTCGTCCTTGCTCACATCCGCGTCGGCCTGTACGCCATGCGTGAGCTCGACGAGAAGATTCCTCTCAAGTACGGCTGCGTTGGTCAAGAGACCTGCGGTGCCGGCGGTATCGCCTACGGCATGCGCTCCATCGGTGGTGTCATCGAGATCCTCGACTACATGGAGAAGTACAGCCCCAACGCCTGGATGCTCAACTACTCCAACCCTGCGGCCATCGTCGCCGAGGCCTGCCGCGTGCTGCGCCCCAACAGCCGCATCATCAACATCTGCGACATGCCGATCGACCTCATGGATAAGATGAGCCGTATGTGCGGCATCAAGGATCGTCGCGAGCTGCAGTATAGCTACTACGGCCTCAACCACTTTGGTTGGTGGAGCAAAATCTACGACAAGGATGGCAACGACCTCATGCCGCAGATTAAGGAGCACATGGCTAAGAACGGCTACCTGGACGGCATCGAGCACGAGGCCGGTAAGGAGCAGCATGTCGAGGAGAGCTGGATTCACACCTTCGGCAAGGCCAAGGATGTCTATGCTGTCGATCCCGAGACGATTCCCAATACCTACCTCAAGTATTACCTGTACCCGGACTATGTCGTCGAGACGTCTGACCCCAACTACACTCGCGCCAATGAGGTTATGGACGGCCGCGAGAAGAAGGTCTTTGGCGCTTGCCGCGACATCATCGCCAAGGGTACTGCCAAGGACGGCGGCTTTGAGCCGGATGTACATGCCAACTACATCGTCGACCTTGCCTGCGCACTGGCCGAGAACACGCTCGAGCGCTTCCTGCTGATCGTCCCCAACGATGGCGCTGTGCCCAACTTCGACCCGACGGCCATGGTCGAGGTGCCTTGCATCGTCGGTTCCAACGGCTTTGAGAAGATTTGCCAGGGCCCGATCCCGCAGTTCCAGAAGGGCCTGATGGAGCAGCAGGTTTCCGTCGAGAAGCTCGTTGTCCAGGCTTGGGTCGAGGGCAGCTACCAGAAGCTCTGGCAGGCACTCACGCTCTCCAAGACCATTCCTTCGGCGAGTGTTGCTAAGCAGATCCTGGACGAGCTCATCGAGGCCAACAAGGATTTCTGGCCCGAGCTTAAGTAAGGACTACTGTCTCGAACCCTCACGCATCTCTGCTTCATTTGCGCCGTCGTGGCGTCCGGATTCGCCCGGATGCTGCGGCGGCGCTATACTTATGCAGTTTGAAGTACCTGTATCAAAAGGAGCTGTCGTGTCCCTTTCCATCGGTATCGTGGGCCTGCCCAACGTGGGCAAGTCGACGCTGTTCACCGCGCTTACCAAAAAGACCGGCCTTGCCGCCAACTACCCTTTTGCCACGATCGACCCCAACGTGGGTATCGTCGATGTGCCCGATAGCCGCCTGCAAAAGCTCGCCGACATCGTCAACCCGGGTCGCATTGTGCCGGCGACGGTCGAGTTTGTCGACATCGCGGGCCTGGTGAAGGGTGCCAACGAGGGCGAGGGCCTGGGCAATCAGTTCTTGGCAAACATCCGCGAGACCGATGCCATCTGCGAGGTCGTGCGTTACTTTAAGGACCCCAACGTCATGCGTGAGGTGGGCCGCACGGGCGAGTTCGTCGATCCTGCCGGCGATGCCGACACCATCATGACCGAGCTCATCCTGGCCGATATGGGAACGCTCGAGAAACAGCTGCCCAAGCTCGAGAAGGAGGCCAAGCGCGACAAGGAGCTCATGCCCAAGTTCGAGGTCGCTAAGCGCCTGCTTGCCTGGCTCAACGAGGGCAAGCGCGCCGCATCCATGGAGATGACCGACGAGGAGCGTGCTGCCGCCAAGGGCCTGTTCCTGCTCACTATGAAGCCCATCCTGTATGTGGCCAACGTGGACGAGGACATGCTCAACGACGATCTGGCGCCCATCGATGGCGTCAAGCCGCTGCCGATCTGCGCCAAGATCGAGGCCGAGCTTTCCGAGCTCGATCCCGAGGACGCTGCCGACTACCTGGAGAGCCTGGGCCTGGAGCAGCCCGGCCTGGACGTGCTCGCTCAGGCTGCCTACAAGCTGCTCGGCCTGCAGTCGTTCTTTACGGCCGGCGAGATGGAGGTCAAGGCCTGGACGGTGCGTCAGGGCGCGACCGCCCCGCAGGCCGCCGGTGTCATCCACACCGACTTTGAGCGCGGCTTTATTAAGGCCGAGGTCATTGGCTATGACGACTACATCGAGCTCGGCGGTGAGCAGGGCGCCAAGGCCGCCGGCAAGCTGCGTATTGAGGGCAAGGACTATGTCATGGCCGATGGCGACGTCGTGCATTTCCGCTTTAACGTGTAAGGACGACGCGCATGTTTAAATATGGCAAAAAAGCTGGCTACATGGGTATTGCGCTGCTCGTACTTGCGGTGATTCCGCTGGTGGTTGCAGCGTGTGTTATCCCCAACATTGGTCCCGAGGTGGCAACGAAGTTTAACGCGGCCGGTGAGGTGACGCGCTGGGGCAAGAGCTACGAGCTGCTGGCACTGCCGGTGCTCAACCTGCTGCTGAGCGTGGCGACGTACTTTACGGCAGGACGCCAGGCTAAAAACAATGATGATTCCGCCGCCATGGCGCGCATCGTATGCGAGCGTTACCTGCGCAACGGTTGCATCACGGGTGTGTTCCTCAACGTGGTCAACGTTTACTTTATGTACTCGGCGATTACCGGAACGGGCTTTGGCTTTGGTTTCTAGCTTGTCCTTTTAGGCAACGAGCCTGCACGCATATTCAATGGCTGCTGCGAGGCCGCCGCTCGATCGTGGTTTAAAGACCATGTCGGCGGCGGCCTCGTTTTCGTATCCGGCGCCACGAAGGGCGAGTGCGATACCGGCTTCCAGGAGAAGGGGCAGACCACGTTGGCTGGTTGCGATTACGGCAGCCTGATTGAGCGAGCAGCTGTGCGTTTGGCATTGGATGGCAAGTTCACCTTGCGTCGGGCAAGGGACCAGAACGGCGGCGACGCGACTTGATAGCAATGCAAATGCTGTGCGCTCATCGGGCGAAAGGCATTCAGCTTCAACGACGACGAGCTTGGGCGGTGCGCTGTTTGTGCGAAGCGTGGCTCGGTACATGCGGACCGAAGAACCCGTCATAGAAAACTCCTGTGTATTCGTCAAAACGTAAACTATAGTTTACGTTTATGTTCGGCTCCATTTCAAACTCGGCTGCATGGACGAACGTGCGAAACAGATTCTTGGCAGGCGGGTCGAAGAGACACGCAGGGACCTTGGTATCTCCAAGGTTGATTTTTGCGTGGCGACAGGAATCAGCCGACCCTACCTCGACCGAATCGAAGATGGGACGGCAAATTTCACGCTCAAGGTTCTATTTAAGATCGCGCCCGCACTCGGCATGACGGTGTCAGAGCTTCTCGAGGGTATCGAATAGGGCGTTCCCCCGCTGTATTTGACGCTCTTTGGGCGGGTCCCCCTGGTTGCGATGTGCAAAATCGCGAGTATTCAGCACTTGTTCAGCCGTAGATGGTAGCTCGAGCGGCTGGCTTTGCCTTTTTGACAGTAGTTAATCCACACGCTTAATAAAAATGTGGAATAAATATTTACTAGACGGCTCCTTCGTACTAAAAGTTCGTCTAACAATCGGCTGATTCTATGCCTCCGGCGGAGAAACTGCAGAATACTCCGTTTTTTGCACGGCCCGAGGGGGACCACCTGTCGTTTGGGGCTGCGATAAGCGGAACTGCCTTAGGGATTACGCCATCGGGATACGGTCGTGGTTGACTTGGCTGTAGAACAGGCGCTGAATCTCGTCCGCATCACGTGACTGGCCGAGTGCCCACATGGTCTTGGCCACGAGCGTCTCGGTGGTCATGTCGTCGCCGCGCAAAATGCCCGGATGATCGGCGTAGGCACGGCCGACCTCATAAACGCCCAGATCGAGGCCCTCTTCGGGGACCTGCGTGGTCATAACGACGGTGCGGCCCGAATCGACCCAGCGGAAAATCGCCTCCTGGAATGACTCGCCGGACTCGCCAAACTCGGGAATACCGCCAATGCCAAAGGTCTCAAGAATTACAGCATCGTAGCTATCGGCTAGGGCGTCCAGGATACCCGGGTTCACGCCGGGCGTAAGCTTAAGGACAAACACGCGCGGGTCGATGCTGTCGTAGAAACGCACCGGGTTTTCGCCCTGATGAGTGCCGTGGAGCCCGTTGCGCACGATGCGGTCGTTGCGGATGTAGGCAATGGGCGGATAGTTGACGCTAATGAACGCGTTAAAGCTCATGGTGCGCTGCTTGCGGGCGCGCGTGCCGGCAATGGCGACGCCGCCAAACACGATCGAGACGTCGTGCGAATGCTCGTCGAGCGCATAGAGCAGACTCTGGTACAGATTGAGCTTGGCGTCGGTAAAAGGGTTGCCCATGGGCTTTTGCGAACCGGTGAGCACGATGGGCTTGGGGCTGTCCTGAATCAGATAGGAAAGCGCCGCCGCGGTGTAGCTCATGGTGTCGGTGCCGTGCAGAATCACGAAGCCGTCGTGGTCGGCATAGCCCTCGACGATGACGTCGCGGATACGCATCCAGTCACTGGGGCGCATATTGGTGCTGTCGATGTTCATGGGCTGCACGACGTCGAGCTCGCAGAGGCCCGAGATCTCGGGGACGCTCTGGGCGAGCTCCTCACCGGTCAGGGCGGGGGAGAGGCCGTTGCCGTCCTCGGTCGATGCGATGGTGCCGCCCGTGGCGATGAGAAGGATGCGCTTCATGCTGGTATTCCTATCGTATTTGCCGCCGCAGAGGCGGAGTCGTTCGGCAGTATTGTGGCACAGGGCGTCCAATGTTCAAACGTATTACATCATCTGTAACGTTTGGTAACACTTCAATTGCCGTCAAATAGGGGCCCTGGTCGTGCGTTTGCCGTGCGCTGATGGCTGCGAGGGACGAGAAACCCCATATAACGTGTACACTATGGAGGTTATTTTCGTTCATTTACGCGGGTGGGCACCGGCTCCCCGCCAACAAGAGGGGGAACCATGGATCAAAAGGCTTCCGCAAAGGTCCTCGTACTCGACTTTGGTGCGCAGTACGGTCAGCTCATTGCCCGTCGCGTCCGCGACCTCAACGTGTATTCCGAGATCGTTCCCTGCGACATCTCGGCCGATGAGATTCGCGAGATGAACGCCTCTGCGCTCATCCTTTCCGGCGGTCCGGCTTCCGTGTACGCCGAGGACGCTCCGTCCATCGATCCTGCCATCTTTGACCTGGGCCTTCCCGTCCTGGGCTTCTGCTACGGCCATCAGATCACGGCCGTGACGCTCGGAGGCAAGGTCGGTCACTCCGAGGTGGGCGAGTACGGCCGCGCCACCATCACGCGCACGGCTGGCGCCAAGCTCTTTAACTCCACGCCCATGGAGCAGACCGTGTGGATGAGCCATCGCGACGCCGTTTCCGAGGTGCCCGAGGGCTTTACCGTTACCGCCAGCACCGACGTATGCCCGGTTGCCGCCATGGAGTGCGTCGAGCGCAAGATTTTCACCACGCAGTTCCACCCCGAGGTCAAGCACTCCGAGTACGGTCAGCAGCTGCTGAGCAACTTCCTGTTTGAGATCTGCGGCCTGGAGCCCAACTGGAGCATGGACAACCTGGTCGAGACCATGACGGCCGAGTTCCGCGAGAAGGTCGGCGACGACCGCGTGATTCTGGCCCTGTCCGGCGGCGTCGACTCCTCCGTCGTGGCCGCCCTGGGCGCCCGTGCCGTGGGCAAGCAGATGACCTGCGTGTTCATCAACCACGGCCTGCTGCGCAAGGGCGAGCCCGAGCAGGTGGAGGAGGTCTTCACCAAGCAGTTTGACGTCGACTTTATCCACGTTCACGCCGAGGACCGCTATGCCGAGCTTCTGGCTGGCGTGACCGAGCCCGAGGAGAAGCGCCGCATCATCGGTACGCAGTTCTGGAAAGAGTTCTTCGCCGTGGCGCAGCAGCTCGAGACCGATGGCAAGCCGGTCAAGTACCTGGCTCAGGGCACCATCTACCCCGACATCATCGAGTCCGGCGCTCGCAAGACGGGCGGCAAGACGGCCACCATCAAGAGCCACCACAACCTGATCCCGTTCCCCGAGGGCGTGCACTTCGACCTTATTGAGCCGCTCGACCACTTCTTTAAGGACGAGGTCCGCGCGCTTGGTCTGGCGCTGGGCCTGCCAGGTCACATCGTGTTCCGCCAGCCTTTCCCGGGTCCGGGTCTGGCCATCCGCATCATCGGTGCGGTCGACAAGGAGAAGCTCGAGATCCTCAAGAACGCTGACGCTATCGTGCGCGAGGAGCTCGACGCCTACAACCAGCGTCTGTTTGAGCAGACCGGCGAGCGCAACTCCGAGCACAGCTGCTGGCAGTATTTCGCGGTCCTGCCCGACATCAAGTCCGTTGGCGTCATGGGCGACGAGCGCACCTACCAGCGCCCGATCATCCTGCGTGCCGTCGAGTCCAGCGATGCCATGACCGCCGACTGGGCCAAGCTGCCCTACGACGTGCTGGCCCGCATCTCCGGCCGCATCGTTGCCGAGGTTCCCGGTGCCAACCGCGTGTGCTACGACATCACGTCTAAGCCGCCCGCGACGATCGAGTGGGAATAACGGGAACTGGCTTCTGAACTCGCGTTTTGGTGCTGCCGAATACCGCCTGATACTGTTTCGGCATCGCCGCAGGGCAAAGCCACCAGCGAAATAGCGGGAATAACGGCCTCCGGACCTTCTGGTTCGGAGGCTTTCTTTTCAAGACTTTAGTCTGCTGGCCGCGCAGCGGCCAGCTTTAAACCACCCGCTACGCGGGTGGAGACAAACGGCTTTACAAAGCCACCCCTCCGACCGATATTGACGATTGTTCAGGCCGTCAAGAATTCGAGTCGAAGGGGTGGTCGCCATGGCCCAGAAGGCCTACAGCCTTTCCCACACGAAGTGGATGTGCAAGTACCACATCGTGTTCACGCCGAAGTATAGGCGCAAAGTGATCTACAACCAAATCAGGAGCGACATAGGGGAGATCCTCAGGAAGCTGTGCGAGTACAAGGGGATCGAGATAATCGAGGGGCACCTGATGCCCGACCACGTGCACGTGCTGCTGGCGATCCCGCCGAAGTACAGCGTCGCGAGCGTCATGGGCTACCTGAAGGGGAAGAGCTCGCTGATGATATTCGACAGGCACGCCAACCTCAAGTACAAGTTCGGCAACAGGAAGTTCTGGGCGGAGGGCTACTACGTGTCCACCGTCGGCCTGAACGAGGCGACGATCGCCAAGTACATCAGGGAGCAGGAGTCCCACGACATCGCGCTGGACAAGCTGAGCGTGAAGGAGTACGAGGACCCCTTCAAGAGGGGGTGATGCTGCCGGTTCGACCGGCGCGCCACGGGTCAAGATGCACTAGGCCTGGACGAAGTCCGGGCCCGCGCCTTTAGACGCGAGCCCGGGGCCCGTGGGTTATACCCTAAGAGCAAACCACCCTTTTTAAGGGTGGTTCTGATTGTGGGTCAAATATGAACGTTGTGTTAATGAGTCGGTGGACGGTGGTGTTTTTCGGTGAGCGGCGTATCCTTCCAACGGTTTATCTAGTGTGTCAGTTGAAAGGAAGAGGGCGCTCGTCATTGTTTGAATGTGAACTGCCGTTTGACCACAAGACGTTGCATCTGGAGCTCGAGGATAAGAACTTCGCGGGTGTGATGGAAGGTCATCAAAACGAGTTTAAGACCACGAAATCGCAGGAAGAGCTGGTAGAGGAGTCGCTTGCCAACCCTTATGGCTCGCCTTCACTCGAGGAACTTTGTGCTGGCAAGAAGGATATCGTCATCATTAGCTCCGACCATACGCGTCCCGTTCCTTCGCGTGTGACGATGCCTATTCTGCTGCATCACATCCATTCCGCTGCGCCCGAGGCTCGCGTGCGTATTTTGGTTGCTACGGGTATGCATCGTCCGTCGACGCACGAGGAGCTCGTCAACAAGTACGGCGAGGAGATCGTTGCCAACGAGGAAATCGTTATGCACGTCGCGACCGATGACAGCATGATGAAAAAGATCGGCACCCTGCCTTCTGGCGGCGAGTGCATCATCAACAAGATTGCTGCCGATTGCGATCTGTTGCTTGCCGAGGGCTTTATTGAGCCGCACTTCTTTGCCGGTTTCTCTGGTAGCCGCAAGTCCGTCCTGCCTGGTATCGCCAGCTACAAGACCATCATGTACAACCACAACGGTCAGTTTGTGAACGATTCCCATTCGCGTGCCGGCAACCTGTGCCACAACCACGTGAGCGAGGACATGTTTGCCGCTGCCGAGATGGCTCACCTTGCCTTTGTGCTCAACGTGGTGCTCAACGGCAAGCACGAGGTCATCGGCTCCTTTGCCGGCGACATCCACAAGGCGCACGAGGCTGGCTGCGAGTTCGTGAAGAGCCTTGCCGGCGTTGAGCCCGTCGAGTGCGAGATTGCCATTACCACCAACGGCGGCTACCCGCTCGACCAGAACATCTACCAGGCCGTGAAGGGCATGTGCTCTGCCGAGGCCACGCTTCCCGAGGGCGGCGTGATCATCGATGTCGCCGGTTGTGCCGACGGTCACGGTGGCGAGGGCTTCTATCACAACATCGCTGACAACGATCCTGCGGAGTTTGAGCGCGCCTGCATCGACCGTCCTAAGGACGAGACCCTGCCCGACCAGTGGACGAGCCAGATCTTCGCCCGCATCCTGGCGCATCACCCTGTGATTATGGTCACCGACCTGTGCGATCACCAGATGCTTAAGGATATGCACATGACGCCGGTCAACACTATCGAGGAGGCGCTCAAGCTCGCCTTTGAGATGAAGGGTGCCGATGCCAAGGTTGCCGTCATTCCCGATGGCCTGGGCGTTGTCGTCGCGCAGCACTAGTGCGCGGCCTAAACGAATCGTTTTTAACCGACAAGAAAGATAAGGTTTTATGCTTACCAAACTCCTCTGCGAATTCGGCGCAACTGCCCTCATGATCATCTTTGGCGTGGGCGTGCACTGCGATACGGTGCTCAAGGGCACCAAGTATCAGGGCTCCGGCCACATGTTTGCCATCACCACCTGGTCTTTTGGCATCTCGGTCGCTCTGTTTATCTTTGGCGGCGCCGTGTGCATGAACCCCGCCATGGTGCTTGCCCAGTGCATCGTAGGCCTGGTGCCGTGGAGCAGCTGCATTCCCTTCATGATTGCCGATATGCTCGGCGGCTTTGCGGGTGCCGTGATCGCGTGGTTGATGTATGCCGATGAGTTCAAGGCTTCCGACGGCGTCGTCGACCCCATTGCCCAGCGCAACATCTTCTCGACCAACCCCACCACCGAGGGCACCAACTATGCCCGTAATTTCTTCTGCGAGGCTATCTGCACCTTTGTGTTCATCAGCGCCATCCTTGCTGCTGCTAACCGTGCTGGCGAGAACGTCCTGATGCTCGCCATCTGCGTCGGCCTGATCGTTTGGGCCGTTGGCATGGGCATGGGCGGCATCACCGGCTTCGCCATGAACCAGGCCCGTGACCTTGGTCCTCGCATGGCCTATCAGGTGCTGCCGATCAAGAACAAGGCTGACAACAACTGGAAGTACGGCCTGCTCGTTCCTGGTATCGCTCCGTTTGTCGGTGCCGCTCTGGCCGCGCTGTTTGTGCATGGTTTCTTGGGCATGTTCTAGGCTAAGGACGGCTCTATAAGGTCCGGGCTCGGTAAGGGTTAACTTTCCAACGCGTCCTCGGACATGCAAAAAGGCTCGCTGCGCACTTCGTGCGGCGAGCCTTTTTGCGTCCTGCGGAGTGCGCTGGGAAGTTACCCCATGCGGACAGCTGCGGGGTCTTTGTTGCGCTTGAGCAAGCAATCCAAAATATAAATCTGAATTTGGATGGGAGGGGCTTGTTGCTGTTGGGGGCATCGAAGTGCGAGTGACACTTTGGGATGCGTGGCGCCTTGGGGTGGGGCGGTGCTTTGGGATGAGCTTCTTACTTAGCTGAAGAGGGGTTTTATGGCTGATAGGTAGTCTTTGGCTACGTCCTCTTTTGGGGCTTCGAAGTTGTGCCAGGCCCACCATTGGACCATTCCTACGAAGCTTGAGGCTATGTGGTGTAGTAAGAAACTGCGGTCCATGGTGCCAGCGGGGCCTGTGGGGTCGGCGGGGACGGTTTCGGCTGCTCGTGACATGATGGTCTTGCGTAAACAGTCGGCGAAGACGCGTGAGCCGGCGCCGGCTACGAGGGCTCGGACGCCCTGGCGACGCTCCCAGAGATTGTTGAGAATATGCTCGATCTGCACGAGTGGGTCGTCGAGCGGTGTGCCATCGTCGTCGAGGGCATGGGTGCAGATGTCGCTCACGAGCTCGGACAGTAGGTCGTCTTTGCTCTTAAAGAGGCCGTAGAATGTCGCGCGGCCTACGTGAGCGCGCGCGATGATGTCGCCGACGGTAATCTTGCCGTAGTCCTCTTCGCGTAGCAGCTCGGAGAACGCCGCAACGATGGCAGTGCGGCTTTTTTCTTTGCGGGCATCCATGGCTATGCATCCACGTGAACGAGCAGACAGCGGAGCGTGCCGGAGCAACCCTCGTAGGGGCGCTTGCCGGCGCCGTAGCCGACGGCTTCGATGCGGTAGCGTGAGGGCAGTTGGTCGGACGTGCGCAGCGCGGCGACGATGGCGGCGCCCGTGGGCGTCACGAGCTCGCCGGCGACCGGTGCAGGCGTGAGGGCGATATTGCCCGCCTGGCACAGGTTGACGACAGCGGGGACGGGAATGGGCATGAGGCCGTGGGCGCAGTGGATGGTGCCGTGGCCCTCGGAAAGCGACTCGACCACAATGTCCTCAATGCCCAGGTCATCGAGGCAGATGGCGACAGAGCAGACGTCGACGATGGAGTCGACGGCGCCCACCTCGTGGAACATGACGGTGTCGGGCGTTTTGCCGTGAGCCTTGGCCTCGGCGGCGGCGAGCGCGGTAAAGATGGCGAGCGCGCGACGCTTGGCGCCGTCACTCAGCTGAGAGCCGACGATAATCTCGGTGACGTCGGCCAGGGAGCGGTGATGATGGTGGTGGGTGTGGTGATGATCCTCGTGCTCATGGGCGTGGCCCTCATGGTCGTGCTCGTGGCAGTGCTCGTGTTCGTGCCCGCCATGATCATGATGGTGATGCTCATGCTCATGCCCGTGCTCGTGCTCGTGCGTGTGCTCGACAGCTGTTTCGTTGCCGTAGAGCCAGGCCATATCGTGGTCGTGGTTCTCGAGCTCCTCTGCAAGCTGGACGTCGAAATCGCAAGCGTCGATGCCATGCTTGTTTACGCGCGTGACGGCGATCGAAAAGCCGTCGACCGGCAGTGTGGCGAGCTGTTCGCGCAGGTGCTCCTCGCTGGCGCCCAGGTCGAGCAGGGCCGCGACGGTCATGTCGCCGCTGATGCCCGAGGTGCCGTCGATGATAAGCGTGTGCTGATGATTGGACATGGAATGCTCCTTAACGGGCGCGGGATGTGCCGGCGCTCAGATGATTGATAAGACTTGCCTGGTAGGCGGCGCCAAAGCCGTTGTCGATATTGACGACCGAAACGCCGCTGGCACAGGAGTTGAGCATGGCGAGCAGCGCGGCCACGCCACCAAAACTTGCGCCGTAGCCAACGCTGGTGGGAACGGCGATGACCGGACAGCTCACCAGACCGCCGATAACGCTCGCCAGGGCGCCCTCCATGCCGGCGATGGCGATGACCACCTGCGCCTGGGCAAGTTCCTCGGCGTGTGCGAGCAGACGGTGCAGGCCGGCGACACCTACGTCGTAGAGGCGGTCGACCTCGTTGCCGTAGAACTCGGCCGTCAACGCGGCTTCCTCGGCGACGGGCAGGTCGCTCGTGCCGGCGCAGGCGACGACGATGCGTCCGTTGCCGGTAGGGGAGGGCTTGCCGCCCACGAGGGCGAGCTGTGCGTCCGGGACATATCCCAGGTCGATGCCGTTGTCGAGGAGCTCCGAGGTGCGGGCTGCCTTTTCGGCATCCAGGCGCGTGACCAGGATGCGCTCCTGGCCGGCATCGCGCAACGCTTCGATAATGGCGGCAATCTGCTCGGCGGTTTTACCGGTACCGTAGACAACCTCGCCGGCTCCCTGACGCACTCCGCGCGAAAGATCGAGCTGCGCAAAACCCAGATCGGCGGTCGGCGCCGTCTGGATGCGCGTAAGGGCGACAGCCGGGGTGACTGCTCCGCCGGCAACATCGCTCAGCAACTGCTCAAGATCTCGCTTATCCATATATGTTCCCTTCGACGGCGCAAAGTCTAGCACTCAAAGGGTATGTTTCCGAACACTAAGACAAAATTGTTCGGAAACTATAGGACAGACTGATTCAATTGTTAGACGGATCGGCTAGTCGCGCAGGATGATGTCCATGGCGAGCATCAGGTTGCGCTCGTCGATGGTAAACGGGGCGGCTTCGCGTGTCTTGGGCTTGGCGCAAAACGCGATGCCCGTGCCCGCGGCCTGAATCATGGGGATGTCGTTGGCGCCGTCACCGATCGCGACGGTGTGGGCCATATCGACGCCGCACTCAACTGCCCAATCCAGCAGCTGGATGAGCTTGGACTCCTTGGTCACAATGCCTGCCGCCAGCTTGCCGGTGAGCTTGCCGTCCACGACCTCCAGACGATTGGCCAGGCAAAAGTCGATACCCGCGGCAGCCACGATCTTGTCGGCGACCTCGTGAAAGCCGCCGCTTACCACGCCGACCTTCCAGCCCTTGCTGTGCGCCGAGCGCACAAGCTCCAGCGCGCCGGGGGTAAACGTCACGCGCGCAAAGGTGCGCTCGAACACGCTCTCGTCCAAGCCGGCAAGCAGCCCCACGCGCTCTTCGAGCGCCTGATTAAAGTCGAGCTCGCCACGCATGGCGCGTTCGGTAATCTGTGCAACTTGCTCGCCTACGCCGGCCTCCTCGCCCAACAGGTCGATGACCTCCTGGTTGATGAGCGTGGAGTCGATATCCATAACGATGAGGCGTGCAGTCATGGTGGGCCTTTCCGAGTGCAGTTGTATTGGGGCACATTGTCGCACGTGGCGCGCCTTGGCGACGGCCAGGCTGCGTCAATTGTTTCGTCTCCGTCAAGTCTTTGGGCAGGAGCTACTTTTCCGCGGCACATCGACACAGGTGCGATAAGATAGAACGCCATGTCTGGCTGCGCGGTTTACGCAGGCTGGGCAAATCTGTACGACGCCGCCCGGAACGACACGGGGCGGCACAGATCCATAAAGGAGGATCACTGGTATGAGCCAGACCCGTCCCATTGACGAGCATTCCATGCACACCCGTACTTGCGGCGAGCTTCGCTTCGAGAACGTGGGCGAAGAGGTCACCCTCACCGGTTGGGTGAGCCGTCGCCGCGACCACGGCGGCCTTATCTTCTGCGACCTTCGCGACCGCGAGGGCATCACGCAGCTCACCTTCGACCCCGAGCACTCCGATGGCGACGCCTTTAAGATCGCTGAGACTATGCGTCCCGAGTGGCCCATCAAGATTCACGGCGTCGTGCGCGCCCGTGGCGAGGAGACCACCAACACCAAGCTCGCGACCGGCGAGATCGAGGTCCTGACCGACCACGCCGAGGTGCTCAACACGTCCGTCACCCCGCCGTTCCAGATCGAGGACGGCATCGAGACCAGCGAGGACACCCGCTTGCGCTATCGCTATCTGGACCTCCGCCGTCCCGAGATGATGGCCAACCTCAAGCTGCGCTCCGACTTCACCTTTGCCATTCGCGAGGCGCTGCACAACCGTGAGTTCATGGAGGTCGAGACGCCCTCCCTGTTTAAGTCCACGCCCGAGGGCGCCCGCGACTTCATCGTTCCCAGCCGTATTCAGCCGGGCAACTTCTACGCCCTGCCGCAGTCCCCGCAGCTTCTGAAGCAGCTGCTCATGGTCGGTGGCGTCGAGCGCTACTACCAGGTTGCCAAGTGCTTCCGCGACGAGGACCTGCGTGCCGATCGTCAGCCCGAGTTCACCCAGGTCGATATCGAGATGTCCTTCGTGGACCAGAACGACGTTATGAGCGCGCTCGAAGAGGTCCTGGCCGATGCCTTCGGCCGCATGGGTGTCGAGATGCCCACGCCGCTGCGTCGTATGAACTACTGGGATGCCATGGACACCTATGGCTCCGACAAGCCCGATACCCGCTACGGCATGCACCTGGTCGACCTGACCGACATCTTTGCCAACTCCAAGTTCAAGGTCTTTGCGACCGCCGCAAACGAGGAAGGCTCTGTCGTCAAGGCCATCAACGCTAAGGGTGCCGGTGCCTGGGCGCGTGCCAAGATCGATAAGCTTGCCGGTGTGGCCTCCACGTTTGGCGCCAAGGGCCTGGCTTGGATTGCCTTCCGCGAGGACGGCTCCATCAACAGCCCCATCGTCAAGTTCTTCTCGGACGAGGAGATGGCGGCTCTGCGCGAGCGCATGGACGTCGAGCCCGGCGACCTTGTGATGTTCGCCGCCGGCCCGCGCCTGCTCTCTGACGAGATCCTGGGCGGCATGCGTTCTCACATGGCCAACGCGCTCGAGATCAAGCGCGAGGGCCACGACTTCCTGTGGGTCGTCAACTTCCCGCTGTTCCACTGGGATGAGGACCGCAAGGCTTACGCTGCCGAGCACCAGCCGTTCACTCTGCCGACCGAGACCGACATCGCCAAGATCGAGGCCGACCCGTTGGCAGCCGGTTCTTGCACCTACGACTTTGTCATGGACGGCTTTGAGGCCGGCGGCGGCGGTATGCGTATCCACAACGCCGAGATGCAGATGTCCATGCTCAAGCTCCTGGGCTTTACCGAGGAGCGTGCCGAGTCGCAGTTCGGCTTCCTCATGGAGGCGCTCAAGTTTGGTGCACCCCCGATGGGCGGTTTCGCTCTGGGCCTGGACCGCGTGTGCATGCTGCTTACCGGCTCCGACTCCATCCGCGACGTCATGGCGTTCCCCAAGACGGCCAGCGGCTCCGACCTCATGTCGGGCGCCCCGAGTGCCGTTTCCGGCGCCCAGCTCAAGGACGTCAGCCTGCGCCTGATGTAGGCGAGCGGCAACATATTGCCCGTAACGAGGGAAGGACGCGTGCCTTCCCTCGTTTTTTATGTCGTGACGTCATGGTTTGGAGGCTTGCCGTCGTGCGCCGGGAAAGTGCGACCCGGAATCTGCGTCCAGAACGGGTCGCGCTTTCCCAAAGGGGGTCCTCCGGGAAAGCGCGACCCAGAATTCGGCAAAATAATGGGGCACAGTTTCCGGTTGAGCTGTCTAACGGAAACTGTGCCCCAGAATGAGCGCTCAAAACGGGACAGGCTTTCCGCAACAACTGTCTGGCGGAAAGCCTGTCCTAGTTTCTTATAGTGAGTCTCTCTGAATCAGCTGCATGTGCATTACGGAGGTGGTAGGCTCGGCACCCTTGATCATGTCGAGCGCAATGTTGGCGGCCATGTGGCCTTCTTCGCGCAGGGGCTGGCGGACGGTCGTGAGCGCGGGGACGCAGCGCGCCGCAATCTCGTGATCGTCGAAGCCGACGACGGAAACGTCCGCCGGAACGGATAGGCCTGCCTCGTTGAGTGCGGTGATGACGCCAGCCGCGATACGGTCCGATCCGCAAAGCACGCCATCGAAAGCAATCTCGCGCGCGAGGATCTGGTGCATGGCCTGATAGCCGTCTCCGCTGTTCCAGCCGGTATAGATAACGTTTGCGTCTAGGAGGTCTTCGCCCAAGACGGCACGGTAGCCGCGAAGGCGGTCGATGACGGCGGGGTTGTCCTGAGGTCCCAGCACGGCAACGATATCCTTACGCCCGCGCTCTTTCATAGCGAGCGCTGCAAAGCGTCCGCCCTCTTCGTCGTCAGAGTAGACTGTCGAGAACACATCGCGATAGGGGTGGCCCTCGAGCTGGCCGCACAACACGGTGGGTACGCCCAGCTCGCGCAGCACCTCGAGCAGCTCGCTGCCCTTGTAGGGGGAGACGTCGATCACGGCGTCGAACGAGCGGCGCTCAAAGTGCTCGCGTGCGCGGTTGCGCTCATGCGTAGAAGACGCCTGCAAGATAACGGGCAGATAGGACGACTCCGACAGTTCCTCGGTAATGCCGCTCAAAAACTCGCTATAAGTGGGGTCGCTGAAGAGTTCACTCAGGGGCTCGGTCACGAGCACGGCGATGATTTCCGTGCGCCCGACAGCGAGCGCTCGACCACGAGCGTTGGGGACAAAATTGACTTCCTTGGCCGCCGCGCGGACGCGCTTTTTGGTTTCCTCGCTAATGCGGGGCGAATCGTTGAGAGCGCGCGATGCCGTGGAGCGCGACACGCCGGCAGCTGCGGCAACCTCGGCAAGCGTAGGTGCGGTGCGAACTGGTTGGGTCATGGCGTCTCCTGGAGAATGCGGTCGATGTTGTCGCTGATACGGGCTGGTGCGGATACAGCTTACTATAGTGCGCCTGAACAGCGTTCATGATATCCGGTGACCGGTGTCGTTTTGCAACCAAGCCGCAATCGAATACGTCTCGTATGGGCGAGATATCAGCGGGCGTGGCGGTTGCCTACGAGCTTAAGAACGATGTCTTGCGCTGAGTTTCGATACTTAGGGTGACATAAGTGTCGCGGTTGTACAACCGGTTGCACCGTTAACCCGACCAAATCGACCGTTCAGCGGACAACCGGTTGCACAGTTTTTTGCATCGCCCGTAAGATAAGGACAACCGGTTGCACAAGAATCACTACGATGACGAAGGAGCATCACCATGGACGCCATTAACGATTGGGAAAACCAAGCGCTCACCCACAGGAACCGCCTGGCACCTCATGCGTACTTTATGGGCTACGAGACCGCCGATCTCGCTGCAACGTACAGCCGCGAGCTGTCGCGCGGGTTTGTCCAGCTGTCCGGCTCGTGGCAGTTCCGCCTCTTTGAGGGCCCCGCTGCCGTCTCCAACGAGGAGCTCTCCACGTACGAGCCCGAGTGGGACCACGTGGAGGTTCCGCACCTGTGGCAGGTAGACGGCTATGGCAACCTTGCCTACACCGACGAGGGCTTCCCGTTCCCGGTGGATCAGCCGTTCGTTCCCTCCGACGACCCCACGGGTGTCTACCAGCGCATCGTCAACCTTCCCGCCGTTCCTGTCGGCGCTCGCGAGATCATTCGCTTTGACGGCATCGAGAGCTATGGCGAGCTGTACGTCAACGGCAAGTTTATCGGCATGACCAAGGGCTCGCGCCTGTCTGCCGAGTTTGACGTGACCGACGCGCTCGTCGAGGGCGACAACCTGTTTGCGGTCAAGGTCCTGCAGTACAGCGATGGTAGCTATATCGAGGATCAGGACATGTGGTGGGCCTCGGGTATCTTCCGCGATGTGTACCTTATGCAACGTCCCGCCGCGCACCTGGTCGACTTTAGGTTCCGCACGCACCGCGAGGGCGATGCCGCTCTGATCACGCTCGATACGGTGACCGAGGGCGCTTCCCGCGTTGTGTATACGCTCAGCGATGGCGAGAACGTGGTCGCTACGGGCGAGTGCGTCGACGGCCATGCCGAGTGCAGCGTTGCCGATGCCCACTTCTGGAATCCCGAGGACCCCTTCCTCTATGACCTTACGTTTGAGGTCTACGACGGCGACGAGGTCAGCGAGTACGTTCCGCATCGCCAGGGCCTTGCCGAGGTGACGGTCGAGGGCAATCATATCTACCTCAACGGCACCTACTTTAAGATGCATGGCGTCAACCGCCACGATCACGATGACCACAAGGGCCGCGCCGTGGGCCTCGATCGCATGCGCCGCGACCTGGAGCTCATGAAGCAGCACAACATCAACGCGGTGCGCACCTCTCACTATGCCAATGACCCGCGCTTCTACGAGCTGTGCGACGAGTATGGCATCATGCTGGTCGCCGAGACCGATATGGAGAGCCACGGCTTCGAGAATATCGGCAACATCGCCCTGGTCACCGACGACCCGGCATGGGAACCGGCCTACGTCGACCGCGTCGAGCGCCTGGTGATGCAGGAGCGCAACCACGCCTGTATCATTATGTGGTCGATGGGCAACGAGAGCGGCTATGGCTGCAACATCCGCGCGATGTACGCCAAAGCTCACGAGCTCGACGGTCGTCCGGTCCACTACGAGGAGGACCGCAACGCCGATACCGTCGATGTCATCTCTACCATGTACTCCCGTGTTTCTCAGATGAACGACTTTGGCGAGCATCCGTTCCCCAAGCCGCGCATCAACTGCGAGTACGGTCACTCCATGGGCAACGGTCCCGGAGGCCTGTCCGAGTACCAGGAGGTCTTCGATCGTTGGGATTGCATCCAGGGCCAGTTCATTTGGGAGTGGTGCGACCACGGTTTGGCTGCTGTGACCGAGGACGGCGTTGCCTACGACATGTATGGCGGCGACAACGGCGATTACCCCAACAACAGCAACTTCTGCATCGATGGCATGGTGTTCCCTTGGCAGCAGCCGAGCCCGGGCCTTACCGAGTACGGCCAGGTCATCTGCCCGGTCCGCATGGCTTATGATGCCGAGGTAGGCGAGCTGACCGTCACCAACAAGCGTTGGTTTACCACCCTCGAGGATGTCTGCCTGTCGGCGGAGACCCTGGTGAACGGCGACGTAGTGTGTCGCAAGACGCTCATGCCCGGCGCGGTTGCCCCCGGCGCGTCCGTCCAGCTGCCACTGGTGATTCGCGAGGCCGCAGTGGGCGAGACCCTGCTGACCGTGCGCGCCTACACCATGGCCGCTCACGCCTGGTGCAAGCCGATGTTCCAGCTGGGTGTAAGCCAGTTTGCCATCGCAAACCATCCGGCGCCGGCCATCGCGGCTCCCACTCGTCCTGAGCTTACGGTCGAGGAGACCGAGCAGGAGATCCGCATTCACTCCCTCAACGGTGAGCTGACCTTCAGCAAGGTCAACGGTACCGTGAGCGAGTGGAAGGCATCCGGCCGCGACGTCATGGCCTCTGGTCCCCAGGTTGGTTTTTGGCATCCGCTCGTCGATAACCACGCCCAGGAGTATGACTCGCTGTGGAAGGACAACTTCATCGATGTGATGCAGACGTCTACCCGCAAGGTTTCTTGGAAGCAGGACGGCAATGCGGTCGTCGTTACCGTGAGCCAGCGTATCGCTCCTCCCGTCCGCGCGTTCGGTATGCGCGTCGAGCTCGTCTACACCGTGCTTCCGAGCGGCCACGTCGACCTCAAGGTTTCTGGTGAGCCCTACGGCGATTACTCGGATATCATCCCGCGCATCGGCATCTCCTTCGAGGTCCCCGGTTGCGATCGTGCCGTCGAGTGGTATGGCCACGGCCCGGGCGAGAACTATCCGGACTCGCTACGCGCCAACCCGGTCGGTCATTACCGCACTACGGTCGACGACATGTTCACGCCCTACGTTATGCCTCAGGACTGCGCCAACCGCGAGGGCACCCGCTGGGTTGCCCTGCGCTCTAGCCACGGTGACGGCGTGCTGGTGACTCGTCCGGCCGACGCCGCTTCCAACCCGTTCTCGTTCTCGGCATGGCCCTATAGCTGCGAGGCTATTGATAACGCCAAGCACGTCTACGACCTTGTCGAGGGCGACACGGTCACGGTCAACATCAACGACCAGTTGCTCGGCCTTGGCTCGAACTCTTGGGGTTCCGAGGTGCTCGATTCCTATCGCACCCGTTTTGAGAGCTTCAGCTTTGAGGTGTCCCTGCGACCGCTGACGTCTGCCGATCTGGCTCAGGCGCTGGCACCCATTAAGGAGGCATAAGTCATGCATGTCTTTAACTCGCGCGCCGATTTCGACGCTCAGATGAAGTCCGTCAAGAAGTGGATGCGTACCGGCCAGGCGCTCGACGGCGTTTCTGAACTGCAGCACGATGTGGCGTACTCCATCGGCGACTCGTTGGTGTACTGGTGGGTGAACGCCCACGAGGCGGCTACCGCCGACCTGGTCGGTCACCGTCGCTACCATGCCGTGCTCGCTCCGCTCGACGGCGACCTGACCGTCGAGGTTGCCCCCAAGGCAGGCCTCACCTGCACCCGCGCCTACAGCGATATCGATGATCGCGAGCGCTTTGAGGGTACGGGGGAGACTGTGACGATTCCCGCCGGCGGCGTTGCCGTCGTCGAGATCGACGAGGCCTACCGTGTCGTGGCCGATGCCGAGGATCCCCGCATCGTGGTACTGCACGTGACGGTTGAAGGTTATTCCTTCCCCAACAAGTAGTATTCGTCCGTTTGGGCGTTTGCTTCGCGCCGTTAAGGGGGATGGCTTTGTTGACTCCCTTTTCCCCATTCCCCTTAGCAGGTGCGCCGTCCACGATTGCGCTTGCAGCCCGGACGGTTTTAGATGAGATATAACGGATGATTGGGAGGGCTTATGAGCTCTGAAAAACGAGGAACGATTGGTTCGTTCGCTCTGCTGGGCATGACGGTCGCCGCCGTGTTCGGTATCAAGAACATCATCAACAACAACGCGGCCATCGGTTTGGCAGCTGCGCCGTCGTTCTTCTTCGCCACGCTTTTGTACTTTGTCCCCTATACCCTGGTTACCGCCGAGTTCGTCGGCCTTAACAAAGACTCCGAGTCGGGCGTGTACGCCTGGGTTAAGACCTCGATGGGCGGCCGCTGGGCATTCCTGACGGCGTTTAGCTACTGGTTCGTCAACCTGTTCTACTTTGCGTCCGTACTGCCCAATGTCATCATCTACGCGAGCTACGTATTCTTTGGCGCCAACGCCGAGCTCTCGCAGCTGTGGATCACCATTATCGAAATCGTCGTCTTTGCTATCGCCACGTGGGTCTCGACCAAGGGCGCTAAGTGGATCGGCTCCATTTCCTCCTTCGGCTCGACCGCGGCTCTCGGCCTGACTGCCGTGTTCATCTTGCTGTCCCTGGCTGCTGCCCTTGGCGGCGTCGAGTTCGCTACGGCTCCTACGCCCGCTAACATGGCTCCCGACATGAGCAACTTCGCAACTACGTGGGGCTTCTTCGGTACGCTTGCCTGGATCATCCAGGACGTTGGTGGCGCTGAGTCTGTCGGCGTGTTCCTTAACGACCTTAAGGGCGGCGTCAAGGCCTTCGTGCGCACCGTCGTTATCGCCGGCCTGACCATCGGCCTTCTGTATGCAGGCGCTTCGCTGCTGGTTAACCTGTTCATCCCCGAGGGCGGCGTTGCCATCTCCACCGGCATCTTCGACGTGTTCGGCGCTGTCTTTGCCCACTTTGGCATTCCCATGGAAGTGTCCACGCGCGTCATTGGCCTGATCCTTCTCGCCGCCACGCTGGGCTCCCTCATGATGTGGACCTCCGCTCCCATCAAGGTTTTCTTCACCGAGATTCCCAAGGGTGTCTTTGGTAGCAAGATCGTCGAGCTCAACGAGCACGGCATTCCTGCCCGCGCTGCCTGGCTGCAGTTCGCCATCGTCGTCCCCATCCTGATCATCCCGGCCCTGGGCTCCGGTAACCTCGACGACCTGCTCATGATCGTCACCAACATGACGGCTGCCACCGCTCTGCTCCCGCCGCTGCTGATCCTGCTTGCCTACTTTATGTTGCGCAAGAACTTCGACGCCGCTCCCCGTGGCTTCCGCATGGGTTCGCGTGCCTTTGGCCTGGTCATTGCTGCATTCCTGCTCGTGGTCTTCTGCTTCGTGCTTATCTGCGGCACCATTCCGCTCGATCAGCCGCTGTGGCTGACGCTGGTCTACAACGTCGGCGGTGTGGTTGTCTTCCTGGGCCTTGCCGTGACGTGGTACAACCGCTACATCAACCGCCTGCGTGAGACCGATCCCGAGGCCGCCGAGAACGAGCTTCGCCCCTCCGTCCTCGACATGATGGAGTAGCGGCTAGGATTAATCTACGGCTGTGGAATAAATCGATTCCCTTTCCTAAGGAGGGGCCTTACGAGGCCCCTCCTTTTGTGCTTTGGGGCATGGTTTTGGACCCCGTGGTCAAAAAATGCCAAATATGAGTACTGTTGCAAAAGAGGTGTCATATTTTTCGGCCTGCTCTGAGCGAAAATGGGCTCAAAATCAATTTATCTAACCCCCTTTAAAGGGCGTTTGACGGCTTTCAACCTCTTCGAATCGCTCAAATTAGGCAATTTGCTCTCGATTTTGCTGCTACTAAATTGGTGACAGTACTCATATTTGCCACTTTTTGCCCACGAGGTGTTCAGAGGAGCTCTCGACAAGCATCTAACGCTACAATAGCTACCACGTGGCTGGGTTTGCCGGCCGAATGTGCGATGTCGTGGGAGGGGACATGGTCGAGTTTACAAAGACGATTAAAGATCCGTTGGGATTACATGCCCGCCCGGTTGCGCTGCTCTATGACATCATTGCCAAGCATCGTAGCGACGTGTCAGTCAGTATCGGCGATCGCCACACGGATGGCCGCGACGTTATAGGGCTCATGGCACTCTGCGGCGAATGTGGCGAAGACGTCGTGTTCCGCGTTTCGGGCGTGGATGAGGCCTCCTGCGTCACGTCGATCAGAAACCTCTCGCTTTAAGCATGACAGGGCGTGGTAAAGGATGGTCCTTTGCCGCGCCCTTTTGTTTCGTATAGGAAACTTTTTCGAAAACTGAATAAGGACCCTTTCCAAAAAGTTAACCACGTGTTAGTTTACTAAAGCGAACATAGACGTGGTTAACTTTTACCGCGTCGATGTTGAGGACGAACCGACGTTAGGAGCTCACTCATGTCTTGCGGACCGCAGATGCCGGCCATGCCGCTTTCGATGGTAAAAGCGGGCGAAACCGTACATGTGGCTCGGGTAAAGGGCAATGAGGACATGAAGCACCACCTTAAGGACCTCGGCTTTGTCGAGGGCGGCGAGATCCACGTGGTGAGCTCGAGTGGCGCCAATATCATCGTCACGGTGCTGGGCGCACGCTTTGGCATCGATTCCAAGGTTGCCATGCACATCATGACCGTCGGTTAGCCCGCAACATTTCATAAAAACCGAAAGGGGGACAAGAGGATGAAGACGTTGGGTGACGTTAAGGTGGGCGAGAGCTCCACCATCGTCAAGCTTCACGGTGAGGGTGCGCTTCGCCGCCACCTTATGGACCTGGGGCTCATCAAGGGCACTTCGTTCAAGGTCGTGAAGGTTGCACCGCTCGGTGATCCGGTCGAGATCAACGTGCGCGGCTACGAGCTTTCCATCCGCAAGGAGGAGGCGGCCGTCGTCGAGGTCCAGTAAGGGCTCGCGACGTATATTTCTGCAGATAAAGTTAGGTATTTCTAACTTAATGCTGCAACTTTGAAGCACATTATCCAGCCTGCGTGGAGAAAGCAGCGCGGGCACACAAGGAAGAAGGATTGAATGGCGGATTCTCAGATCCATGTCGCGCTTGCGGGTAACCCCAACTGCGGCAAGACCACGCTTTTCAACCTGATCACCGGCGCCAACGGCTACGTTGGCAACTGGCCCGGCGTCACGGTTGAGAAAAAGGAAGCAAAGCTCCTAAGCGACAAGAACGTTACCATCACGGACCTCCCCGGCATCTACTCGCTTTCCCCCTACAGCCCCGAGGAACAGTGCTCGCGCGACTACCTCATGAGCGGCGAGCCCGATGTCGTCGTCCAGGTGGTCGACGCCACCAACCTCGAGCGTAATCTGTACCTGGCGCTTCAGGTTATCGAGACCGGCCTGCCCGTGGTCGTTGCCCTCAACATGGCCGACTTGGTCGAGAAGAACGGCGACAAGATCGACACGGACAAGCTCTCCAAGAAGCTCG